>Ga0180437_10002720_pt1 | contig 27544 bp, 24 predicted proteins | sample SS_ome_4_FD_132410 | JGI IMG/M metagenome (GOLD analysis project Ga0180437, IMG submission 132410) | Hypersaline lake sediment archaeal communities from the Salton Sea, California, USA - SS_3_D_1 metaG | ecosystem: Environmental > Aquatic > Non-marine Saline and Alkaline > Hypersaline >...
CCTCGCAAAAAACGCTCTGCGAGCGGTCTGCTTCAGTGCGCCTATTGACCGCACTTTCCACTTTTTCCCTCTTGGCGGGGAAGGAATCTCCACTTGACAAACTACTACATCTGTACTCGATAACGCGCAAACTCGCAAGAGGGGGACACTATGACCACAGCATTGACGATCAGGACCGAGCGTACCTTTCATGCCCGTTTCAGGGAAAAAGAAAGCCCCTTCACGAAGGGGTGAAGGGGCGCGAGGGTTTCGGGGTGGCTGAACCAAAAGCATAGCCACCCTGGGGATCAGGATGGCACTTTTGGGTGGTGTGAAGCACGGAAGCTTGGATTACTGACAACATCTGTCCTGGTCATTCGGGTGGCCGGGGACACTGATCATGCCTCGGCTACTAACTCTTCCGCACTCTGAGATTGTCTTCCTCCCATTGCGCCGCTCCACCCGACGCGTAGCAGCACGACCACCACAGCAGCCCGAGCGCGATACTGACAGTCAAAGCAACTACCCACATGTCTGACCCTCCTTCCACAGAGTCTCTTCCGGCTATGGCACCAGGGTCTTTCTGTCTACCAACTATCATTATAGCTCACCAGGCACCAAAAAACATCCTCCCCAGGAAGGATGTTTGGGGAGTATCTTTGGAGACCAGGGGAGTAGGTCCTCGGGAGGATTGGTCTACTTCTATTGCAGAATCAGCGACACATAGCCCTGACACAGAGGCGAAACTCTCATACCAGTTCCTGTGCCCATCTACTGCGCCTATCTGTAACACTTCATATGAAAACCCAATCGGTCCCGACTCATCCTGTCCAGTTCGTAACCAGACGGGATATCAGATGGTTGCAGTACCAAATCCTCTGCCTTCAAATTGTACGGTGCGGGTTCGCCGACGCTAATGACCGGCAGATACACATAGTATCCGAAAGGCAAAACTGGGTCCTGTCCCACCGCTGCAATTACCTCTGCAATTGTCTGCGGGTCGGCAGGGTCTACGGCGTCAAACTGACTTAAATAATGCGCTTCGAGGCCGCTACTCGGATTGCCGGTGGCGTAGAAAACCCACCGTTCACCGACATTCACCCACGAGAGGCACAGAGACGATGGTCCAAAGCCTGTAATGGTCACTATGACCGGCCCACTGCCGCCTTTGAAGTATTGGTGAACTTTTACCGTTGCCTTCATTATGGGGTAATAATCCGCGTCAGTGAGAGCTATGACGGTTCCTTCCAACACAACCTCGGCCGCGTTGGTCCGGTCAGCGACAGTGTAGTCGGGGAGGCTCCCTGGTGGCGGGGTACAGGCACAAGTTGGGGCTGGAGGGTTAGCAAAGAAGAGAGCAACAGCCAAAGCAAGGATGTAAACTATTAGAGCTGATAGAAAGAGCCGCCTTTTCACGATGCTTCCCTCCCTAATCCTACACAGACAGTTACCACTCAGCCACCGTCATTCCGAGCGACTGAAAGGAGTCGAGGAATCTCTTTGTCGAGGCTACTCTTGCCATTGTCAAGCGGAGATTCCTCGACTCGCTTGGCCCTTCGCTCACGCTTAGGGCAAGCTCGCTCGGAATGACACACCACAAGGAGTCTGAATAGCAACCACAGATAAAGAGAATATAATCAGAATCTTTCACTACTACCATTATAGCACGTCTGTCTTGGGTTTTCAATAGGTGAATCTTAAAATTATTGGGAAAGGCGGGCGCGGGCTGCAGATTTTAGCACCTTACCAACCAAATAGTGCATCCCTCACGCCCTACACGGTAGCGGTAAAAGAATGTAGGTTTCGCAAATTCGCCTGAAAGTGAGCACAGATTGAAAAAAAGAACCTTAGCTGATATAATATGGTTGAGCAGCAGCACCCGTTTTCTGAGGAGGCCCTTCGGTGAAGTGCAGGATGGTCGAGCAGGGATACGAGATGGGCGATTGCCTGGTGGAATTGCCCAGCCGGGAGAAGAAGAGAGCCTGCGAGGCCACCCTGCGCCAGGAAGACGATATTTTTCATAGAGTCATAGAGGCAGCCCATCTCTCACGGCCAGAACACTACCTCTCTATCTATCAGTCCGGCTGCAACCACACCTGTAAGAAATGCCATTCCTGGCAGTTCTCGCAACGGGTCAAGGGGGAGTGGTATTCAACCGATCAGATAGCAGATCTCGCCCGGAAATACGAGCGATACGTCACCCATTGGGAGCCTCGGGAGCGGGCCACGATGTGGCACGCCACGGACTTGTGCCGCTCTTGTGGCACCTGTGTCATCCAGGGCCAGCGCAGTGATTTCTGCCCAGGCGTCCTCGATCCCCAGCAGGTGGTCCTCAGCCCCCAGGGGTTCGGCCCGGCACGGAACATCGTGGCTTTCACTGGAGGGGACGTCGCTTGCCGCGCCGACTTTTACGCCCAGGCGACGGAAAAGGTCAAAACGCGGTGCTGGAAGATGTGGGTGCTCCTGGAGACCAACGGATACGGGCTGACCCCCGAAAACCTGGACATTCTGGCTCAGGCTGGCCTGGATGCCTTCTGGCTGGACATCAAGGCTTACGATGAGGAAGTGTACCGCAAGCTATGCGGCACGACCAACGAGGGGATCCTGCAAGCACCAGCCGAGATCCTGAAGAGGGACTTTACTCTGGAGGTGCTCACGTTGTTCATCCCCGGTTGGGTAGAGACGGACCAGATAGAACGCATCGCCAGCCTGATTTGCCAGCTCGACGAGAACGTCCCTTTCACCATCCTGGCTTTCTTTCCGGCCTTTCTGATGTCAGACACCCCTCGCCCGACCCTGTCCCAGATGCTGGAGGCTTACAACGCGGTCAAGGAGGTGGGCCTGAGAAACGTCAAGCTGGGCAACTATTCGGTCTTTGCCCAGACAGACGGGGACCGGGACAAACTGCTGGCCACGGTGGGACAGGCAGGGATGGGGTAGGGGAAACGATTGGAGGTGAACCATGTTTCAACCAAATGAGCGTCGGTATTCCAATGGTCAGACCGACAAACTGCAGCAGCAGATCGCTGCCCTGTCGCAGCGACAAGCGGAGCTAACTGCCCTTTGTGAAGTGGGAAGAGAACTGGCCTCCATCCTTGACTTGAATCAACTCTTGGAATTCATCCTGGATCGGGCCATCACCCTGGTCCAGGCGGAGCGGGGCTTTTTGGTTCTTTCGGATGAAGCCACTGAGGATTTTGAGGTTGCGGTAGCCCGCAAGTTTGAGCTTCAGGAGAGGGACGACGCCGAGGCCGAAATCAGCCGCCGGTTGATTCAGAACGTTCTGACCCAACGGGAACCGGTCATTACCACCAACGCTCAGGAAGACCCACGCTTCGAGGACAGTGAGAGCATCGTGACCTACCGCATCCGTTCCGTTCTGGCCGCCCCCCTCATCTTTAAGAATGATCTGATCGGAGCGATTTACGTGGACACCCGATTCGGCCTCCGACAGTTCCAGGACACCGATCTGGCCCTGCTGGACGCTATGGCCAACCAGGCGGCCGTGGCCATCCACATGGCTCGTCTCTACGACAGTTTGCAGACCAGAAACGAACAACTGGAAGCCGCCCTGGCCGAATTGAAAGAGACCCAGGGCGAGTTGGTCAGAGCCGAGCGGCTCTCGATGGTCGGCAGGATGGCCAGCTCCATCATCCACGACATCAAGAGCCCCTTGACCGTCATCAAAGGCTACGTCACATTCCTGGCCCGCGATGATTTGGCTATGGAGAAGCGGCAGCAGATAGCTCGCACCGTGATGAATGCCATTGACACCTTCACCGGCATGACCCAAGAGATCCTGGACTATGCTCACGGTGAGAGCACCCTGCTCTTGCGACCGGTAAATGTAAGAGATTTTGTGGAGAGCGTCTGCTCCTTCCTGGAGGCCAACTTTGCCAAGAAGGGAATCGAGACCGAGACAGCCCTGGTTTTTGGCGACACGCTGGTGATGGACGCCGAGAAGATGCGACGTGTCTTCTACAATATCGCCAGCAACGCTTATGATGCTATGGAGCAGGGGGGCACCTTCACTATCATCAGTTGTCTGAAGGACGACCATGTGGAGTTTCACTTGAAAGACACCGGACCGGGCATCCCAGAGGAAATACGGGGCACCCTCTTTGAACCTTTTGTCAGTTGGGGTAAGGAGCATGGCACTGGCCTGGGCTTGGCCATCGCTCAGAAGATCGTAGAGGATCATGGAGGGTCCATAGAGGTGGTGTCTGAGACCAATCAGGGAGCAGACTTTATGATCAGACTGCCCCGGGTCAATTTGCCACATCCTGTTGCCCGCTGAAGCCAAGCCTGCAAGCAACCGGGCGGAAGGGCATTTCTACATAAATCCCAAATTGGGCAGTTACTTGACAGGCGGTCTTTTTTATGGGATAATATCTTTAGCGGTGGCCAGGGTCACCGCCTCGAGATTGCCATCCTTGACACAGGAGGTGATGCAAATGAACTCTAGCAGTACGTGCAACCCCATGACCCAGCATCACCTCGGGTGTGTTTGCTGAGTCATGGGGAAAGAAACCGAAAGAGCCCCGTCATTGGCGGGGCTCTTTCATATTCGTAAGGGAAACATAAGCCAGCCCAAATGTGACCAATTTCCCATTGACTTGGGGTATTTTGACGTGATACAATTGAAGCGCGAAATGATCTTTGCCCTTTCCAATGCAGCCAACACGCTGACCGTACGAGCTCCCATGGGAGTTCCTGAAGGTGGCTCAGACCATCGGGATGGTAACCCCAATGCCGCTGCTGGGGATGCCACGGGGGGCAGAGAGGGCCCATTTAGAGAGGCAGAAAGGAGAGCATCTTGTCTGAGCGCAAGCAACCTGGCTGGAGGGGTAAGCCCTCGCCACTGATCATGCAGCGGATTTATAGGGGAGAGGAAAGGGACCTGGAAGGCTATGATTTGACCGGAGCCGAGTTGAGCGGCGTCAATCTGAGGGCGTGCTTTCTGGCAGGAGCGAATCTGCGTGGCGCCAACCTGAGCGACGCCAATCTGGAAGCGTGTTTTCTGGCCGGGGCCGATCTGCGCGGGGCCAACCTGCGCCGGGCCAACCTGCACAGGATCATGGTGTGGCTCACCGACTTGAGCAAAGCCAATCTGCGCGAGGCCAACCTGACTGCGGCCAACCTGCACAAGGTTGACCTGAGTGGGGCCGATCTGACCAATGCGCAATTGGATGAGAAGTGGGCCAAGATCGTCTCCCTCCTCACCAGCAAAAAGGGCACAGGCCAGGATTTTTCTGGCTATGATCTGAGTAGAACCGACCTGCGGGGGGCCGACCTGAGCCACGCCAACCTGCAAGGGTGCTTTCTGGCCGGGTCCGACCTGCGGGGGACCAACTTGAGAGGAGCCATCCTGACCGGAGCCGACCTGAGCGGAGTTGATTTGGAAGGGGCCACCATGCCCGATGGCACCATACACAAATGAGCAAGACCAGGCCAAGATTGCCAACTCGAGAAGTACATTCGTGCAAAAACAAAGGGGGGCCCCTCCTTTACAGGAGAGGCCCTTTGCTTTGGGAAGAACCCTTTTGCGAAGATTTGGCGAAACCTTCGCAAGGGTGGCTAAATCTTTGCGGCGTTAGTACTGCTGGGTGACCACGAACATTTGGCCCTTGACCTTGCCTCCGGTCGCCTCATAGTTCTTCCAGGTCGCACATGTTCCACAGGTCATGCGCACGGGCTGCTCTTCGGCTGAGTAAGGAGAACCCTCCCAGTTCTCAAACTCGCCTGTCTTACCACACTTGGGACACACGTAACGCAACTTCTCTGGCATGGGGGAAACCTCCTGTTTGCTTAATTTTAAAAGTTTACATGCTCTGACCTTCGACACTAGATGCTGGATCTGGCAATGCATGAGGGCTCTCAAAGGTCACGCGCGTTGCCTTTCAACTCGGTGAAATCGAACACCCGAGCTTGTGTGATGGCAATCAGATCCTGAACACGAATCCGCAAGGTATGGCGGGGCACGCCGCAACCGCCGTAGACGCTCTCCAGGGCGGCTACCCGACTGTCCACGATGGTCCGGAGTCCGGGGTTGATAAGTGCGACGGTCCCGATAGGGGCCCCCGTCACCTGTTGCACGACGTCTGGTTTAGCAAGCGCAACATCTTTGAGCCCCAACCGTTTCCGGATCTTCTTGTATGCTAAGCGGCTCTCACCACTGATGATGGCGCTGATCCAACCCTGATCGGATTGCAGGAGAAAGGTCGGTGCCATTTTTGCCAGCGTGCCAAAGCCCTGCGCGACCCCGTCTTCGGCCGAACCGACCGTCTCGGAATGGAGAATGATCTCGTACCAGGCCTGAGCGTCATCTAGCAGTTGTCGCAACTGTCTGAGCCGTTCCTGTTCGGCAGGACTCGGATCTGGGTTCCCTTCCGATAGGTGATGCTCACGATCGCTCATAAGCGGCTGATGCTTAGGTGTGCACATTATATACCAAACTCGTGTCTCTGTCAATCGGGACTGCCCTTACTTTGCCCATTCCTCGTAAGCGTGCTATAATGCAGCCAATCCATGCCTGGGACTGACAAAGGAGACCAACATGCCCCACACCAACGTCGCTGGCGAAAAGATATTCTACTTCCACCATCAGGGCGACCCGAAGGGACAGCGCACCCTCGTTTTCATCCACGGAGCGGGGGGAAGCCATCTGAACTGGCCTCCTCAGTTGCGCCGCCTGGCTGGAGCCAACACATACGCCCTCGATCTGCCCGGCCACGGGCAATCCGCAGGGCAGGGCAGAAGGTCCGTCAGCGCTTACGCCGATTTCGTGGCCGCTTTCCTGGAAACGCTCGGGGTGGAGAAGGCAACCCTGGTCGGCCATTCCATGGGCGGAGCCACCGCTCTCGACTTTGCCCTGCGCTGTCCAGAGAGGCTGGCCGGGTTGGTGCTGGTGGGCTCGGGAGCACGCCTGCGGGTGGCCCCGGCCATCCTCGATGGCATCCGCCAGGATTTCCCGGCAGCGGTGCGCCTCGTCTGCGACTGGGCCTTTGCTCCCGATGCGCCTGAGCAGTTGAAACGTATTGGCCGCCGCCAGATGGGACAGACTCATCCTGATGTGCTCTATGGTGACTTTGCCGCCTGCGACGCCTTCGACGTGATGGACCGCCTGAGCAAGATCCGTTGTCCCACCCTGGCCATCTGCGGCACCGCCGACCGCCTGACACCCCCCAAATACTCGACCTACTTGCGCGACAACATCACCGGTGCCCGACTGTCTCTGATAGAAGGCGCTGGCCACATGGTCATGCTGGAACAACCTGAAGCGGTGAGCCAGGCTATCGCAGATTTTGCAGTATAAGCCCTCACCTCAGCACCCGCTCGTCCCCCACCCTCCTGGTCACCTTGCGCTCATCCAGGTGCTCCATGAGAGCCAGAGCGTATTTGCGGCTGGCACCAAACATGTCCCGCACCTGGGCCACGGTAATGCTGCCTTCCCTCTCGATGCGGGCCACGATCCGATTCACCATCTCCTGGTAGGTCTCGGTCAGAAAGACGACGTCCTCGCTGACTTTGAACAGTTTGTCCTGTTCGATCAGAGCGTTCAAGGCTTCCGTGCCGACTTGCGCCTCGCAGTCGGCCACCGAGGGGGTTGTGTAGGGGTTCCGGCGAAACTCGGCCAGCAGCGCGTCTACCTTGCTCTGCTCAGCGGGGCTGAATTTGACCTCGTGCTGGGGCAGCCGGACGATGGCCTCCTCTTCGACCAACTTTCCTTCTCTTGCGGCCAGGCCCACCACCTCGTTGAAGAGCCGGCCCGACAGGCGGGAGCGGCTCTTGAGTTCCTCGCGGGATATCCCCTTACGGAGGGGAAATTGTTGATGATAGCCCCTCAAGACAGCGCTCAGATCTTCGATGAGACTCTGCCAACCCGACCTGGACATCAGATATTGGTTGCTGGCGGCTGGCTGCTGGACAGCCGTCGCTGTCTGCTTGCCGCTCAAAACGATGATCTGCCTCTCAGCCAGCAGGGCGTTCAACGCCTCGGCCGCCGCCTCGGCAGGGAGACCGCAACGTTTGACCAGTTCCCTGGCCTCACAAGGCTGCTGGCTTTCCAGCGATTGCAGCAGCACTTCTTCTGGAGTGCCGTGGGCCATGGTCTCCAGGTGGGTGATGACCTCGGGGCGAAAGCGCCGGTAACGCCGCCGGGGATGGACGTTGACCACCACTCCGCCACCGATGGTCGCCCCCGGTGAAGGTTGACGGACGATGAAACGGTCGTTTTTGGCCAACACGGCCGGCGAGGCCAGGCGCAGTTGGGCCCAACCCGTTTCGCCGGGGCGCAGAACCTCCTGGTCGAGGAGGCGCACGTGAGCCTGGATCTCGGCCGCGCCGCTGAAGAATTCCAGGGCTGCGTTGTGCTTGAGGGGTTTAGGGACATTGGCCAGATATTGCAGGCGCACGTCAATGAGCCTGGTCGGTTTCAGCGCGCCGGGCAGGGTCACCACGTCGCCCCTTTGCAACTGATCAGTACTCACCCCACCCAAATTGATGGCCACCCGGCTGCCGGGCACAGCCGTCTCGATCTTTTCCTTGTGGGTCTGCAAACCACGGATGCGGGTTTTCAGGCCGCGGGGCAAGACCTCCACTTCCTGACCCGTCGTCAGGTGTCCGTCGCTGAGGGTGCCGGTGACCACCGTGCCAAAGCCAGCGATGGTGAAAACGCGGTCAACGGGCAACCTGGGCCGCCCCAGGTCCCTTCTGGCCGGCGTCGTTTGCAGATAGCGATCCAGTTCCTCCAGAAGGGTGGGCAGTCCTTCGCCCGTGCGAGCCGAGACGGGCACGATTTGCGCTTCAGCCAGCACCGTACCCTCCAATTCCTCGACCACTTCGGCCATGACCAGCTCCAACCACTCCTCATCTTCAGCCAGGTCCTTCTTGGTGATGGCCACCACCCCGCCCCTCACTTGCAAGAGATCAACGATGGCCAGGTGTTCGCGCGTCTGGGGCATGACCCCTTCGTCAGCAGCCACCACGAAGAGGGCAGCGTCAATGCTGCCCACACCGGCCAGCATGTTCTTGATAAAGTCCTTGTGACCGGGTACGTCAACGATGCCGACCTGCTCCCCGCTGGGCAAAGTCAGCCAGGCGAAACCCAGGTCAATGGTCATCTCCCGTTCCTGCTCCTCCTTGAGCCGGTCCGGGTTGATCCCTGTCAGGGCCTCGACCAAAGTAGACTTGCCGTGGTCAACGTGTCCAGCCGTACCGATAACGCGCATAGGCAACTCCTCTTGCTAAAATGGAGCAACGTGATATTCGGCGTGCTCGCCACACGTTGCAGCCATTGTACGACGGAGCAGAGGAAATGTCAAGCTAGTCCCGCTTGAACTTGCTGTAATCCGGTTGCCGGTAGCGTGATACGCCTAGGCCCTCGATGTCTATCATGGCTTTGACCTTCAGAGGTAGACCGAAGAGGTTGATGAAACCCTCGGCGTCCTCCTGGTCGTAGACGTCGTCCTGGCCAAAGGTGGCATAGTCCTCGCGGTAGAGGCTGTAAGGCGACTTGCGCCCGGCCACGGTGCACGCCCCCTTGAACAGCTTGAGCCGTACCGTGCCCGTCACCGTCTCCTGGGTCTTGGCCACAAAGGCATCCAGGGCCTCCCGCAGGGGGGTGAACCATTGGCCGTAATAGACCAACTCGGCGTAACGATGGGCGACCAGGTCCTTGTAGTGCAGGATCTCCCGGTCCAGGCAGATGCTCTCCAGCTCACGGTGAGCGGTGTAAAGGATGGTGCCGCCCGGCGTCTCGTACACCCCCCGCGACTTCATGCCCACCAGCCTGTTCTCCACCAGGTCACAGCAGCCGATGCCATGCCGGCCGCCAATCTCGTTGAGCTTGGTGACCAGTTCCACCGCTCCACAGGCCACCCCATCAATGCGCTTGGGAACCCCCTCTTTGAAGTCAATCTCGATGTATTGGGGCTCGTCGGGGGCTTCCTCAGGGGCCACGGTCAGGACATACATACCCCTTTCGGGCTCGTTCCAGGGGTCCTCTAAAAGCCCGCCCTCGTGGCTGAGGTGCCAGATGTTGCGGTCGCGGCTGTAGATGGATTTCTCCGTGGCGGCCACAGGTACGTTGTGCTCGGCAGCGTATTTGAGGGCATCCTCCCGCGAGCGGATGTCCCACTCCCGCCAGGGTGCAATGACCTTCAGCCGGGGGTTGAGGGCCTTGTAAGTTAACTCGAAACGCACCTGGTCATTGCCCTTGCCAGTGCAGCCATGGGAGACAGCGTCGGCTCCCTCCAGTTCGGCGATCTCTACCTGCCGTTTGGCAGTCAGGGGGCGGGCGAAAGAGGTACCCAGCAGATATTTGCGCTCGTAGATAGCCCCAGCCATCATAGTGGGGAAGATATAGTCGGTGATGAACTCCCCGCGCAGGTCCTCGATGTACGCCTTACTAGCCCCACTGGCCAGAGCTTTCTCCTCCAGCCCCTCCAGTTCCTCGCCCTGCCCCAGATCGGCAGTAAAGGTGACGACCTCGCAGCCATAGTTCTCCTTGAGCCAGGGCACGATGATAGAAGTATCCAGGCCGCCGGAATAGGCCAGGACCACTTTTTTGATTTTGCCTTTCGGTGCCATTTTTTCCTCCTTACATTTGGGGGGCCTGGGCCGTTTCCAGGCGTACTTTGACCTCGTCCACCATCACCGGCAAGCTGGTGCGCTTTTGGGGGATGGACTCGCCCAGTTCTAACTGGTTCAGGCAGTAGCAGCGGATGGCCTCAGCAATCCGCTGGCGGACTGTCTCCAGAGTCGGCCCTGTGGCGTAACAACTGGGCAGGATCGGCACCGAGGCCAAGTAACCGCCGTTGTCAGCGCGCTCAAAGAGCACTTTGAAGATATACTCGTCTTTCATCTCTTATCTCTCCTGTTCTTTGTATTGAGTTTACCCGTCGCAACGGGGGAAATGACACTCCCGGATAGTAACAAAAAAGCCAGCTTCCCTGTACTGGAAAGCTGGCCGACAAAATCGGTTCCGACTTGGCCCATGCGAAGTTATCCAGACTGGGGGTCCGGCTTTTTGGTGAGCCTTCGTCGGATTACGAGCGGGTTGGCAAGGAAAACAACTGTCATTCTGATCCCTTCATCCGGCGGGGAGATGTCTGGCAGGCATCGCCCCCGTAAATTGGAACAAGTTTACTACAGGATTGGCTAAATGTCAAATGTGAACAGCTATTGTCAGATCAACCAACCTGTGGTATAATGAGCCTTGAGATCAAGGCACAAAAAAAACGAACAGGAGGGTCATCATGGACATCGGAAGGTCTTTTACCTACATGTTCGAGGATCAGGATTGGCTCAAAAAGATCCTCATCGGAGGAGTCGTCAATCTCATCCCCATCGTCAACCTGGCGGCTACAGGTTACTTCATAGAAGCAATCAAGAACACGGCTGAGGGGCAGGAGTTGCCTCTACCAGAGTGGGGGGAAGACTTTGGCGGCAAGTTCATAAAGGGTTTGATGGTCGCTATCGCAAGCTTTGTTTACTCATTGCCCATCATGATCGTCATGGGTATCGTTTTTGGTCTGACAGCCGTCATTGCGGGCTCTTTAGACAGCGATACAGCCGAGGTCGTTGCCACTATCTGCCCCATGATAGGCTATTGCCTGCTTTCTGTGTACATGATCCTGTTTCTCTTCATCCTGCCAGCGGCCATCATTCAATACGCTCTCACCGGGCAATTTGGTGCCTTCTTCCGCTTCGGTGACATCATGGCCCTCATCAGGGCCAACATAGGTGGTTACATCATCGCCTTGTTGGTTGCGTTGGTGGCGGGTCTCATAGCACAGATTGTGGGAGGCATCGCCTGCGGCATTGGTTTCTTCTTCACCATGATGTGGTACATGCTGGTGAGTGCCAATCTGTTTGGGAACCTGGTCCGTGAGGCCCAGCCAGCAACTTTAGAAGCTATCTGAAAAATCCGCCCCGGCCCGTCCTCGTGGGCCGGGGAGCACTCTTGGATAGACTCTAATCAGGATCCCGGGATGAAAAGGCCCCGGTGGGAGCTGGGTTCCCCAACTCGGGGACCCGGAGCAAAAAGGGCAACGTTTCGTGAGAGAAACCATGACAAAGCGCGTCGAGGCCGGGGTGAATGGCCTGGCGCGCTTTATTGCTAACCACTGGCTCCTTCTGGCCAACGCCGCTGTGTTCGCTTTCATCCTGCCCACGCTCCTGGCTCCCTATCTGGCTTCCGTCGGTGCCTACTGGCCGTCCCGCGTGATCTACTTCGTCTACCGGATCACTTGCCATCAATTGCCGGAGCGCAGTTTCTTTCTCTTCGGTCACAAGATGGCCATCTGTGCCCGCTGCACGGCCATCTACACCTCTTTCTGGGGCCTGGGGCTGCTGTACGGCCTCTGGAAAGCCACACCCTGGGGACGTCACCACCACCTGAGGTCATTGCCCATCAAGTGGCTGGCCGTCCTGGCCGTGCCCATGTTCCTCGACGGCCTCACACAACTGGTGGGCCTGCACGAAAGCACCAACCTGTTACGCACCATCACCGGCACTCCGGTAGGCGTGGGAGCCGGGCTGTTTGCCTACCCCATACTGGACGAGGGATTCGCCCAGACTCGGCGGGATTTCACGTCTTACGCATCACGTTTCACGAATCACAAAGCTCATCCAACTCAATAATGTGGGACGCCCTGATTCCGATAGGGGATCGTATCTACAAGGAGGTAATCCAATGTCAGCAGGCAAAATCGTCGGCTATGTCATCAGCGGTATTCTCATCTTCTTTGGGGTGATCTGGCTGTGGTCGGCTTTCGCGCCCGACACGGGCGGCGGCGCCGCTGGACGATTGGTGGTGGGGGCGATTCTGGTCGGAATCGGCCTGGCCATCATTGTCATTATCAAGATGCGGGAGCCCAAGCCGGAGCAGAAGATCCTCGTCGAACAAAAAATAGACTTGTCGGGCGACATCGAACTGGAGAAGCTGCAATGTAAGAATTGTGGCGCTGAACTGGACAAGAAAAGCATCACTCTAGCCCAGGGGGCGGTGGTCGTCTCTTGTCCCTATTGTGGCACGTCCTATCAAATGGTCGAGGAACCAAAGTGGTGAGCAAATGACAAATAGCGGATGGCGAATAGCGAATAACAAATTGGAAAGGAGCAGGCTGATGGTCAGGCGAACCGTTTGTGGGGTGGTGTTGGCTTTGATCGTGCTGTTGGTGGGGCTGTGGGTCGCACCCGTGGGAGCCCAGCAATATGCCTTCAGCGTGGACAAGAATATCTCCCACGTCTATATCAACAAAGATGGCTCGGTGGATGTGGAGTATTGGATCACTTTCACCTGCCAGCCGGGCTATCACGACATTGACATCGTGGACATTGGCATGCCCAACGAGGACTATGACCTCAGCAGTGTGAGAGCCGACATCGGCGGCGTCCAGTTGACCGACGTCCGGCCCTCAGAGTATGTCAAGCCGGGGGTAGAGGTCCACCTGGGCTCCAAAGCCATTGGGGGAGGGCAAACGGGCACCCTCCACCTGCGGGTTAACGTTCCCCACATGATCTACCCCGACGACGAGGACGAGAGCTATGCCAGCGTCGAGTTCGTGCCCACCTGGTTTGGTGAGGACTTTGTGAGGGGGACGACCTATCTGGAGGTCAACATCCACTTTCCAGTCGGGGTGAGCGGTGACCAGACCAAATGGCACTATCAGGAATTCACCTCCACCAGCTTTGTGGATGACCGTTTGGTATTCACCTGGACGAATGAGAATGCCTCGGGGGCCAAGCCCTACCAGTTCGGGGTCTCTTTCCCCAACCAGTACGTGGACGTGGTCTACGAGGCCCCCTCCTTTGATTTTGCCGCGATCACCAAGCTGTTCAGTTTTCTGGAGAGCCCGTTCTGCTGGGTCGTTGGTTTGTGGGGTCTCATGGTCCTGGTGAGCCTGGCTAGCAATGCAGCTAAGAAGCGTCGCCGCATGCGATACCTGCCACCGACCCTTTCCGTAGAGGGGGTCGGGGTCAAGCGGGGACTGACGGCAGTGGAGGCGGCCATCCTGTTGGAGGTCCCCCTCAACAAGGTGCTGACCATGATCCTCTTCGGCCTGCTCAAAAAGGGCGCGGTCACTGTGCTGTCTGACGATCCGCTCAAGTTGGAAGTCGCCGACCCTCGGCCCCAGAATCTGCGTGAATACGAAGAAGGCTTCCTGGATTGCGTCTCCAGCGCTGGCAAAATCTCGGAGCAGCCTTTGCGGAAAATGATCGTCGAACTGGTCAAGGACGTAAACCAGAAAGTGAAGGGTTTCAGCCGTAGGGACACTGTGGCCTATTATCGGGACGTCGTGTCCAGGGCCTGGCAGCAGGTGGAGAGCGACGAGACGCCCGAAGTCAAATCTCAGCACTTTGACGAGTCTCTGGAGTGGATGATGCTGGATGAGGACTTTGAGGACAGGACGGAGCGGACCTTCCGGGAAGGACCGGTCTTTGTCCCTGTGTGGTGGGGTCGCTACCGACCGTGGGCAACCTCTGCCCCTTCGCCCAAGCCATCCACGGCGGCTCCGACGAGCAAGCGCGGCCCTGTGAGCCTGCCCACTTTGCCCGGCGCAGCCTTTGCGGGCACCCTCGTCACCGGGATGCAAAAGACGGCTGACAAGGTGGTGAGCAGTGCGGAGCGCTTTACTGGTAGGGTAACCCAGGCCACCAACCCACCGCCGGTGCGCGCCAGCTCTGGCCGGAGTGGAGGCAGCAGGGGCGGTGGTGGCTACAGTTGTGCCTGTGCCTGTGCCTGCGCGGGCTGCGCCTGTGCCTGCGCCGGTGGGGGGAGATAAACACGAAGGACACAAAATAGGAGCATTGCTTTGAACATACCACGCTTGCTCTTTCGCTTGCTGTTTGGCCGCCGCCTCCCGATCACCGATGGGACCCTGGAGGTTCCTGGCATCCGCCATCCGGTCCTGATCCGACGAGACCGCTATGGCATCCCTTACATTGAGGCGGAAGAGGAAGAGGACGCCTGGTATGGCCTTGGATTCTGTCAAGGGCAGGACCATGCTTTCCAGATCGAGGCGCTGCTCCGCGTCGTGCGCGGCACGCTGGCAGAGTTGGTCGGCCCTGAAGCCCTGCCAGTAGATCGTCTTTCTCGACGAATTGGGTTCCGATACGCTGCCGAGCAGCAATTGAAAGCTCTCGACGACAAGACGCCCCGGATCCTGGAGGCATTTGTCTGCGGTGTCACTGCTGGTGCGAGGACAGGGTGCCGCCGACCGGCCCACGAATTCTCTCTGCTGCGAGCCCAGCCTACCCCGTATCAGGCTGCCGATGTCCTGGGCATGGCCAAGCTCATGTCCTTCACCTTGCCCGCCAATTGGGACGTTGAACTGGCACGCCTCAAAATCCTTACCGAGGACGGTGCTGGGGCACTGGCAGCCCTCGATCCCACCTACCCTGAATGGCTTCCCGTCATGGCACCACCCGGCGCTCTCGCTGACAGTGCAGTGGACCGACTGGGCGAGGATTTGGCGCTTCTCACCGCGACCACCGGCCAGGGTGGCGGATCGAATAACTGGGCCATTGCCCCCACCCGTACCACCACAGGGCGAGCCATTCTGGCCAATGACCCTCATCTTTCCCCATCCCTTCCCCCTTATTGGTACCTGGCCCACGTGTGCACCCCTGACTGGGCTGTCGCTGGGGCCTCTATCGTTGGAACGCCGGGTTTCTTCGTGGGGCACAACGACGTCGCTGCCTGGGGAATGACGGCTGGCTTTGTAGACAACACCGACCTCTTTATCGAAGAGCTCAGCCCCGACGGCCGGAGTGTACGAGAAGGCGACCACTTTGTCTCCTGTGAGATTCGCTCGGAAGTCATCCAGGTCAGGGGCGGGACAACCGTGGAGGAGGAGGTTCTGGTGACCCCTCGGGGGCCTATCGTCAGCCCGGCGCTGGAAGACGAGGTCGGGGCGATCTCCCTGCGCGCTACATGGCTGGCCCCCGGTCCGTTAGAGGGATTGCTCCAGATGCACCGCGCTCGCACCTTTGGAGCGTTCCGGCGTGCCTTCGAGCAATGGCCCTTTCTGTCGCTCAACATGGTCTACGCCGACACCTCCGGCACCATCGGCTGGCAACTGGTAGGCGATTCCCCCCGGCGTCGCCAAGGGTGGGGGACCATCCCCCTGCCGGGGTGGGACCCGCAGGTCGGGTGGGAAGATGACCCCATCCCCTACGACGAAATGCCGCACCTGGCCGATCCAGAAACGGGCTTTATCGCCACCGCCAACAACCAGCCAAACCCGGAAGGTGCCGGTCCCTTCCTGGGAACAGATTGGATTGATGGCTATCGCCAGGCCCGCATCGTGGAAGCGCTCGACGCCCGACACGACTGGGATTTGCCCAGCGTACAGGCCCTCCAGATGGATCAAAAATCCATCCCCTGGCGTGAACTGCGCGACATCGTCCTGGCCATACCTGCCGAGACCGGTGAAGCCCGCCAGGCGCTCACTTTGCTAGAGACTTGGGATGGTGTGGTAACAGCCGACTCCCCTGCTGCTGCCGTCTTTGAGTTCTTTGTGGCCGAGATAGTCCAGCGGGTGGTGGCAGCCAAGGCCCCGCGTGCCGCCCAGTGGGCCCTCGGTGCGGGTTTTACTCCCATCGCGCCTTTTTCTATATTCGCCGTGCGGCGCGTCGGTCATCTGGTCCGCCTACTGCGGGAGCAACCGGTAGGATGGTTTGAACGGCCCTGGCCTCAGGAAATGGCCGACGCTCTGACAAAGGTGGTCAAGAGCTTGCGGAAACACTACGGTGACGAACCTGACAGGTGGGCCTGGGGACGCGTTCGGCCGCTCACCCTGCGCCACCCGGTGGGAGAGCGAGCGCCCCTCGATCGAGTGTTCAACCTGGGGCCTTTCCCCTGGGGCGGGGATACCAACACCGTGGGGCAGGCCTTCGCTCCTCCCTCCGATCCCACGACCAACCCCCTCTCCATCGCCTCGCTGCGGATGGTCGTTGACGTAGGGAACTGGGAGGAAAGCCGGTTCGCTCTGCCCGGTGGACAATCCGGCAACCCGCTCTCGCCCCATTACGATGATCTCCTGCCCCTTTGGCAGCGTGGGGAGGGCGCACCCATCGCCTGGTCGCCGGAAGAGGTGGCCCGTGTCGCCAGGTCTACCCTACACCTGGTGCCGGGATAGAACTTAAGGAGTTCCTATGAAAATCGTCGTGATCACTGGCAGCACCCGTGGCATTGGCTACGGCCTCGCCGATTCCTTCCTGGCTCTCGGTTGTGCCGTCACAATCAGCGGGCGCACCCGGGCAAGCGTTGAAAAAGCCGTAGCAGAGCTATCCGCCAAACACCAAGCCGATCGTGTGTTGGGTCATCCTTGCGATGTGATCTATTTTGAGCAGGTGCAGGCTCTGTGGGATGCGGCTCAAGCCCACTGGGGCAAAATTGACATCTGGATCAATAACGCCGGGATCGGCCACTCACAGACTGATTTTTGGGATCACTCGCCGGATCAGATCAGGGCTGTGGTGGATACCAACCTGATGGGTGCGATGTACGGCTCGATAGTTGCCCTACGCGGTATGCTGGCTCAGGGCTTTGGGGGCCTCTACAACGTGGAAGGCCTGGGCAGCGGTGGGCATATGGTGCAAGGTCTGGCGCTCTACGGCAGCACCAAATCCGGCCTGCGGTATCTTGACCAGTCTCTGATGCAAGAGACCCGGGGAACGCCTGTTCTGGTAGGGGCGCTCAGGCCCGGTATGGTTATGACCGACCTGGTGACCAAGCAGTATAAAGAACGCCCGCAAGATTGGGGGCGTGACAAACGCATTATCAACATTTTGGCCGACCGCGTCGAAACGGTCACACCCTGGTTGGCCCGTCAAGTGCTCGCCAACGACAAAACCGGCGTCTGCATCACCTGGCTGACCAGGCGCAAAGTCATAGGCCGTTTTCTCGCTGCGCCTTTTGGCAAACGCAATCTGTTTGAATAATCAGGAGTTTGTCATGACATTTACGTTGAACCTATCTCGTGAAGACATGCGCGCTTTGGGCTACCGCATTGTTGACATACTTGTGGAGCACTTTCAGGACTTGCCAGAAAAGCCCGTGACGCGCAAAGCGGATCGTCCCACTATGGAAACACGGCTGCGCCAGGCAATTCCAGAGCAAGGGGCGAATGCCCTGGAGGTGCTCGATCAACTACAGCAGGACGTCTTCAGCAACATCATGCACACCGATCACCCCCGGTTTTTCGCCTTTGTCCCCAGCCCAAGCAATTTCGTCGGCGTCATGGCCGATGCCCTCGTTTCCGGGTTCAACGTGTTTGCCGGCACGTGGCTGGAAGCATCGGGCCCGACACAGATCGAGCTGGTCACCGTTGACTGGCTCCGACAGGCCTGTGGGTTGCCTGATTCAGCCAGTGGCCTGTTCGTCAGCGGCGGTTCCATGGCCAACATGACCGCCCTGGCGGTGGCCAGACACATCAAACTGGGGGATCGTATCGAAGGGGCGGCGGTCTACTTCTCGGATCAAACGCACTCGTCCATCGAACGTGGGTTGCGAGTGCTGGGCTTCCAGGACCACCAGATGCACAAGATCCAATCCGACGACTGTTTCCGGCTCGATGTCTCAGCGCTTCAGCGCGCCGTCAAAGCGGACCGCGCCTCTGGCCGTTTGCCGTTCTGCGTCGTGGCCAACGCCGGCACGACCAACACGGGGGCTATAGATCCCCTCCCGGCGCTGGCGGACTATTGTCACCAGGAAGGATTGTGGCTGCACGTGGACGGTGCATACGGTGCGGCGGCTGTTTTCTGCGAGCGGGGGCAAGCTTTGTTAGAGGGTTTGGCGCGCGTTGATTCCATGTCGCTGGACCCCCACAAGTGGCTCTTCCAGCCTTATGAGATCGGTTGTGTCCTGGTACGCGAGGAGCGTTGGTTGAAAGAGACCTTTCACATCCTGCCCGAGTACCTGGCGGATATTGAGCGCAGAGAAGGAGAGGTCAACTTTTGCGATCGCGGCATTCAACTGACGCGGGGATTTCGCGCGCTCAAGCTGTGGATGTCGCTCCAGGTCTTTGGGCGGGCAGGCTTCCAGGAAGCGGTGAACCGGGGATTCGAGATGTCCGAAATAGCCGAGGCTGCTGTGCGCGAGCTGCCGAACTGGCAAGTGGTGACTCCCGCCCAGATGGGCGTGGTGACTTTTCGCTGTGTACCCGAAGGGCTGTCGCCGGAGAAGCTGAACAGGCTGAACCGCGAACTGGTTGACGAGATGATTGCCGATGGCTTTGCCATGATCAGTTCGACCATGTTACGGGGACAGACCGTATTGCGTATGTGTACCATCAACCCGCGCACGATCAAAGCCGACGTGAGGGAAACGATCGAGCGACTTGACAATATGAGCAAGAGATTGCTTCAATGAACCATACCATCAGAGAAGCAACTGCACAGGATGCTTCCGTTATGGCAAGATTTCTGCAACGCATGCTTGAAGAGATGGCCTCAATGGGTGGTCATGACGTGTTAAGAAGCGAGGAGGAATGGGCACATATAGAAAAACGGGTACGCGACAAAATCGCTGAAAAAGACCGTGTCTACCTTCTTGTCAGCCTTGCGGACCCACAAATAACACCGATTGGATTCGCTGAGGCCCAAGTCGTGAGCACTGCCCCCGTCTTTGAACCGAAACGAATCTTGCATATCCATGCTGTCTATTTGCTTGAAGCACATCGAAGAAAAGGGATAGGTCAAGCGTTGGTCAGGGCAATCCTGGATTGGGGTCAAAAGTCTGGCTGTACTGAGGCTGAATTGAATACTCTGGTGAGGAATCCAGCACGTTCTCTTTATAAGAAGCTCGGATTTACCGAGTTCGAGATCAAGATGATCCGTAGATTGTGATTGTGCTAACAGCGGAGCTGTTGGTAGATTTGGAAAAACAGTAATTCTAGCAACTCCCTATTCCTGGCCCTGATAGTCCACCAGGATTTGCTCGATCTGCGGCTTGATGCGCGGTATATCTTGTTTAACGACGTCCCACACAATCTGCAAGTCAACGCGGTCATAGCCATGAATAATTCGATCCCGCATACCGGCCATGCCTCTCCACGGAATGTCGGGGTAGCGTTGGCGCACGCTTTCTGGCAGCCGTTTTGCGGCCTCGCCGATGATTTCCAAAGCTCTGACCAGGACATAGTTGATGCGAAAGTCGGCTTCAAACTGTTCGTAGGTCACACCTTCGAGCAGGGTTTCTGCCTTTTTCATCTCATCAAGAATGTCCTCAACATAGTCCAGGAACTCGCTGCTCATATCGGTACAACCTCGCTTAGAATGCGGCTTCCGATGCGTTTTCTCAGGTTCTTCTTAATGGCGAGGTTGGCCTTCACCCCTAACACATCGCTGAGATAGTACTCCAATTCCACCAGCCCTATCAGGCTGATTCGCGGTGGTCTTTCCAACTCGATCAGAATGTCAACGTCACTGTCAGGCTGCTGTTCGCCACGGACATAGGATCCGAACACGCCGATTTCAGCGATGCCATATTCTTGGGCCAGATAAGGCTTCTGTGCCTTGAGGATCTGCTGGATCTCTTCCAGGGTCTTCATGGTTTCATTATACCACCTATTAGACTCGACGGCAACTAAAGCTATCAACCTCGTGTCCCCTGGTTCTGCCAAGGCTGTTGTTTCATAGCTTGACCCAGGGGGAATCCTGGTATATACTGATGCTCGAGTTCGGGACGGGACGAGGGTTTCGACAGGAGACCATGAGCGCAAGCCAACTCATCGCCAATCGCTTTGAAATCAGCGACCCGGAAAAAGACCTGCTCGGCCGCGGCGGAATGGGCGATGTGTACCGCGCGACCGATACCCAAACGGGGGAGCCCGTGGCGGTCAAAGCCCTCAGCCCGGGCGTTGTGGCCCGCGATCCCGATATCCTGGAGCGCTTCGTGCGCGAAGGGGAAGCCCTGCGCCAACTGAACCACCCCAACATCGTGAGGATGGTGGCTGCTGTCGAAAAAGAGGGGCGGCATTACCTGGTCATGGAGTACGTGGGGGGCGGCTCACTGCAGGACCTGCTGGCGGCGCAGGGGGCATTGCCCGGCACGCGCGCCGTCGAGATCGCCCTGGACCTGGCCGATGCCTTGACCCGCGCTCACCGCCTGGGGATCATCCACCGCGACCTGAAGCCGGCCAACGTGCTGCTGGCCGAGGACGGCACGCCCCGCCTGACCGACTTTGGCATCGCCCACGTGGCCGACAGTCCTCGTTTGACCGAAACAGGCATCTTGGTGGGCACGGTGGATTACCTCAGTCCGGAGGCTTGCCAGGGTGAGCCGCTGGATGAGCGGACCGACATCTGGGCCTTTGGCGTGCTGCTGTACGAGATACTGACCGGGCAACGACCGTTTGTGGGCGAGACCCTCACCGCCAAGCTGACGGCCATTCTCACCCAACCCGTTCCCGACCTGGCCCAGCTTGCCCCCAGTATTCCCGACGCCCTGGCCGACCTGGTCTACCGCATGCTGGAAAAGGACCGCCAGCAGCGGGTTCCCAGCGTGCGGCTGGTGGGGGCCGAGTTGGAAGCGATCTTGAAAGGGCGGGAGGTCCCCACCCCGGCGCGTCTGGCTCCTGGGGAGACTCGTTTCGCCACGCCCACTCCTCCCGCCGGTGCGCCGAGGCACAACCTGCCGGTCCAGACCACGCCCTTCGTGGGGCGGGAGGCGGAACTGACCGAGCTGGGCCGGCTGTTGGCCGACCCTGGCGTGCGCTTGTTGACCATCCTTGGAGCGGGGGGGATGGGAAAAACGCGCCTGGCTCTGGAAGCAGGCGCGGCGCAACTGAACAACTTTGAGCGCGGCGTCTACTTTGTCTCGCTGGCCCCTCTCGATGCGGTGGAGGCCATCGTGCCCACCGTGGCCGAGGCCCTCGGCTTTTCCTTCTACGAGGGGGGAGAGCCTAGACAGCAGTTGCTCGACTACCTGAACCAGAAAACCGTGCTCCTCCTGATGGACAACTTTGAGCACTTGCTCGACGGCGCGGGCTTGGTAACCGAGGTCCTCGAAACCGCCCCGGACGTGAAGGTTCTGTCCACTTCGCGGGCCAGGCTGAGCGTGCAGGGCGAACAGCTCTTTCACTTGAGTGGGATGGATTTTCCCGACTGGGAGACACCCGAGGATGCACTCGAATACAGTGCGGTCAAGCTGTTCCTACAGAGCGCGCGCCGGGTCCAGCCAGGCTTTGAGCTGGCGGCTGGTGACCTCAGGTACGTGGCCCGCATCTGCCGTCTGGTACAGGGCATGCCCCTGGGCATCCTGCTGGCGGCGGCCTGGCTCACCATGCTCACCCCAGCAGAGGTTGCAGCCGAGATCGAGGCGAGCCTCGACTTCCTGGAGACGGACCTGCGCGACGTGCCCGAACGGCAGCGCAGCATGCGCGCCATCTTTGACCATTCGTGGAACCTGCTTACTGCGCGGGAGCAGGCGGTGATGCAGGCGCTGTCGGTCTTTCGTGGGGGTTTTGCCCGGGAGGCAGCCCAGCAGGTGGCCGGCGCCTCGTTGCGCGAGTTGAGGTCGCTGGTGGACAGGTCGCTGCTGCAGCGGGACCCCGCTGGACGGTACGGGATACACGAACTGCTGCGGCAGTATGCGGCGGAAAAGCTTCGGAAAGTGCCGGCAGAGGACGCAGCAGCCAGGGACAGCCACTGCGCCTATTATGCCGGATTTCTCCAGGGCAGAGAGGCGCAACTACTAGGCAGGGGGCAGAGACAGGCGCTGGCGGAGATTGGGGCGGAGATTGAGAATGTGCGGACAGCTTGGGATTGGGCGGTGGCCAGAGCAAGATAGAAGACATCAGCCGCTTCCTGGAAAGCCTGGCCGAATTCTACCGCATACGTGCCTGGTTTCAGGAGGGAGAGGAGAACTTTACCCGGGCGGCGCAGAGGCTGGCAGAAGTACAAGGGGAGGTCCGGGATTGCAGGTCAAAGATGGCATTGGGGAAGGTCCTTATGCAACAGGGACGCTTCTGCCATTCTCTCGGTCTGGTAGAGAAAGCCACCGACCTCTTGCACGAAAGTCTGTCCATGTTCCGAGATCTGGGCGCACGAAGGGAAGTGGTATATGCCCTGAACTATCTGGAATACTGTGTTGGCCTGCGGGGGGGTGATGGCCAACCACTCCTTCAGGAAGCTTTGACCATTTCCAAAGGGATTGGTGATCAAAGGGGAGTGGCGCTCTCTCTTTGGGGCTTGGGTTGGGCTGCTACCGATCAAGGCGAATACGGAGCGGCAAAACACCTGTTTCAGGAAAGCCTCGCCCTGTTCCGGCAATTCGGCAACCAGGAAGGAATCGTGCAGTCCCTCAATGGGTTAGGCTATATTGCCTGGGTGTTGGGGGATTATGGGGAGGCCAAACAACTATACCAGGAAAGCCTTGCGCGTAGCAGGGAAGTCGGTGACCAGAGGGGAATAGCCAGCGCTCTCAAGAACTTGGCCCAAGTTATTGCTAAATTGGAGGAATACAGGGAGGCCAAACAACTATACCAGGAAAGTCTCGCTCTCCACAAGGAAATTGGCAATCTAAGGGGAATCGCAGATGTCTTCAGCGACTTGGGCGAGATTGCCAATGTTCAGGGAGAGTATGCCGAAGCCATACAACTTGCTCAGGAATGTCTCACGATTGGCAGAAAGATCGACGAACGCTGGATAATAGCATGGGCGTTCAAAGTGCAGGGGGATGCTGCGTGTGGGTTGGGGGATCTTTCGGGAGCTAGAAGATACCACCATCAGGCTTTGGCGGAACTTACGAGGACCGGGCAGCTCTCTATAATCCCGCTCAACTTGGTGGGGATCGCTGCACTCCTGGCGGCGGAGGGAGAAAAAGAACGAGCTTTGGGGCTTCTAGCCTTGGTCCTCCACCATCCAGCCAGTTGGCAGTGGGCCAAAGACCGAGCCGCACCCCTCGTCGCCGAACTGGAGGCGGAACTGGCGCCTGATGTCGTGGCGGCGGCCCAGGAACGCGGCCAGGCCCGGGACCTGGAGGCGACCGTGGCGGAACTGCTGGTCGAGTTGAGGGAGTAGGAGGTCGTTTCGCGTTTAAGGACGCATTCCGTGAGCTGTGCACACCATTTGGCCGAGTCACCAGGACCAGAAGATGGCGCCATGGAAAACCGCTGGCTCATTCTCGCCGTGCTGCTCGTCGTGCGAACCGCGATAGGGTAAGGAGGACAACCAGATGAGTGATATCTTGAAGGACCTCTCGGCACCAGCCCTGGTTGCAGCCATTAGGGCCAACCTGTTCGAATGGTATCGGTACCTCGGCAGCTCGCCAAAGGCGGAGTTGTACGATAGCTCAAAGTTGACATGGTTGCTCACTGGCATTTCAAACTCGTTCGTAAACGGTGTTCTATGTGCACAAGTGGAGCCGGACAATGTAGACGCGACCATCGAAGAAATACTGGCACACTTCAAGTCAAAGAACGTGGCTGCGTTGTCCTGGTGGACCGAGCCAGGCACTCAACCAACGGATCTGGGAGAGTATCTATTGGCCCACGGTCTGGCGTATACGGACGGCGGACCAGGTATGGCTGTTGATTTGTTGGCGTTGAATGAGAACGTGACAACACCTTCCAATCTGACAATTGAGCGCGTTGGAGACACGGTAACATTGAAAAAGTGGACCTATGCCTCAATCATTGGCTTTGAGCATCCTGAGGCCGATGTAAACACTTGGTTCGACGTGTTTACGGGCCTGGGATTCGACCTGCCCCTGCGCAACTATGTCGGAATCCTGAATGGGGAGCCCGTTGCTACGTCGGAGCTGTTCCTGGCGGCAGGGGTAGCAGGGATCTATGTGGTAGCCACCGTCCCCGAGGCGCGGCGGCAAGGGATTGGCGCAGCGTTGACACTGGCTCCCTTGCGCGAGGCGCGTTCTATGGGTTACCGAATTGGGATTCTGCACTCATCGCCGATGGGACTGGGGGTGTACCGCCGGCTTGGATTTCAGGAATGCTGTACAATGAGCCATTACGTATGGGCCAGTGAAACGAGCCGATCATGAGACGGACGATGGCACAATCAAGTCGTTGGGTGGCCGAGTGCTCTATTCGACTCTTGTGAAGAAGGGGGAAAAGTCTCATGTCAACAGAAGAGAACAAGGCTCTCGTCCGCTGCTGGCTTAAAGAGTGCTACAACAAGGGGAACGTGGCTGTAGCAGACGAGTTGATCGCCACCAACTATGTCAACCATAGCACCCCTCATGGCCAGATGTCCGGCCTCAAGGGCGAAAAGCAATACATCACACCATGATCCGCTCCGCCTTTGCCGATTTCCATCTCGCTATTGAGGATCAGATCGCCGAAGGAGACAAGGTGGTGACTCGCCTCACAGCTAGCGGTACATACGGAGGCGGCCTGGAAGATATCCCTTCTACCGCCGCTATTGGCAAGCAAGTGAGGGTAACCGAGATCCTCATCCATCGTATTTCTGCTGGAAAGGTGGTGGAAGGCTGGATCGAATTTGACCAGTTGGGGTTGTGGCAACAGCTCGGCGTTATCCCGGCGATGGGAGAAGGCGGGGAGTAAAGCTTATGATGACCGATCGAAGACTTGCCTACTGGTTACGGGACGAATTCCAGTCCGAAAAACTACTACCCGGCCTGACGTCGGGCGTGTTGATGGGCATCACCGAGGTCATTATCGCCCTTTCGCTGGGCAGCCTGATCTTCTCCGGCGAGCTGGTCCCCTATCTCCCCTACGGGATCGGGATGGCGCTGGTCACCGCCGCTGTGATGATGATCGGTACCTCGCTCACCAGTTCGGTACCGGGTGTGATGGGCAGTACGCAGGACAGTTCGTCGGTCATTCTGGCGGTGATCGCGGCCGCACTGGTCGGCACGCTCTCGGCGGCCGGGGTGGAAGACAAACTGACGACCGTGCTGGTGGCCATCGCCGCTACCACGCTGCTGACCGGGGTCTTTTTCCTGGCGCTGGGCTTCTTCAAGCTGGGCGGGCTGGTGCGCTTTATCCCCTATCCGGTGGTGGGCGGCTTCCTGGCCGGGACAGGCTGGTTGCTGGCGCAGGGCTCCTTCGGCGTCATGGCTGACTTTCCGCTCACCCTCCCCAATATCTCGGCGCTGCTCCAACCCGACCAACTGCTCTTGTGGGTTCCGGGAGTGCTCTTTGCCCTGGTCCTGTTCTTCGGCCTGCGGCGCATCAACCACTTTCTGGCCATGCCGGGCATTCTGATCGGGGCCATCGTCGTGTTTTTCCTGGCGCTGTTCGTGACGGGCACGTCCATCGAAGATGCGATAAACCAGGGCCTGCTGCTGGGAGAGGTGTCAGGAGAAGCAATCTGGCAGCCGCTTGCATTGAAGAACCTGCTGGCTGCGAACTGGGCGGCCATCGTGGGGCAGAGTGGCAATATCGCCATTGTTCTTATCCTGAGCGTGGTCAGCCTGCTGCTGAACGCTTCCGCCCTCGAACTGGCTATCCGGCGGGACGTGGACCTCAACCGTGAACTACAGGCGGCCGGTTTCGCCAATATCCTGTCTGGCCTGGGCGGAGGGATGGTTGGCTACCATGCGCTGAGCCTGTCCACGTTGAGCTACCGTATCGGGGCACGGGGCCGGCTGCCGGGGCTGCTGGCCGGGGCCTTATGCGCGGTGATGCTCTTGGCCGGGTCGGCGCTGCTGGCCTACTTTCCTGTACCGATTCTGGGCGGGCTCCTGCTCTTCCTGGGGTTGGACTTTCTCATCGAATGGGTGATTGCCGCCTGGTCCAAGCTCTCACGGGCCGATTACGCCGTCGTCCTTCTGATCCTGGTCGTGATCGGCGCAACCGGCTTCCTGATCGGGATGGGTGTGGGGCTAGTAGCCATGATCATCCTGTTCGTGTTGAACTACAGCCGGATCAACGTCGTCCATCACGCCCTTTCCGGCGCAGAGATAACGAGCAACGTCGAGCGTTGCGCTTACCACCGGCGGGTGCTGACGGAACAACTGGGCCGGCACATCTATATCCTCGAACTGCAAGGGTTCATCTTTTTCGGCACAGCCAATGCGCTGCTGGAGCAGATTCGGGCACGGGTGGCCGACACGGAGCAACCGCCGGTGCGCTACCTGGTCCTGGACTTTCGCCGCGTCACCGGGTTGGATTCCTCGGCCGTGATCAGCTTTGTCAAGGGCAGGCAGTTGGCCGAAGCGCAGGGCATCACCCTGGTGCTGACACACCTCTCTGAAAGAATGCAACACCAGTTCGAACTGGGTGGCCTGTTCGAAAAGGATGAGGGGGTGCGCATCTTCCCTGACCTGGATCACGGCCTGGAATGGTGTGAAGAGCAGCTCCTCCAGATTGAGCAGGTCACAACGATGCATGTGCCGGTCACGCTGGGTGCACAACTGGCCGATAGTGGTTTCGAGAAGGCCAATACCGCCCGCTTGATGGAATTCCTGGAGAAGGTGCAGGTCGCGCAGGGTGAATACCTGATCCGACAGGGGGAAGAGGCCGATAAGCTGTACTTTGTCGAGCACGGCACGGTGTCGGTCTACCTGGAGATGGAGAGCGGCGAGCGGGTGCGTCTGCAAACGCTCGGCTTGGGGACGGCTGTCGGGGAG
>Ga0180437_10002722_pt1 | contig 27512 bp, 25 predicted proteins | sample SS_ome_4_FD_132410 | JGI IMG/M metagenome (GOLD analysis project Ga0180437, IMG submission 132410) | Hypersaline lake sediment archaeal communities from the Salton Sea, California, USA - SS_3_D_1 metaG | ecosystem: Environmental > Aquatic > Non-marine Saline and Alkaline > Hypersaline >...
GCCTCCTCCCCGCTGTAGGCCTTCAGTATTTCGTAGCGCTCGGGAAGCAGGTATCCTTCCAGGAGCTTCACGTTGCGGCGATCGTCATCCACGATGAGCACCCGCGGCTTGTCGTCATCCTGTACCGTGCTCGGACGGGCAAAGTAAAAGACGCGCCTGTTCCGCTGTTGCTGCGCCTGCTCCAGGGCCGACATGGCTCTGCTCAGCAGTCCTTCTCTGCTCGGAGAGTCGACGGGGTAAGAGACCATGCCGACGGAGAGGACCAGCTTCTCGGAGAAACGTCGTTCCACGGCGCGGCGAATGCGTTCCCCGGCAACATGGGCGACTTCCGCCGATGTTTTCAGAAGCAGAACGCCGAAAAGATTTCGCCCGCAGCGGCAGGCCAGATCCACGTCCCGGATGTTCGCCTGCACCGCCAATCCGAGTTCTCCCAGGACTTTTTCATCATCGATAGGTGCATCCAGCTGAAGAAGCGCGACTGTGAAGGGCTCGCCGCTTCGCTCAGAGCGAAGGAACTCTCGATCCAACTCGAGAAGGAATTGATTCCGTTCGAACAGGCCGGTGGCGGCATCCCGGTAACTATCCCCCGGACTGCGCTGGGTGATCCATTCAGGTATTTGCTGCATCTACTGCATTCCTCCGTCAGCTGTAGAAACCGGCAGCTCCAGGACAAAGGAGATTCCCCGATGCTTTTCGCCGCTCTCAGCCCATATCCGACCGCCCTGCAGTTCGGCTAGACGTTTAGCCAGGGCTAAGCCGCTGCCTCTGGCCAAGTCCAGGTGATCGGTGCTAGATTTTACCTGTTCGAAGGGCTTGAAGATACGCTCCAGATCTTCCCGAGGAATGGACACATCGAAACAGGTCACCCGAATTTTCAGCCGGGACAGACCGGAGTGCTGCGTCGAATCAATACAAACCTTCAGATCGACCCGGCCCCCGTCCGGAGTAAGGGCTATCGCCTTGCTTACCACGTTGAAAAGAGCCTGCTTGATCTTGCGTACATCCAGCAGGATCGTCTCCGGCAGCGTTCCCGTCTCCAGGTTGATGGTGATCCCGTGTTTAATGGCCTTCTCCCTAAGCATGGTCAGGGTTCCTTCCAGGATCTCGGGCGGATAGGTCGGTTCATGTTGGACTTCGAGCATCCCCGTATCGATCTTCGTGATCTCCACGATGTCATTGATCAACTCCAGCAGGTTGCGCCCGCTGTCCAAAACATCCTGCAGATACTCAGCCTGGGTCTCTGTCAGCTTACCGACCTGCTGATTCGCCACCAGCTCCGTAAAACCGATGATGTGGTGCAGCGGGGTTCGCAGTTCGTGGCTCATGTTTGCCAGAAACTCGCTCTTGGCGCGGTTGGCCTCTTCGGCCAGGGACTTGGCTTCCAGCAGATCCTGTTCCGCTCGAAACCGTTCACTCATATCCCGGAGAACGAGGATCTGGCTGACCGGCTGGTCCAGTTTGAACACCCAGGACCGCCGCAGGCCGTAGGTTCGCCCGTTCTCGCGGATTCGCAGAACGGTCTCCCCCTCGGCTGTTCCGGAATCCTCCGGGATTCGACCGTCGGTAGCCGGCAGGCTTGGAATCAACTCCTGCAGGGAGCACCCGTCCGGTGACTTTCCGATGTGCTGGAATATATTCCTGGCAGCCGTGTTGGAGGATACGATTCGCCCGCTCGGATCGGCCACCAGCACCCCGTCGCTCATGTTGTCGATCGCCGTCTCGTATGAGATGGGAATGATGTTTCCGAATTGATAGTAGAGGATATTCCAGGTGATGATCAGGCCGGTGATCAGGAATCCGAAGGGCGTGAAATCGAATCCGGGGAGCGGTTTGAAATCGATCACATCCAGAAAGCTTCCGATCCAGGGAAAGATGATACCGATGATCAGCAAACCCGTTTGCCCTCGTTCCGGGGGACTGGTGCGCAGGAAGATACGGAAGAGCAACACCGTTCCGACCAGCAGCAGCAGGTAGGTATAGGCGATTGTGAAGTAGAACCAGGGACCCCATGAACGGTTCAGGAGTACGAAGGGACCCGAGCTGTCCAAAGAGATGCTGTGGGCAACAAGCTGGTGATAACGGTTTGTAGCGAGCAGCGCGATGGTGGCCAGGGGGGGAATGCAGAACGGCACGAGTACCTCGGTACGAAGCCAGCGCCCGTACCCGGAATAGGTGGTGATAAAGGCGACCCACGTGACCGAGATGAACGCCCCGGCAACGAACTGCATATTCTGGGCCAGAATCTTGGGTGAGAGTTCGGTCACCGTCAGTTCCATCGCGTAGCCGAACATCCACAGACTCAGGTCGAACAGCAGGAGCCCGGCGTAGCGGCTGCGAACCGAGCCTCCCCGCCAGAGGAGGATTCCGCAGGTGAAGGTGACTGAACCGGCCAGAAGAATCGGTACGGTGTAGGGTGTAAACTGCCAGGCCAATTCGCTCATCGATCTACCAGGCGATTATAGACCGAAAGCCTTGAGAGAAGGAACTGTATGTCCGATCGACCGGTGGATGTAGCAAGTATTCACCTTATGAAAATCGCTGCCAGAGGGATGTACACACCGATTTTCACCAGAGCCGCCAGCAGGATGTAGACCCACGGTTTGGTTTCCTCCATCTTTGCCAACCCGACGGTGATCAATGCTATTTCCCACAGTGAGATCAGAGAGTGGATCAGGGGTGTGATTCCGCGCCCGTAGATATCGAGGGCGATCGAAACCCAATCGACCAGCCAGGTCACCGGCATGGGAATCAGCAGGCCGAAGCCAATGACGTTGAGAATCCAATCGAAGTCGCTCTCCTTTCCCATTCCGCGGAGGATGAGGTGGACCAGAGCGCCGGCCAGCAGCCAGCAGGCCAGTCCGAACAGAGGGAGAAAGAAGATCTCCGCCGTGTAGTACTGGTCGGTAGCCAGGAAAATCAGGGAGGAGGGGTAGAATGGCGTTCGGTTGAGTATGCGGAGAGCCAGAATCGATGTCAGAGCCGTGATCACGAAACGAAGCAGGATAGCCCACAATCCCCAGTAAGGCGCAGGTTTAGGCTGAAGTCTTTTAAATGCCCTCGCCGGGTTGTACAGCCCCTGAATCCAGATTCGTAGAAAGCTCATCATCGTTCGTATTGAAATCCAGTATAAAACAGACCTGGATTCGGTCAAGGGAAGAGAAAGCCTCACACCGCTTCTCAGAGCCTCCGGGCCTTGACCAGGAGCGGATTTGAATTCAATGATCAGGTCATGAAAAAATACGCTATCTGCAATGAACTATTCGGCGATATGGATTTTGCCGACTCCTGTGAGCTGCTGCAACGCTACGGATATCATGGAATAGAGATTGCTCCGTTCACGCTGTTTGACGATCCCGGCACCTTTACATCTCGCCGGATCGGGGAAATTAGACGAATTCTGGAGGACCACGATCTGGAGTTCACCGGCCTGCATTGGCTGTTCCTCAAACCCGAGGGGCTGCACATCACGACACCGGATGAAACGACTCGCCGTCGATCCTGGGATCATCTCAAGCGCCTGGTCGATCTTGCGGGGCAGTTGGGCGGAGGTGTATTGGTGTTGGGTTCCCCGAAACAGCGAAACAGCATCGGCATCAGCCGGGGACAGGCCGCGGCCAACCTGGAAGAGGGCCTTCGTTCGTTGGCGGATTTCACGGCCCGGAGGAACTGCACAATCCTCTTGGAATCCCTCTCGCCCGATCAGACCGATGTTATCAACACCCTGGGCGAAGCCGAAGAGTCGATCAGGCGGATCGGGCACCCGGCGATCCAGGGTATTTTCGATTTTCACAACTGTGCAGATGAGGCGGGGAGCTGGGAAGATCTGATCGAAGATCATTTTTCCGTCATCCGTCATGTGCATCTCAACGAAGTCAACGGCAGCTACCCCGGTACGGGAAGCTCCGACTTTCTGCCCGCTTTCGAGAAGTTGGAGGAGAAGGGGTATGCCGGCTGGATCTCCCTGGAGATTTTCCATCTTCCCGAGGATCCCGCCAAGGTTCTTCGGGAAACCAGGGAATTCCTCGAGGGGATGGAAGGTGCGCTGGGCTAGGTGAGTAACTTGAAAGTCTGCGATCTTCACTGTGACACCGCCCAGCTCTGGCAGGCCGGTTCCTCCTTGGAAGACACCTCCCTCCATGTAAGTCTTCCCTCCCTGATCGAGGGGGGCGTGGGGCTTCAGGTGTTTGCCGCCTACGTTCCGGCCTCCCTGCCCAAAGATCGGTGCTTCTCCTTCGCCAGGCAGACGATCGGTCGCATTCAAGAGGAGATCGAGCGGCATTCCACCCACATCGTCCTCTGCCGCGGCAGGCGGGAAGTACAAACGGCCGTGGATCAGGGGAAGATCGCCGCGCTCCTGGCTGTGGAAAACGGGGATGCCATCGAGAACGATCTGAACAAGCTGCAACAGCTTCATGAGATGGGGGTTCGGCTCATGACCCTCATTCACACCCGCAGCAACAATTGGGTGATCTCCTCTAAGGACGAGGAACCGGCCTTCGACGGCCTTTCTCGTTTCGGCGTAGAGGTGGTAGAGGCGATGAATCAGCTGGGAATGATCATCGATGTTTCCCATGTTCAAGATCGGGCCGTGGAGAGGGTGCTTGAACAAAGCAGTGCACCGATCGTTGCCTCCCATTCCTGCATGTACGCTCTTTGTCCCATACCCCGCAATGTCAAGGATGAGCTGATCCGGGGTATCGCCGCCGGCGGGGGCGTGATCGGACTCAATTTCCTGCCGGCGTTCCTGGACTGCGACTATCGAAAGATCGCGGAAAAACGATGCAAAGCGGTGTTCGCCGAGCTCGATCGCCGTACCGAGAAAGCCGGTGCAGATGCCGTCGAACTCGGAAGGAGCTGGAAGAAGTTCAGCGAAGATTACAGAAAAAACATGGCCTCCGAGAAGCTTCCCCTGGAGAGACTTCTCCAACACATCGATTATCTGATCGACCTGGGCGGGGAGGAGGTAGCCGCCTTCGGTTCGGATTTCGACGGTATTCCCGATACGCCCGCCGGTGTCGAGGATTGCCGGGGATTCGGCGACATTCTGCAGGGCTTGAGGGATCGCGGTTATTCCCGGAATCGGCTGGAGAAGATCTGCTGGTCTAATTTTCTGCGTGTGCTCGAGGCGGTCTGCGGATAGAGCCGAGGCGCGGTTTCAGCGCTTTCTTCGAGGTCATTCCCTGTCCGGAAGGAGCCCGGTTTGGGCACTATACAGCTCCGCGTACAATCCGGGCTGCCCGATCAGCTCTCCATGGGTTCCCCGCTGAACGATTCCGGCCTCGGTGAGGACTATGATCTCATCGGCGTTTCGGATCGTGGACAGGCGGTGGGCGATGATCAGGGTGGTACGGCCTTCAATCAGCTTTTCCAGCGCGTCCTGGATGATCATCTCCGTGTGGGTATCCAGGGAGCTGGTGGCCTCATCCAGGATCAGGATGCGCGGGTTTTTCAGGAAAGCCCGGGCTATGGAGATGCGCTGTTTCTGTCCTCCCGACAGTTTGATCCCCTTCTCGCCGATGTGGGTGTCGTAGGCGGCGGGAAGCTCGACGATGAAGGAGTGGGCTTCGGCTTGCCGGGCCGCCTGCTCGATCTCATCGTCCGTCGCTGCCGGCTTACCGTAGGCGATGTTGTCCCGGATCGTACCGGTGAATAGAAACACGTCCTGCTGCACGATGCCGATCTTCTCCCTCAAGCTGTGCACGCTCACCGTGCTCACGTCCGCCCCGTCAATGAGCACCCGCCCTCCGTCCGGTTCATAGAAACGGGGAATCAAGTGGCAAAAGGTGGTCTTGCCGGCTCCCGAAGGACCCACCAGAGCCACGACGCTTCCCGGCCGGATCGTGAGATTCAGTTTCCGCAGGACGTGGCGGCGCCTGTCGTAGCTGAAGGTGACATCCTGGAAATCGATCCGCCCCGAGGGAACTTCGAGCTTCCCGGCTTCCGCCATGTCGCGGATATCAGGCTGCTCATCCATGATTTCGAAGAAGCGGCGCAGACCCGCGCCCATGCGCTGGACCATCTCCACGGTCCGGGACAGGCGCTCGATCGGTTCAAGATAGATTCCGACGTAGAACAGAAAGGCCACCAGGGTGCCCAGGCTCATGTTTCCGGAGATCACGAACAATCCTCCCGCCACGATGATCACCAGCCGGGACACGTCTCTCATCAGGAACACGCCACCGTAGAAACTACCGAGGATCCAGAGAACCGAGCGCCAGGAACGGTAGTAGATCTTGTTCAAGGTGTCGAAATTCCGCCGCTCCTGTTTCTCCCGGGTAAAGGATTGCATTACCCGAATGCCGGAGATGATGTTCTCCACCTTGGCGTTGATCTCGGCGATGGCATCGTTGATACCCTCGAAGCCCCTGCGGATCCGGCCCCCCAGCAATCCCGAGTAGGCCGCCATGATCGGAATGGGAATCGAACAGATCAAAGCCAGCTTCCAGTTCAGCTTGAACAGCACGAAATAGGACCCCGAGATCATGGTCACGGCCAGAAAGATGTCCTCCGGCGCGTGATTGACCGCGTCGGTCACTCTGCCGATGTCGTTGATCATCCGAGACATCAGTTCCCCGGTTTTGCGGTTGTCGAAGAATCGGAACGACAGAGTCTGCAGATGGTAGAACAGATCCCGGCGCATATCCTTCTCCATCTTGACCGCCATCAGGTGTCCGGCGTAGAGGGTGTAGAAGTTGCAGCCGTACTTGGCGAGCATCATCACGGTGATCAGCAGGCCGAGGCGAAAGACACCCCTCAGATCCGCCGCCGGGATGAGGGAGTCCACCATGATTTTCAGCAGATAAGGCACGGCGATGGTCAGGGCGGCGACCAGAGCCACGGCGATCAGATCGCTGGCCAGCAGAACCCAATACGGCTTGTAATATGCGAGCACCCGGCGAATCATGAGGTTGGCGTATTGTTCTCTGTTTTAGAGCGATGGCGGTTGTGCTTCTTGTTCTCGTACATTGATCTATCTGCAGCTATCAGAAGCGTATTGAGATCGGTTGGGTTCTGTGGATCGAAGGCGGCCACTCCCATGCTGATGGAAAAAGAGTATGGCCGTTGCACACGGCGATTGTAGACTTCCAGATTTTTTTTAAAGCGGTTGAAAAGTACTTCCGCATTAATTTCAGGTTTTTCGGTAATGAGAATTACAAACTCATCCCCGCCAATACGGGATATGATGTCGGATTCTCTAAAACTCTGCCGAAGTATTTGGCCGGCGTCCACTATCGCCCGATCACCTTCATGATGTCCGAAGCCGTCGTTGATTTTTTTTAGACCGTCCAAGTCCGCCGAAACGAGGAGCATTCCCCGGCGTGTCCGCGTGGCAATTTTGATCTGCTGTTCCGCCAGGATGAAAAAGCCTCGTCTGTTGTAGAGGCCCGTGAGCTCGTCGGAAAGAGACAGCGTGCGTAATTCCTCCAATACGCGCTCCCTGTCTCGAAGGTATTGACTCGCTCTGGATACGCTTATAAATACAGCAATCAGGAGAATAGCTGCCATACTGAAAAGTACAGCGGAGGACAGACTGATCAAGGATCTGAGTTTCTGCTTTTCAGGGCTGATATCGTAATAGATCTCGAAAACACCGGTCAATCTCCCCTCGCGGATGATAGGAACATAAGTTTCAATGACATCCTCGGCCATGTATTGGTTCTCAAGCGATCTACCGCCCCTCTCCACCTCTTTGACCATTATCTTAGGGTTGGCCGTTAGCCCGCGAAAATAGGGATCTTGGTTCACCTCACCGATTTCTTCGGGCTCGCTGGAATAGAGAATCTTTCCTGTGGGAGAATAAATAACCAGGCGTATGAAATGGGCATCCTGTTCAACTTTCTGGATCCGATTAATGCTCTCCTCTGTCAAGGTGTCGGTTTCCAGCAAGTGATCGTCTACGATGATTACCGTGCTGAGGTATTTTGCGACTCCCACCGCCTCATTCAATGTGAACTCTTCGAGCAGCCGGGTGATGTTGGGATACTGATGAAAGATCGTGAACAAAGGGAACAGGACAATCGTTATTATTGACACGATAACGATGGCCGTGAGAAACCTGGGTCTGGAATAGCTGATCCTGTCCGCGGCGTTGAGTCTCATTTTGTCCCTGGATCAACCCGACTGGGTGAGCTCTGTAAGCACTTTAGCGGAGGATTTGGGATGGAGGAAGGCGATCCGGCTTCCGTGCGCTCCGCAGCGGGGTGTTTCGTCGATCATACACACCTGTTTTTGTTTGAGCTCGGCTATCTGTTTTTCGATGTCATCCACCTGATAGGAGATATGGTGCATCCCCTCCCCTCGTTTCTCGATGAAGGCGGAGATCGTACTGTCCGGCTCTGTCGGTTCGAGAAGCTCGATCTGCACCTCCCCGACAGCGAACACGGCCAGACGCACCTTCTGATCCTCCACCACCTCTGTGCCCCTGTACTCGAGCTTCAGCACGTCCCTGTAGAAGGGGATGTGTTCTTCCAGAGAACGAACCGCGATGGCTATGTGATTGATTTTGTTAATCACTTTTTCTCTCCTCCAAAAAGCTGCGAATTTGCTCGTTGATCAGCGAGTACGGACGGGACTCTCTCCGGTAGAGACGCTCGGCCCACTCGGGGAGCTGTTTGGAGACCTCGATGTGCACATCCATCAGCTCGTGAACCTTGCGGTTCAGTATTCCCAGCAGCTCCCTCTCCAGACGGTAGCGCCGTTTCTCCGCCAGCCTGCCGGCGCTCTCGATCTCCGTCGCGTAGCTTTCGATCACCTCCTGCAGCGCCTCGATGCCGTCATCTTGAACAGCTGATGTCATCAGAATCGGATTGCTCACCCCTTCGGAATCTCCGTCCCCCCGGCCGGCTGCCTGGACCGAATTCTTGAAGCTCAAGACGTACTCCACCTCTGTACGCAGCTTGTCCGCCCCCGGCAGATCCTTCTTGTTGATGATGAAGATATCTCCGATTTCCATTACCCCGGCCTTCATGGCCTGTATCTCATCGCCTGTGCCGGGCATCAGAACCAGCAGCACGACATCGGAGAGCTCCACGATCTTGATCTCGGTCTGTCCCACCCCGATCGTCTCGATGAAGATCGACTGGTAGCCGGCGGCATCCAGCACTTTGATAACGTCCCCGGTAGCCGCGGCTATTCCTCCCAGAAATCCCCGGGAAGCCATCGAGCGGATGAACACCCCCGGGTCGGTGGCGTGGGTCTGCATCCGCAGGCGGTCACCCAGTATCGCCCCTCCGGAAAAGGGAGAGCTGGGATCTACGGCGATCACCGCCACCTTGCGTCCGCGGTGTCTTTCCAGGGTGATCAGTCTGTCGACCAGGGTACTCTTGCCGGCGCCGGGACTTCCGGTTACCCCCAGGATCCGGGAGCGGCCGGTAAACGGGTACAGGGCATCCACCAGGACTTCAGCCTCCGGCTCCAGGTCCTCTATCAGGGAGATAGTCCGGGCGATTGCCCGTAGGTTTCCGCGGCGAACCTCCGTGACAAGATCCATAGCTTTCAGGATCTCTCCCGGGCGGACTCCAAGAACTCGACGATCTGCTTCGTGGTGGTGCCCGGCCCGAAGATCGCCGCCACTCCCTTGGCTTTGAGAGAGGGGATATCTTCCTCCGGGATGATGCCCCCGCCGAATACGACGATATCCTCCGCACCGCTCGCCGCCAGCAGATCCACCACCCGGGGGAACAGCTCATTGTGGGCGCCGGAAAGAAGGCTCAAGCCTACGAAATCCACATCCTCCTGGATCGCCGTCTGCACGATCGCCTCGGGGGTTTGGCGAATACCGGTGTAGATGACCTCGTACCCCTCGTCGCGCAGGGCCCGGGCGATGAACTTGGCACCCCGGTCATGACCGTCCAATCCTGGTTTGGCAATGAGAATCCTTATTTTTTTCACGGCCATTCCCTTCTCCTTACAGCACGATTGTTTCTCGGTGCTCGCCGAACTCATCCCGTAACAGCTGGCATATTTCACCCAGGGTGGCGTATTCTCTCACAGCTTCGAGAATCAAGGGCAGGAGATTCACGTCTTTTGCTTTCGCTCCCTCACGCAGCTGTTCCAGGGCTTCCCGAACGCGGGAGTCGTTGCGCCTCGCCTTTACCTGGGAGAGCTTTTCGATCTGGAGCTGGTGAACCGCCGGATCGACCCGCAGAAGTTCTTGAGGTTTTTTCTCCTCCATCTGGAATTTGTTTATCCCTACCACTACCCGCTCGCCTTTTTCGATGTCCCTCTGGGTGCGGAAGGCGGCTTCCTGGATCTGCTTTTGGACATATCCCTTCAGGATGGAGGGAATCATCCCGCCGAGTGCTTCGATCCTGTCGATGTACTGCCAGACATCCAGTTCGATTCGATCGGTAAGCGCCTCCAGGTAGTAGGAACCGGCCAGGGGATCCACCGTCGAGGTCACCCCGGATTCGTAGGCCAGAATCTGCTGGGTGCGCAAGGAAAGGCGCACCGACTCCTCCGCCGGTAGGGCCAGAGCTTCCTCCCGGCTGTTGGTGTGCAGACTCTGAGTTCCTCCAAGGACAGCGGCCAAGGCCTGGATGGCCACCCGAACGATGTTGTTGTCAGGTTGTTGTGCGGTCAGGGTCGAACCCCCGGTCTGGGTGTGGAAGCGCAGCATCATGGATTTCGGGTCGGTTGCGTGAAACCGTTCTTTCATGATCCGTGCCCATACGCGGCGGGCCGCCCGGAACTTGGCCACCTCCTCCAGCAGATCGTTGTGGGCGTTGAAGAAGAACGAAAGCCGGCCGGCAAAGGCATCCACGTCAAGCCCCGCCTGGATCGCTGCGCGGACGTACTCGATCCCGTTGGCCAGGGTAAAGGCCACTTCTTGAGAGGCGTCGCTGCCGGCCTCCCGAATGTGGTACCCGGAGATGCTGATCGTATTCCACAGGGGTACTTCCCGGCTGCAATAGGCGAATACGTCGGTGATCAGACGCATCGAAGGCTCCGGTGGAAAGATATAGGTTCCCCGAGCCACGTACTCCTTTAGGATGTCATTTTGGATCGTTCCGCGTAAGTGTACTTTCCCTACTCCCTGTTTCTCCGCCACGGCGATGTACATGGCCAGGAGGATGGCCGCCGGTGCATTGATGGTCATGGAGGTGGAGATCTTGTCCAGCGGAATGCCGTCGAAGAGGATCTCCACATCATTCAGGGTATCGATAGCCACTCCGACCTTCCCCACCTCTCCCTCGGCCCGGGGATCATCCGAGTCGTAACCGATCTGTGTGGGCAGGTCGAAGGCTACCGAGAGCCCGGTCTGTCCCTGCTCCAGCAGGTAACGATATCGCTGATTCGACTCCTCCGCCGTTCCGAAGCCGGCGTACTGGCGCATTGTCCACAGGCGACCCCTGTACATGGTGGGCTGAACCCCCCGGGTGTACGGAAACTGGCCGGGGAATCCCAGCTTTTCCAGATACTCCGCCTGGGAGTAGTCTCCGGGAAAATACAGCCGATCCACCGGTTTGTCCGATCCGGTAACGAACTCCTTCTTTCGTTCCGGATGACGGTGTAGGAGCGGTTCAACGGTACTCCGCTTCCATTCTTCTTTTTGTTTTTCGATCTCCTCCGGCATTTTCCGCCTCCCCCCTTTGCTCAGCGAGATTGGTGTTCAGTACTCCAGGCTTTCTCCGATGGGCAGCACCCGGGCTTTTTGGCCTTTGGCCTGAACTAGTTTTACGAACTCCTCAGGTTCCACATCGATGACCTCGAATGTCTTGAAGTGCATAGGGAGGTACAACCCGGCCTGCAGGAATTCGGCCGCCATAACGGCGTCCTCGATTCCCATTGTAAAGTTGTCCCCGATAGGCAGAGCGGCCAGGTCGATCTTGTTCATCTGGCCGATCAGCTTCATATCGTAGAACAGACCCGTGTCGCCCGGATGGTAGAAGGTCTTTCCATCCATGGTGATGAGAAAACCGCAGGGATTTCCCGTGTAGGTGCCGTCCGGTGCGACCGAGCCGTGATGCGCAATCGTCAGCTTGACTCTGCCGAAGGGAAACTCGTGAGCGCCGCCGATGTGCATCGGGTGAATCCGGGCTCCCTTGCCGGAGCAATAGACGGCCAGCTCATTGGGTGCCACGATGGTGGCGTTGTTGGCCTTGGCGATTCCGATTCCGTCTCCCAGATGGTCTCCATGGCCGTGGGTCAGCAGGACATAGTCGACCTTGATCTCTTCCGGGCTGGTGGCGGCCAGGGGATTTCCGGACAGGAAGGGATCGATCACGATGCGTGCCTTTGATCCCTCCACTGTGAAGGCTGCGTGTCCCAAATAGGTCAATCGTGGCATAAAAAACTCCTCCTTCGAATGCATCTTATGAGGAAGATTGTGATGCCCTCTTCCACTCGAAAAGGTTTTCAGCTGTCATTATAATGATACGCACGATTGAGTTCCAAGCTCAAGGGTACGGACGTTCTGCAGAAATTCCTTGATTGTCCTCTTCCGTGTACATAGCTTATAGAAAATACTTTTCATATCGGAGAACCATTATGGCTTCCAAATCAAATAGTAAATCCGGTCGATCCAAGAGCTCCGGGAGCAGCAATGGGAAGCCGGTTGCCTCGGGTACGCTCATCGCCTCGATTATTGCCGCTTTTTTGGTGGGGTATGTGGTCAGTGCCTTCGTGGGCGGGTTCAGATTGGACAGCGGCTTCGGCCGCGGCGGGAGCGTTTCGGCCATTGCCGGTACTCCGGCAGACCGTGAATCGGCCGGAGAGCTGTTCCAGGAAGCGCCGTTCCGGGGCGAATACATAGAGGCTCTCGAGGAGAGGGTATCTGAGAAGCCCGATGATAGGGACCTGTGGACGGAACTGGGCAACGCCTATTTCGACAGCGATCAGTATCCCGAGGCCATCGAAGCATACCAACGCTCCCTGGAACTCGATTCGGGTAATGCCAACGTGTGGACGGATATGGGTATTATGTACCGCCGCGTCGGGGAGTACTCCAAAGCCCTTGAAGCTTTTGACCGGGCTGTAGCGGAAAACCCCGCCCATCAGATGTCCCGCTTCAACAAGGGGATCGTGCTGTTCTACGATCTGGAGGACAGGATCGGAGCTTTTCAATCCTGGGACGAACTGGCAAAGATGAATCCCACCTTCCGGACCCCGGACGGCCGCACGATCGTCCAAATGATACAGGATCTTCGCTGAAGGAAGGGGAACCCTTGATCCGCGAGTGAACTAGGCGATCGAAACCGACCCCAGAATGGAATAATATTTGATGGCGTCGCTGTCGGCGCGGGAGCTCATGACGATGGGTACTTTGGCGCCGATGAGCAAGGCGGCGATCTTGGCATCGGTGAGATGGGCCAGGGTTTTGTAGAATACGTTGGCCGCTTCGATATCCGGCATGATCAGAATATCGGCGTCCCCCCCCACCTCCGTCTGAATTCCTTTTGTTTCGCAGGACTTTCGAGAAAGGGCATTGTCCAGAGCTAACGGTCCATCCACAATGCAGCCGGAAATTTGACCGCGTTCGGACATCTTGCTCAGCAGCGCGGCATCCACGGTAACCGGCATTGCCTTGGGATTGACCTTCTCCACGGCTGCGATCACAGCCACCTTGGGTCGTTCGATGCCGAGTCTGTGGGCCACATACACCGTGTTATCAATGATCGCCGCTTTGGTGTTTAGATCCGGGGCGATATTGATCCCGGGGTCGGACATAATGAGCAATTTTGGATACCTGTCGATTTGAATGATCGATACGTGGGATAACACACTGGGACCGCGAAGGCCGCCGTGGCGGTGGAGAATCGCCCGCATGATCACCGCCGTCGGGGTTTTCCCCTTCATCAGCACCGCCGCCTCCCCTTCCCGGACCAGCTCCACGGCTTTGGCGGCGCACTTCTGTTCTCCCTCTGCGGAAACGATGCGGTAAGGAGATAAGTCGAGTCCTTCCTTCCCTGCAATCTTGGTAATGGCCTCCTCGTTGCCCACCAAGATCGGTTCAACGATGCCTTCTACGGCCGCACTCGTCACCGCCTTGAGTGCATCCGCCTCCTCGGCCATGGCCAGGGCAAGTTTCCGGGAAGGTTTCGATTTTGCCGCTTTCTCGAGCTCCTCGAAGGTGCGAATCATTGCCGTACTAAGTTCAACGATACTACCGGCTCGCAGATGCCGTCAAGAACACCGCTATTGACCCGCCGCCGGGATCAATGGTATGTAGCGAAAAACCGGCGACGGATCAAGGATCGCGATATGATAACGGCAAAAGGCAAGAAGTTGGATTGGCACGAAGGGCTCACGGTTCGGGAGGTTCTGGACACCCTGGGCTACAACTTTCCATCAGTCCTCGTGCGGGTCAACGGCACGATTGTCAGGCGCAAAAGTTGGGACAGCACCGTTGTTCCCGACGAAGCGGAGGTCGAGGTCCGGCCGATAGTAGCCGGAGGCTGAAAGTGCAAGGCGTCGGATATCCGTCCCAAACGGCTATCCCCCTCCTAGAATCTGATCCAGAAACCGTGCAATTGCCCCGGAACCGTTTTTTATGGTGATATCCTCATAGGCGCGCTTGCACTCCTGCAGGCCGTAGCCGCCCAAGAACCAATCCACGATCTGAGAGAGCTTACGGGGCATGTTTCCCGCGTAATAGCCCAGACGATTGTCCACAACAAATTTGATGTTCGGGTTCTCGCTGAGCTGAGCGCTCTCGAAGAATATGATCGGTTTTTTCATCGACAGCACCTCCCAGGTGGTTGCCGGTCCGGGTTTGATGAAACAGAAGTCCGCGGCGTAGATCAGCTCATTGATGCGATCCTGGAATCCCAGGGCAACGACTTTGGTATCCTGATCTCGGGAACCAAAATCATGCTCCAGATGCAGGCGCAGCTGTTCATTCTTCCCTGCCACGGCGATCACGTTGAGAGGAAAGTTTTTCTTCACCAGGGCTTCGATCATCTTGTAGATCGAGCCGATTCCCTCGCTGCCAAGGGTAATCAGAAGGGTTTTCCGGTCCTTTTTCAGTCCGATAGACTCGAGTACCTCCTCCCTGGATCGTTTGATATCGAAAAAGCTGCGGCGAACGGGGTAGGGGAAGAGGTGCAGTTTTTCCCTCGGGAACTTTTTTTTCAGGAGCTTGCTCTCGGCCTGCTCGGAGGCGACGATATAGTGGTCCACGTTTTTCAGATACCAGTACGAATCGAAGTCGAAGATCTCGGTGAGATAATTTATGAGGATCGGCCCGATTTCGTAGGTTTTTCGGATATAGGCGATGGACATCGTGTTGAAATAGTGGGTGGAGAAGACCATGTCGGGTTTCTCGTTGTACAGGTAGCGCATCACGTACTTCGCGACCCTGTCGAGAAACAGTTTGTAGATCTGAATATTCACGGGGCCGGTGATGAAATCGAAGGTTTGAATGCTCTTTGTCAGGTCGGGGTGCTTCAACAGGTATTTCCACAACTTTTTGTGGGCATCGTCCAGATCCGTGCACCCAAGATCCTTCATGAAATCCAGGACCTTGATCTCATACTTGCCCGGAAACAGCTCCTCGAGAGCTTCCACAATCGCCAGGGCGGGCGTCTTGTGACCCCCCCCGGCCTCGATCATTGCGAAATGTATTTTCTTGCCCGCCACGTTTTCTCCGTTGAAGCGCCGATGAACCGCAATGCCCGGCTTCAAAGATTATAAGCCGATCAGGTTACTTTTCAAAGGCAAAACCGGCTATATTGAAGCTACAGGGCAGTTATGAAGACAAAGGGAATGGTGGTAACCGATCTGGACGGAACCCTCTTCCAGAAAGACCGCCGCATCAGCGCACGCAACTACCAAACTCTGTTGGATTTGGGAGAGCTGGGGATCATCCGGGTGATCGCAACGGGACGTCACCTGGTCTCCGCCCACAAAGTACTGTCTGCCGATTTTCCGATTGATTTTCTCATTTTCTCCTCCGGTGCGGGGATCCTGGCCTGGCCGCGGCAGGAGCTGATGTTCAGCGTTTCGATGAACCAGGAGGAGGTATCTTCGGCCTTTGAGTCTCTGTCGCGGCGCTCTTTGGACTTCATGGTGCATCGGCCCATACCGGAAAACCATCATTTCTTTTTCTTCGCGTCGGGGCGGTCAAATCCGGATTTCGAAGCACGGTGCAAGCTTTACGAGGAATTTGCGACCGCCGGACAGCCTCAGCGGGTACCCCCCGGGAAAGCCTGCCAGTTGGTGGCGATCGAACCGTACTTTCGCACAACTTCCCATTACTCGGAGATTCGCGAGGAGTTGGCTCATCTGACGGTGGTGCGGACCACCTCACCGCTGGATGGACGGTCCCGCTGGATCGAGATCTTCTCTAAGGAGGTTTCGAAAGCCAGAGCATCGATGCGAATCGCCAATGATGTGGGAGTCCACGAAGAGGCAGTGATGGCTGTAGGAAATGACTACAACGATTTGGATCTCTTGCGGTGGGCGGCGCGGAGCTTCGTTGTCGACGATGCGCCCAAGGAGCTTCTTGCCCTCTTTCCGAAGGTGAACTCCGGAGATGAGTCCGATTTCAGCGAAGCCGTTGCCCTGTGGCAGCGGGAAACGATCCTGTAGATCCTGGGGCACGACACGATAGAGGCTCAGTCGATTCTTCGAGCTTCGGCTTTGTACAGCTTCCGTATGTCCGCCAGAATCCCCAGGTATTCTTCACTCCGGTAGTCCGGATAGGTCCACTCCAGAGGCCGGTAGCCCCCCCTTTCGTAAACCAGTGTAACCTCGGCGAACACACCGTCGGAAAGGGGAATCCGATGTGAGCCGTCTTTGCTCGATGCCAGGATGAAACGGCTGAGGTTTAGCAGCCCCGGGTCGATGTTCACCTTTCGCCTGCCTGCCTCCGTGAACCGGCTTTCCAATGCGTTGGTCTCGTGTTTTACTTGGGCCAAGGTTCCGGGATCGATGAGCCGGAGAAAGGAGATGAAGAAGCGGGTGATGGGTGTGCCCATTTCTCCGTCGTAGTAGCGGGTGTAGGAAAAGGGCAGATCGATGCTCGTGTAGTCGATCGGCCCGTAGCGGGTTTGAAGCTCTTCGAGAAGGGACAAACGCATCTGCATGCGGGAAATGAGAACCGGCATCACCAGTTTTTCCGGCTTGAACGAGGTTATCTGCCCCATACGGATATCCGCACCTTTCCCGTAGAGCTTGTCCACGTATAGATCTATACTTTATACTCCTGTATATGTCAGATTCCGAAGGCTTTCAAGCGCGACTGGAGGCGGCCCTTGAAGCCAAGCGTCGGTTCCTTGATGAAAACACTCTTCCCCGGCTGAAAGAGAACTTTCGAATATTCCAGAGTCTTTTCGAAAATCTGTACAACATTCTGATGCGCAAGTCCCTGATTCAGGATGATCCATACAAGTACGAGCAGAAAATTTCGGAGATCGAAGTGCCTCCCAAGGGAGATATCCTGGACATTGAGAAAGGTGAAAAACTCAGTCAGCGGCTGGGTGCCTTCCATGCGCAACTCGAATTCTTGAATACCTACTATCAATTCAGCATGGATTTCATAGATTTGCAGCGTATCCGGCGGATCATCGCTTTGGTGCGCTACATCGACTGGGCGCGCCTCAGCGAGACCTCTCCGGAGGCAACTACTGCGGTCCTGGCGGAAACGCTGGGCAAGATCCGCCCCGGGAGCGACAACATATCCACCGGTATTATCTCGTCCTCCCTGGCTCAGATGCAATCGCTGTCTCGAACCATCCTGGCTCAGCTCAAGGATATCCTCGTATTTCAGAGGCAGAGCTACAAGTTGATGCTTCGGCAACAGCTTTTCCCTCCCATCCGGCAAACCCTGGAGAAGCTCTACGCAGCCGGTGCGGACAAAGCCTACGAGAAACTTAAAACTGTTTTTGCTTCGACCATGAAGGGTAAGCCCTTTTATCGTGATCTGGTGAACGAGCTGCTTCACGAGGAGTTTTCCGAAGAGTCCCCACGGCTCCGGCAGCAGTCCCTCTCTCTGCTGGAGATCACCAAAGGAAAACCTGCGGAAGTTCGGAAGAAAACGGACTATAGGGTTATCCTCTTGGAGGCGATTCGCTTGATTCTGCCTGCGGGCAGCCATCTTCATGATGCCCTGCGAAAGGTTGTGACCAATCAGGAGATGCTGGAAAAGAGCAGGCAGGGTCTGGGGGGAAAGCTTCGCTCCTGGCTGCAGAAGAGGTTTCAAAACCGTGAACGGAGCTGGATTGTGGAAATACGCTACTTTGATGCCCGGACATCCACCACCCAAACCGAGTCGATCGATTTCCAGAAGTTTGTCGATGGCGCGCGCAGAAAAAGCTCCCTGTTTGGTGCATTGAATCAGCCGGACAGTACCTCCTTCGCCCGTTTGAGCGAAGCCTCGGAGCAGCAGATTGATGCCTTTCTCAAAAAGAATATCGGAGAGCTGCAGTTGCTGTACAGACGACTGCAGGGGCTGAACGAGTACCTCCTACAGGAGGCTCCCACAGAGCAGAAGGATCAGCTCAAGGGGATAAAAATCGAACTGAGCGGGTTGAAGAACTGTATCGTCCGGGCAAATCGGAGACGCTACGAGTACGTAGCACTGAAGGAAGAAGAGGTTCGGCTGCAGCAGCTGGGAGTCGCTGAACAGCCTGAGTGAGGCCAACCTAAACGGTATACAAACCCAGGGTACGCAGCGTTTCCGTCACGCTTGACAGTTCCTCCAGGGCTTTATTGAAAGCGTTCTCTTCCTGGGGGATATCTACATCCACGTAGAACATCTCTTCCCAGGGTTTGCCCGCAATGGGCCTGGATTCGAGCTTTACCATATTGATCTTGCGCTCGGCCAGCACCTGGAGCGCCCTGAACAAGGATCCGGGCGTATTGGCTGTGGAAAAAACCAGAGAGGCTCGGTTGGCTTTTCCACTCCGGCTGTCCGACAAGGCCAGCTCCTCCCGGGCGATGACTACGAAGCGGGTGTAGTTTTGGCTGTCGGTCTCGATTCCCTCTTTCAATACCTTCATCTTGTGAACCCGGGCTGCATCCGAGCTGGCGATGCCGGCGTTTTCTTTCTTTCCCTCCTTGGCGACAAAAGCGATCGATCCGGCTGTGTCGTAGAAGGGAATTTTCTCCCACTGCGGATACCTGTCCAGAAAACGGGCGCACTGGGACAGACCCTGAGGGTGGGAGTAGACCCGCCTGATGTCTTTCAGCTGCGCCTCGGGCAACCCGATGAGATTGTGAATGATCCGGATCGTTTTTTCCCCTACGATACGGATATCCGGGTACTGGAGCAGCAGATCGTAGTTCTGATGTATTGAGCCGGTCAGGGTGTTCTCGATCGGAATGATCCCGTAGTGGCTCTTACCCGTAAGCACCGATTCGAAGACATCCCGGAACTCCTTATGCGGCTGGGCTTGAGAGGAATCGGGGAAATAGCGCAGCAGCGCGTTTTCACTGAATGCGCCGGGTTCGCCCTGGAAAGCAACTTTGATCTGTCCTTGTTCAGTCGTAACGGCGGGAGCATAGGGGGGCACCGGGGGAAGCTTCTCCGGAAGCCGGGCAAGCTCCTTGCTCAGCACCGGGGTCAAGGCCTGAATGTCCCTCATCAACTTTTCAAACTGCTCAGGGTACAGAGACTGAGGTCCGTCGGAGAGGGCATGCTCGGGATCGGTGTGCACCTCCACGATCAGCCCGTCGGCCCCGGCGGCCACTGCTGCCAGGGCCATGGGAAGAACCTTGGCCCGTATGCCCGTACCGTGGCTGGGGTCCACCAAAATCGGCAGGTGGCTGAGCTTTTTCACCACCGGGATGGCCGAGATATCCAGGGTGTTGCGGGTATAGGTTTCAAATGTCCGAATACCCCGCTCGCAGAGCATCACGTAGTCGGTGCCGTGAGCCAGCAGGTATTCGGCGGACATCAGCAGGTCCTGAATCCTGGCGGCCGGCCCTCTCTTCAGCAGAACCGGTTTGTGCAGGGCTCCGACGGTTTTCAGAAGCTCGAAGTTCTGCATGTTCCGGGCGCCGATTTGCAGTATGTCGGTGTATTCGGCGAACATCCGGGCATGCTCCGGAGTAACGATCTCCGAGACCACCGGCATTCCGTTCGCCTCTCCCGCTTCTTTAAGATACTTCAGCCCTTCTTCGCCCAGGCCCTGGAAGGCGTAGGGGGAGGTTCTGGGTTTGTAGGCTCCGCCCCGCAGGATCACTGCACCGGATTCCCGCACCAGGGCGGCGACTTCCAGAATCTGCTGTCGGGATTCCACCGAACAGGGACCGGCAATGACGGCGATTCGCGAGCCTCCGATCTTCACCGGTCCAATGGGTATGGAGGTGTCCTCTTTCTTAAACTCCCGGGAGGCCAGCTTGTACGGTTTGGTGATTGGGATGACCCGGGCCACACCGGGGAGAATCTCCACCTGCCTCAGATCAATGGGAATGATCCCGACCGCCCCCAAAATCGTTTCTTCCTCACCCTGGATCTCCCGGATTCGAAACCCTTTGTCCTCGAGAAATGAAATAATATGCTTCTTGTCTGCGGGTTTTATGCTGTGTTCGAGGACGACGATCATGAGGGCAGATTAACCATGACCTTGGCGATTTCTCCGTTGTCCGTGAGCATCCGTTCGAAGGATTCGAGGAGTTTCCTCTCGTTGTCCAGAATCTTGGCGACGTAGTGCAACGTGCTGTATGGGGTACCTCGACGTACCCGGTTGACTCCGGCATTGTACATTGCCAGAGCCACCAGTTCGTTCCTGCCGATATCGATGCAGTAGCGAAAATGGGCCAGACCGTAGTCGGCATTGATCTGGGGATTGTAGAACTGTTCCTCCTTCAGGTTGGGGAACGTCCTGGAGTTCAACTGAAACAGACCGCGATCGACCGAATGGGAGTTGTAGTTCAACGCCCGTACCCGAAAAGAGCTCTCAGCCCAGGCAAGTGAGAAGGCCAGGGGCAGGGGGATATCATTGCTGTCCGCCGCGTTCAGGATTGCATCGGTGATTTCAACATCGGCTGTTACCTGGGTGTAGAAGTTCTCCACCAGAGGTCGGGTCAGCTTGTTCCTGTACAGATACAGGCCCGGATCTACGTCCTTGGGTTTCTCGGAAAGCAGAAATGAGATCGTATCCGGAGTGAGTATGTCCGGATAAGCTGCTTCCCCGTTGTGCACGCTTCCCGAGCAGGAGAGAAAAATGACAGTAATGAGCGAATACACCACATTTTTCATAGTTTTTCCCTTAAACGGGCTTTAGTTACTGATTTTTCGGGGAAAAGTCAAGTCTATTTTGCGCTCGCAGGCGGCACAGCCCTCCGGTTGGCGGAGCTCTATCCCTGCACCGTAATCCGATTTCGGCCCGTTTCCTTGGAGTGATACAGCGCCTTGTCCGCCTCTGCGATAAGTTGAGAAGCGGAGCGAATACGGGCCGGTTTGAACTCCGCCACTCCCATAGACACGGTCACGAACAGAGGTTCCTCTTCGCCTCTAAAGGAGTATTGTTCGATGGTTTTACGGATGCGCTCGGCCACCACCGCCGCACCTTCGGAGTTGACTTCGGGGAGAATCACTGCAAACTCCTCCCCTCCGTAGCGGGCGGTAAAATCGATCGTGCGGACCGATCCTCGCAGAATGTTGGCGATCTCCTTGATTATCACATCGCCCTGCAGATGCCCGTAGGTGTCGTTGAATTTCTTGAAATGGTCGATATCGAACATGATCAGGGACAGCGTCGTTCCGTAACGGTGAGCCCTGGCGATCTCCTCTTCCAGGTTTTGCTGGAACGAGTGATGGGAGAATAATTTGGTCATTCTGTCGGTAGTCGCCTGCCAGTACAGATTGGCGTTTTCTATGGCGATCGAGGCAAAGCGGACGATCTGAGTGACGTACTGAATGTCCAGCAGGGAATAGGATCCACCCTCCTGCTTCGGGGGCAGAAGAATGAGCCCGCCGACACCCTTGTCGGTTCTCAGGGGAACGATAATATCCGGGTGAAGGTTCTCAAACTGTCGAACGATCTTTTCGTCTTTGAAATTCTCCTTGAAGTAGGCGAAGGTAATCTGATTGTACTCATTTTCTCCCAGAAACGAAAGAACCGCCTCTATAGAGGAGATTTCCAGGTCGAGTTTTTCCTGCTTCAAACCCTTGAAATGGTAGAGGTTGGGCAGGGTTTCATCGAGTTCATTGGGCAGTATGCATGTAACCGAAGCGGCTTGGAATTTTGCTACGAAGCTCAGCACGACGTTTTTGATGATATTATCCACGTCCAGCTGAGCCGTGATCTGCGAGGCAATCTCGATGATCTCCTTCAGATCCTGGTTTCCCAATTCCAGATGCATCTGGTGGAGTTCTTCTGGTTCGCTGCTCATCGCGCTATGCATTATATTCGTAAAGTTATACTGTGCCAAGTTGACGGATGATCCGGACTCGGTGTATGAGAGGGTTATTCCCCTCTGATGCGGAAGGAGTGAGTTGATGCGGGCTCCGAAATATTCGATCATTCTGGCTGCGGGCAAGGGGACCAGGATGCAGTCCGCCAATCTCCACAAGGTGTGCTTTCCCATTGACGGGAAGGCTGCGATCAACAGAAGCCTGGAGATTTACAACGCCTGCGGTATTTCCCACCACATTATCGTTGTCGGCGCCATGGCTGAACAGGTTATGGACACCGTGGCGGCGGAGAATGTCATTTATGCCTATCAGGCGGAGCAGCTGGGAACGGCCCACGCCGCGCGTCGGGGGGCCAAGGTGCTCGGGGCGCTGAGCGAACAGGCCGAGGTTCTGATCGTAGCCGGAGACCGGTTGATCGAGCCCCAGGTTCTCGAGCAGCTGTTCGATCTGTTTTACAGCCAGGATTGCGATCTGGCCTTCTTAGCGCTGCCGCGGCGGCATACAACAAACCTGGGCAGGATTCTGCTTCACTCGGATGGATCCGTATTGGCTGACGTGGAGGCCGCGGATATCCGGCAGCGGCACATCTACAGGGAGCTGCGCACGGGAGCGGAGAAGGGGAACCCCCTTTCCCGGGCACGAATGATCGAGCGGATCCGGGAGGAGTTCAGCGACCGGAGAGCCGCTGAGGCCTTTGGAGACCTGTGGGAGTTTTTGATGGAGGATAAGGGGGAGCCGGCAGGTGCAGATCTGCTGAAGCTTATCCCGGAAGAATTGACCCGTTTCGATTTCCTCGATCGGGAAGGACGGCCTATCAGTTTGGACCCCGAAGAGATCGAAAACGTGCGGTTGTACAACAGCTCTGTCTATCTGGTAAAGACACAAGCTCTCGAGTTCGTTCTTGAGCGACTTGACAGCAACAACGCTCAGAGAGAGGAGTATCTGCCGGACATGATCACCATTCTGAGCCAGTCACGAAACATGGACGGCAGGGACTTTGTTGTCAGAGCACTCACGGTTGAGGATGAGCACGCGGTGATGGCTTTCAACAATCCCGCCGAGCTTCTCGAGATCGAAGCCTGTGTCCAATCCAGGAACAAACGGCAGCTGGCTCCTTTGCCTCCCGAGGGAGCTCACTTCCGCCGGATAAGCGAATGGCTTACCTCATTCCGGGACGCAGCGGGGGGTAACACAAGTAACGGTGAGCTTGTGGCGGAGTTGCAGCACCTTTACGGCCGGGATGATGACCTCCTGGGCGAGCGGTTTCAGGCATACACCCGTTTGCTCGAGTACGCGCTTGCCTTCATCGATCGGGATGAACGGGTGTTGATTGTCCGCTCTCCCGGACGGGTCAACATGATGGGCCGTCATGTAGATCATCAGGGGGGACACTGCAATCTGATGACAATCGGCTATGAAACTGTCGCCGTGGTTCGGCCCCGCCAGGATGACAGGGTGTATTTGTACAATCTGGACGCGAAGCGTTTTCCTGATCGACAGTTCTCCATCGGTGAGCTCATTTCCGAGCTGCCCTGGGATGACTGGATATCCCTGATCAACAGTGAAAAGGTGTCTCACCTGGTTCTGAATGCCGGGGGAGACTGGTCCCAGTACGTCAAGGCAGCCGCCCTGCGTCTGCAGAAGAAATTTTCCGATCGCAGGCTCTGTGGATTGGACCTGGTCATCGGCGGTAATATTCCGATCGCCGCCGGTTTGAGCTCTTCCTCGGCTCTGGTCGTGGCTGTTGCCGAAGCCCTGGTAGCGGTCAACCGGCTGAACACATTTCCCTCCCAGTTTGTGGATCTCTGCGGACAGGGAGAATGGTTCGTGGGAACCCGCGGAGGCAGCGCCGATCATGCGGCGATCAAGTACGGTCAGCCGGGCAAGGTGGTGAAGGTCACCTTTTTCGAGTTCGCCGTGGAGGATATCGTTCCCTTTCCTCAAGATCACGCACTGCTGGTATGCGATTCCGGCGTAAAGGCACAGAAAACCACAAACGCCAAGAACCAGTTCAACCACCGGGTCGCCTGCTACAGGATCGGCACCCTGTTGATCAAAAAGTACTTCCCCCAATACGAGCCGTTGATCCAGCATCTCCGTGACGTGAACACGCGAACTCTCAGGCTTCCCCTCAGCTGGATCTACAAGATCCTTCTCCACCTTCCCGAGAAGGTCACCCGGGACGAGTTGCGGGAGCTCATTCCTGCCGATAGACTACGGCCTCTGTTCGACAGCCACGAAGAACCGGCGGACGGCATCTATCCGATCCGGGGAGTTGTTCTCTATGGATTGGCCGAGTGCGAGCGCAGCCGTCGCTTCGCCAAAGCCTTGAAAGATGCCGATCTCGGGGAAATCGGTCGTTTGATGAACGTCTCACATGACGGAGATCGGGTCGTGCGCCTGTCTGCGGATGGTGAAGTGCTCCCCCATGCCTCACCCACCGGCAACAGCTACCTGCTGGGCCTGATCGACGATCTTGAAAGCGGGGACCTTGAAAGGGTGATGAGAGCCCAGCTGCAGTGGCAGCCCGGAGCCTACCATTGCAGCATTCCGGAGATCGACAGGATGGTGGATATATCTCTGGGGGTTGACGGTGTCCTGGGCGCCCAACTGGCGGGAGCGGGCCTGGGGGGATGCATGATGCTGCTGGTTCATGAGGAGGCGGTACCGGTTGTTTCCGCGACGCTGGAAAAGCACTACTACCGTCGGGAGGGAAAACCCGTTTCGATTCTACGCTGCAGGCCGATCAGCGGGAGCAGCGTGTTGTTTACAAGGACAGAATAGCCTCCGGGTCCGCGGACAGACGCGCCGGCAAACTGAAAATGTTGCCAGGTGATTCGCCGATCTCTTACAATGGTATGGGAGGGTAGATTCATGCGGAAGATGATTCAACAGTACGCCAAAGACCTGACGGCCGGACGCCTGGCTTCCGGATACGAGCATTCCTATCGTATCTATCAACTGGCCAGGAAGATCGGCGAAGGGATGGATTATGACGATGAGGTGCTTCACGCCGCCTGTTTTCTTCACGATATCGAAATGAGCTCAGGGCATCCGGCAAGCTCGGCAGAGAAAGCCAGGGCGATTCTCGGGGAAACCGGTTTTACTCCAGGCAAGATCGAAACGGTATATAGGGCTATTCTGTATCATATGCCGGGTGAAGAGGGTGAGGTACCCGGCGAAGAGCCATCGATTGAAGGCAAACTCCTCCACGATGCCAATCTCCTGGAAACCGTAGGCGCGATCGGCCTGATCAGATTGTCCATCGGTTCGTTTTTCTGGCACCATCTCAAAACCATGGGCGAGGTGATCGAGCTGCTCAGGCGCTGGCGGGGATACGCTGAGACGTTCTTCTTTCCCAAAGCTCGGAAGCTGGCCAGGAGGCGGATCGAATTTCTCGACCAGGCGATTTCCAGGTTCGAAGAAGAGCTGGAGCTGTAGGTCTTGACAAGGGCTTGGCCAATCATTAGTTCTATGGGATACTATGTCCCCGTTCGTACGGCGGTTTGTATCCCAAGGTCATCTGGTAGATTCAGGATTGTTGACCGGGATGCTGAACCTGATTATCGAAGAAGGTGCAGATTACCGGATCATCGATTTTCAGCTGGGAAAGACAAACCAGGATATCTCTCAACTCGAATTGGAGCTGCACTGCGGTAGTGCCGAGGACTTGAGAGAGGTCACGGCCAAACTGATCGATCTGGGCTGCTTTGAAAAAGCCACCCCCGAGGCGGTTTTCAAGCCTGCCCCGACGGATGCATGCGCTCCGAGGGAGTTTTATTCCACAATCCATCACCGCACCCAGGTGTTCGTGGAAGGCTCCTGGTGTGAAGTGCGCGATCAGTGCATGGACAGGGTCATCGTACGGCGGGGCGGAGCGGACAGCTGCACCGGGGAGTCATCTTCGAGTTGATACGGGGAAACATTCCCTTTGCCCTGGCCGGTTCGATCCGGGATGACGGACCGCTTCCGGATACCCTGACCGGTATTATTGAAGCTCAGAGGCACTGTGAGCAGATTCTGCGAGGAGCCTCCCTGGTTCTGATGTTGGGAACCATGCTGCATTCGATCGCCGTGGGCAATATGCTGCCCTCGGCTGTACGGACGATTTGTGTCGATATTCAACCGTCCGTGATCACGAAACTGGTCGATCGGGGTTCGGCGCACACCATAGGAGTCGTGACAGATGTGGGTTTGTTCCTGCGTTCATTGGCGGGGAAACTGATTGGGAGTACAGAGAATGGAACGTCAACAGCTGATCAAAGAACTCCATCCTCTTGAAATTCGGGTCTTGCTGCATTTCAAGCGCGGGGACTCTATCAGCCCTGAGAGTCTGCAGCAGGAGCTGAGCTATAAACCGGGTCAGAGCAACCAGGCCTTCTCCTGGCTGGAAGCCAAGCAGCTGATCGAGGAAACCGAGCGGACAAAAGTTACCGAGTACTCTATTACCGACCTGGGAAAAGAGTACAGGGACAAGGGCACCCCGGAGGAGCGCTTGCTGGCTCTGGTTCGGGATGAAAAGGAAGCTCCCCTGACCCTGCCGGAGATTGCTCAAAAACTCGGTCTGGAGAACAGAGACGTAGGTTCGGCCTTCGGGGCGCTGTCAAAGCGCGATCTGCTGGTGATGAATGAGGATAAGCGCGTTGTTGCGGGTAAAAAGCCGGCGGGAGCCGGGACAACGGATGTCCGAGAGTTGCTCCAGCGATTCGACGACCAGACGAAGATAACGGAGCAAGATCTGTCGGAGGAGCAGCAGACTCTCATCCAGTCTTTGAGCCGCAAGCGCGGGGCGGATAAGGGGATGTTTCGAGTGGTGGAGCGGGAGCAGGTTGCCTACCGGCTGACGCCGGCGGGGTTGCAGGCGGCCGAAGAGCTGCGCCGGGCCGGGGTGAGCGGGGAAGAAATCGGACAGATCACGCCGGAGATTCTTCGCAGCGGAAAGTGGAAGAACGCCTCTTTTCGCTCATACAACATCAACACCCCTCCCCAGCGCGTGCTTTTGGGACGGAAGAACCCCTACGTCGAGTTTTTGGAGGAGCTGAAGGACAAACTGAACTCCCTGGGTTTCGAAGAGTTCGACGGACCCCTGCTGGAGACGGAGTTTTGGAACTGTGACGCCCTGTTCATGCCTCAGTTCCATGCCGCCCGGGACATTCACGATGTCTACTACATCAAAAATCCGACCCATGCCAAGGCGATCGAACAGCCC
>Ga0180437_10002723_pt1 | contig 27490 bp, 1 predicted proteins | sample SS_ome_4_FD_132410 | JGI IMG/M metagenome (GOLD analysis project Ga0180437, IMG submission 132410) | Hypersaline lake sediment archaeal communities from the Salton Sea, California, USA - SS_3_D_1 metaG | ecosystem: Environmental > Aquatic > Non-marine Saline and Alkaline > Hypersaline > Sediment...
ATTTCAGCTGAAATCCTATTAAGGACATCACCGGATATCGCCACGCGCGCATACACTTCCTTCTCCGGATCCCATTTAGCGGTATCATACCACCGGTACCCAGCAATATTAGACGCAGCTGCCATTATATTCTCCCTTATCACACCGCTCACCGTGCGGCCGTACAACTGTAGCAGGTTATCAAGATATCCTTCTAACAAGCTCTTTTCCGCGCTCTGCGCGACTTCCGGCGGAAGATTCTCTAAATCATACTTTCTTGCCCTGAAACTCTCCTCAAGCCAGCTGACCGTAAAAAGCGTTACCAGAAAATCCCTTCCCGCCGGTTGAGCCCCATAAAAAACTAACCCCTCAAGCAGATTTGTGAATGCTTCTGGTGTCGCACCGCTTCTTTCAGCAAGTGTCTTGATAAAGCTGTCCAGATCTTTTTGCATAGTCTTTAAGACTAACGGCTGACCCTTGTTCTCCTCCGCGAAGACTATGTATTCCCTGAGTATCCGCGCCTCCAGGTCTTCTGCTTCTTTCCCTAAACGCGCTTTTTCCCTCATTAGTCTTCCCAGATTGTTTCGCAGACGGCGCAGTTCTCTTTTATGTTCTTCTGTTACTGTTCCCGGCGGTAATTCCTCGATTGCCTCTATTCTCTTCTCGCTATCTCCGATAGCATCGTCTAGAACCATGATTGCGCTTGTCGCGTTCTCCCAGCGCGCCATAAGCGACCTTCTCATAAAGGGTTTCAAGCGCTTCGTTAACTCTTCTTTACTGGCCTCACTTACCTTACCTGAATTATTCGCTTCAAGACTTTCAAAAAATTCCACTTTTTCCGGTATATACCCGGAGGAAAGCATCTGCTCCATTACACGGAAATTATCCAGACGGTATTCTTCTCTTTCGATTAAAGCCTTTAAACCTTGTTCTATAAGCTGGTTATTTACCCAGTCTTCGGTAGTCGTTATCTCAACTTCATAGGATCCTCCTACCTTATCGGAGAAGAATGCATCTCTTGCCGCAAAAGGATCCGTGTGACGCACCGTGCGGTATATCGTGTTTTCTACCCAGTACGCCCAGTCGACTTCACCCATAGCTCTTAATGCCGCCGCTTCTCTGCCCAGAGCGCTGGTTGTGCGCAAGCCCACACCGAGAATCCTTGTAAACCAGTTGAGGTTGTTCCGCCTCTGGAGGAGGCAAAGGGCGCGTATCTTATGTATCTGTGCCCTCTGCTCTGGAGACGGTGCCGTCTTCGGCAGCCTCTTAAGCGCTTTTTCGTATGACCCCTGTTTCGCATATAATGAAGCGAGCTCCAGCCTCTGGCCCGCACTAAGCTTCTTCTCACGCTTAAGCCGATTTTCAAGCTCCTGTATCCGGGCCTTCTCCGCCTGGGGACCCGTATATGCCTCTATCTCTTTTTCAACGATTTCTTCTCTGGCTATAGTAGGAGTATCCTGCGCCGTGGAAGCTTCTTTGGTTTTCTTCTCGTTTGTACGTGCGGATTTTTCCGTATGGGGTGCATATAAAGCCTCTGCGTCTGTAAACCTTGCGAGCTGAGCCAAATCGAAACGGTCCTTAACCTTTGTTGCCGCCTTCAATGCTATTTCGTAGGAGTCAAAAGACTCAGCCGTCTTCTCTTCATCATGACGCTTCCTGGACGCTTCCAGCTCAATAAGCAGTGCTTCAGCTTCAAGACGAAGAGCATCTTCATCCGTCGGGTCGGCTCTAAGTGCCTCGTTCGCAACTCCCAGCGCCCTGTCGGCGCTTTCTATAGCGATCTCCGCGTAATTGTCGGGATCGCCTTCGGTCTTAACGCTTTCAAGAGGCTCATCACGAAGTGCAAGCCTGCCTTTAAGGAGCAGCACCTCAGGCGTCATTTCCTCGCCGGTTAGCGCAGCTTTTTCACGTTCCCTTGCAGAAAGTACGCCGAATAGTTCCGCGGCCTCCTCTTTTTTACCCTTCTCTTCCAGATATTCTATGAATCTTGCGCTCTCCCCGGGTGAAAAGATGCCCTGGCCGACCATATCCAGGGTCTTTTGTTCGAGACTCGCCGCGGCTTTTCCGGCTCTTTTATCCACTTCACCCATACTCTCGTACATCCTGATAAGCCTTATTCTTGGCTCGACTCTGCCGGGTGATCTTCCCATGGCTTCTACCTCAGAGTGTGTTAACCTCCCTACACTTAAAGGATTGACAAAGGCACTGTATATTTTCGGAACCCCCCATACAAGAAGCTTAATTAAGAAATTGTATACCATGCTTGAAGCGAAAAATAATTTCATTATCGCCCCCACCGATCCCCAACTTAAGCTCAAGCCACCAATACTAAATGATCCTATAGTGGCACCAACCCATCCCAGTCCAGGCAGCCAACCAAGAGTGTAGCTGGCAACCCAGCCAATATATGGCAAAACAACTGGGAAGAAAATAGCCAAAAGTACGAGCGCAACGAATACAACAGCGCCTCCTATAAGCATATTCCTTCTGTTTTTCATCATCTTGCCCCAGCCCGTACCTATTGCACCACCCATCTTTTCTCTTATAGTGGTTTTTTTCTCTTCCTCCTTTGGAGCTTTAGCCGCTTTGAATGCCTTAAGGGCCTCGGCTTTCTTTTGGGATATTTCTATTTCTTCGCCAAGAACAGTCACTGCAGGAGCTCTGGCAGAAGGTATTTTGCTATACGTCCTGGCAGCTTCTCGATGTTCATTATCATCTTGCTGGATTTTTCCCAGTATGGCGCGGGCCATGTACTCCGCACCCTCATCATCCGGAACGCCCCTCTTATCGACTTCGGTAAGAAGTTTCTTTGCCTCCTCTTTATCATCCATTGAATACTGAATTGTCCCAAGAAGCGCTTTAGCAGCCATATCGTCTTTATCCGCTACTGTAGCCACCATAAGATAGTTATAAGCGTTTAGCCTGAGCTTCTCGGCCTTGTCTTTCCTGCCGGCTTTTTCGGCTTCCTCTGCCTCATCAAAAAGCATCTGAGCTATCTTTGTATAAGTGCCCTTATAGCGGGGTTCTGAATTGTCCGGGCTCTTGGCGGCATACGTAAATAAGAGCGCCACCTGCACGACTCTATCCGGATGGGCAAGTTCTATGCGTGATGGGGAAATATAAGTCCCGCTAGATATAAAATCATTAAGAGCTTCTCTTTGTTCACTAGTGATACTTTCACCGGTTAATTCTTCCGCTATTTTTACAGCCTCATCCGTTGTAAGCGTGCCCTCACGTATCTTCTCGGAAACCCTCGCTTCCACCACTTCTTCCAAAACCGGTTCCGGTTCTTTTTCCTTCGCGAACTTCTTTTGCAACCATCCAAAAAGTTTTGCCCAACCACCATAGAACACAAACCATAAACTCCTTGTTGGCAGCCACCACATCAGATAGTAACCAATCTGAACAAGTCTTGTAATAATATTAGATACAGCATAAGGGAATGATGTCCATTGAGCCTGAGATATATTGATCGCAAACTGATCAAGGAACCAGCCGGTAACCCGAGCCAGGGTCTTCACCGCCTTTCTTTCCTGCGGGACGCTATCAAGTGAATGTTTCCATGACTGAAACCACGGTGACCTCTTCCATTCCTGCACCGCCCTTTCTTTTGCGCGATCATAGCTGCCTTTACTCTTCTGACGCCACATAAGAAAATCTATGCGCATATCTTTTATCAAATACGCCACGAAACCTATGGTTATTTTGTTCAGCACCCAACGAACCCCTAGGAAAAGACTTCTCCAGCCGACGCCAGCCCTCCAGGCAAGATCAAAACTATACTCGATCTGTTCCATCCTCTCAACTTGCCCTTGCCCGATAGCAATAGCCTGCTCTTTTATATTCCCCCAAATAGTGTCTCTGAAGAATCTGCCCACTGACCTCCAGAACCCGGGCATAACGGGCCTGCCCGCTTCCTTGGTAAGGGCCAATCTTTCTACCGGTATTTCTGCTCCAGTCTCGTTCTTGGCAATTACGTCATTAAGATCAACTTCAGCTTTTTCGGCCGAGCCCGCTGTTGCCATAAAAACACCGTTTACATCAACCCTAAACTCGTCACCTTTCTTCTTTGTCTTATTGGCTTCGGCGTCTTTCCCAAGCAATATCCTGTTTGCACGCAGAACTTCTTGCCTGGTATGCGCATAGACATTCTCTCCAAGACTCCTGACATATGTTGTTCCGTCGTTATCAATCGCGACCAAAAGGTTTGATTTCCCGATTTTTCTGATATAAACTCTTGCGCCTTCTTCAGGCGAAAGATTAAGCGCGTCCGCAAGAGCCTTCTGGGACAAAGCTTCACCGCGTCTTCCAACCGCATTCTCTGCCCTTACCTTTTCATCGACAAGGACTCTTGCCGAAGTGGGATCAAACACCTTCACCCCGCTAAACCTGTATACAGCGTTACCGTCTTCATCGACCACACCTTCACTGCGGCCATCGATCGAGACATAAAGGGTCTCACCCTCCTTGACAGATCCCTCATGCTGCGCATATAGCTGATCGGCAAGTCTTTCTCTTTCATCATCTGAAAGGTTGCTGAAAACTGCAGCCGGCGCCACTACGATTATCCTCGGCGGGTTATCCTGCGGTTCTCCCGGAATCGGCGGTATTCCAAACGCCTGCGCTCTTTCCGCATCGCTGAGCGTTTTCTCTGACTCCGTCTCGGCTATCGCCACGAAAGCGTTACTGCTCCCCGGCGCTCTTTCCCGGGTCATCTGGTCTTCACGAAGAGTCCGACTTGCCGCCTCTTTAGTCTCGGTCTCTCTTTTCGTCTCTTTTGCCTCTTCCGCGACGGCCTTATCTGCTTGATTCGCAGTGCCTGACTCCCTCGTCTCAAAAGACAGGTCTTCCCCAAGCAGGCTCGCAAAGTTCTGGGACACAGAGTACCTGTCCCTTGAAGTGTCCCTGGCAACAGCCACCACCTCTTCAGGGGCAGCTTCTTCAAGCACTTCCGCTCTTTCCCGCTCTACGTCCTCCCTTAGCGTCTCATCCGCTTGCCTTGCCATGCGCCTGGTCGTCTTCTTTTCCTTTATTGTCTCGGCACGCAGTTTACCCTCCGCTATGAGTTTTTCCCTTTCTTCTCCGGCCTTAAGTCTTTCTTCTTCCAGCATATACGGCAGGCTTTCAAGTTCCCTTGACATTACCTCTTCGGCTTTGGTTATGCGTTCCCTTCCGCTTCTTCGCCTATAATCGTCCAGCTCCCTGTCTCTTGCCAGGAAACGCTTTCTTGACTCTTCTACGGCGGCGTCCAGGAGCCCCTGCGCTGAAGTGTCTGTGTTGACCACTCGCCCCTTACCGCTCGGGTCTTCACGCGCTTCTTTAATTATCTTCTGTTTTAGCCGGTCTATCCCTTCCTTGCTTATGGCTTTGACCGCTGACTGAAAACCGCCTTCCAGCGTAACGATATCTTTACCTTCCCTGAATCCCTCTCGGATAAATTTCGTGGTGCCGCCTGCCTCATCGGTAAGCGTGAGACTGCCGTCCTCCGCATACTCGACAGCATACTTATTCGCACCGATCATTATTTCGGAACCGTCCGCCTTGACCACGACCGCCCGTTCCTCTTCTTCCGTACCATCAGGCATATGATAAGTGATGCCCCGCACCTGGAGCACGTTATCGACATCTATCGTAAGGTTGTAAGCCATGTTACCCGTCTCTAAGGGGGTTTCTTCGCCAAGGGCAATGACGACGCTTCCAAGAGAGTTCAATACGCGTAAGATATTATCCCTGAGACGCTGCCTTAGTGCGGCAAGCTCCCTGGCATCCGCCCTTCTAAGAGCTGCCTGGAACGCTTCCTTCTTTCCTTCGCCCAGGTCTACATGAAAATGCTCTTCTATTACACCGAGACATTCCTCTAAACGGCGGATAAGCGCCTCCCCCACCAGCTTGCCCTCACCAAGACCTTCAAAATACCTGTCCAGGATATAATCCACCCTTTGTTCTATGACTTTCCTCGCGTAGTTTATGTCCCTATCTATTTTCTCATTTTCTGCCACCGGCAGCTGCCTGGCTTTCTCCAGTTCCTTTTGCGTCGTTGCGTCCCTCTTTGCCCTTTTTATCCGGGCTTTATCTCTCCTCTCCTGGCTTTTCGTTCTCACTTCCCTGAGCAAATTCGTAAAATAATCCTGGAGACTGCACCACTTACCGAACGCATAGTCATTTATCTTTTTATTGACTGCAGCATCGGCCGTTTCATTAATAAACGCATCCAGCTCGTTTTCCAAATCTCCCCTTGCACCTTCCATCTCTGTTATATAAGCTTCACGGAACTCTCTTCTTTCAAACAGTTCCCTCAAAACATCCTGGTCAAGCTCGTTATAATTTCTGAAATTCCCCTCTTTTGTCAATACCGCCCCCTCCATCAGCGCCAGGAGCCTGCTGTTTTCCTGAAATTCCATGAATTTCGCCTTACCCTCTTCTATTTCTTTTCGCCTTAAGCCCGCGGTAAACCTGGGCTGGTAAAGCTCTTCCACCATCCTGTAGAATTTTGAACCACGTTCTATCGAATAGAAGGAATCTACGTAGCCGACGTCACCCTGCCTTCTGTTCCTGCCGAATTTCTGGACCTTGCCCTGGTCGCTGCGGTCGACTGAAAGGTCCACCAGATACAACCCCTCGAAGTATTTCTGTCCGACTATCTGGCTTATTTCACTTGCGCTACCCGCGCCCATCCGCCTCAGGAAACTTTCTATGTTCTGTTTTTTGCGGTAACGCCGGCTGTAATCGCTCTCAAAGAAAATACCGTTCTCCCCGGCAAAGTGCTTCTCAAGCGTCATAACAAAAAAGTCGTCAATGTTGTTATTAATGTAATTATCTACACTGGCCTCAGCCACTCCGCGGTTAGTCAAAAACTCTGCAGCCAAAGCAGTGAGTTCCTCTCGGGTGCGCCGCGGGAACTCTTTCTGCAGCCATTCCGCGAGATTGTTCTCTTCCTGCAGTTTTTCCATTATGTCCAGCTCATTGTAAAATTCAAAGTACCCCGCGAGGGGATTTACGCCTGCTTCGCGGCTTCTTCGCAAAAGTTCCCTTAACTGTTTTTTTGAATTATCGGGCCGGAACCCTACGCTTTCTGAAAGCACTACATTGGTTGCGCGGCCCAGTTTTGCATCTGAAAGGGTTATGGTCCTGGGCCTTCCCGCACGTTCGACAAGGATGTTCTCCTGCATGCCTTCTTCTTCAAAAACATTTACATTGATCGTTCCGCCTGCAAGCCCTTCCAGCTCTTCCAGCATTGCATCGAGCCTTGCCTGGAATTTCGTGGCTTGAGCGACATCGTCAAAATAGATGATCATACTTGCATCGGGCGCGTTACTGTATATCTCCCGTATCTTGTTTAAAGCAACATTCCAGGTCCTCTCGTCGCTTGCGACAAAGACAGAAGGTCTTTCGGCGCCTTTTTTGGGGTTCGCCGGATCCATCCTCTTCACTCCCTTGGCTTTCGGGAAGATAGTATTCATGACGGTCGCGGCGGTAGCGACAGAGCCGCTGGCGCCGCCGTATGAATGAACCAGATTAGCCACATCCGTAAAAGAAAGGTATTCGGTGCTCTGGTTGTCCCCGAGAACCGAGGGCACCTCGCCTTCAGCTTTCTGGTGTTTCATCTCGTAATAGGTGTGGAACCTGTCCTTCCTCTGCCCCGGTTGCTCCCTCATCGTCTCCTCTCCCAGAAGAACGATCTGCGGGGAAGCTTCGGTCAGAAGAAATCCCGCGGTACCCTTTGCGACCATGTATCTTTTATCCCCCACACTGATCACTGCCTCCTGAGTGCTGGGGTGAGTGTCGATATATTCATTGTTTAGAAGCGCGACCTCTTCTCCGTCACTCATTATGAGAAAAGAGTCCGACTCCTGCATCCTGACGTCAAACCCCGTAAAAGGCTTACCCCTCTGGGTCACCCTTCCGTTCTCATCTATGATAATAGCTTCGGCGCCCGTCTCCTTGGCATACTGCAGCCTGTACTTAACGCCCAGTTTGTCTATGTATAATGCCTTAACGCAGTCCAGAAACTCCTCCCAGGAAGGCGCTTCTATCCTCATCTCAGGGAAGAAAACGTTAAGTTTTGCAGCCATCTGCTGCATTATCCTTGCGACCACGGCTTCCGTCCTCTTATCCGCCGCTGCCACAGTAGCGGTGAGGTCCAGTTTTACCGTGCCTGCCGCATCGACATCTTCACCTATCCATTCCAGTCTTGTTATTACAAAACCCTGTTTCGCGTCATAGCTGACGAGGAACTCTTTCTCTTTCACTTTGATCCTGCGTTTCGCCCTGGCTTCCTCTTCCGTTACAGTCTCATCGGCGATTACAAGGTTGCCCTTATCGATCCTGACACTAACGCCTTCTTCGGCTATCATCTCACGGACTTTGGTAAGCTGCTCATCAAGGTTGGCCGCCCGTGCATTAACAGTCGCGACGTTATCCTCCATCATGGAAAACACCTGGCTGATCTCGCCTTCCTCGAAAAGTTTCTCGGCGGTCATGAGCGTCATGAGTTTCTGCACGTATTCCTCGACGCTTAAATTGCTCTGCTGCGCCGCTATAATGAAATCCGACAGATACGGTGCGACATCACACTCGTCAAACGTCAGCCTGGTCCTGGCAAGAAGACGGAGCCACTCTTTGCTTTCGGGAAGCGTCAAATCTTTCTTGGCATCAAGACAGGTAAAGCTAAGCGCCCCGTATGACATATACACAACATCGTTGTTTGTAAGTCTTCCCACGGCGGTCTTAAGATCCTTCTCATCGCCGCGCATGTAAGTGACGCTATAACCCAGCATCTGGTAGATAAACTGGGTTTCCCGGAAGTCTCTTTCCGTATAATAATCATCGGTAACATTGTGTATGCTATTAAGCCCCTGGATAGTATTCATTATATTCGGTATCGGGTACGCCAGGGTCTTACCGGCACCCGTGGATATATCCACAAACCAGTCGTCAGCCATGTCAAAACCGGCTTCTACCTGCTCGACAAAAGGAGAAGCGCCCCAGGCCAGTATGGTCGCCATCTGGTAATATGCGGCCAATTCCATACGCAGCGATTTATTTTCAAAATCTTTGCTTAACTTTTTCTCAAGGCAATCGTCTTTACTGGTGCGGCCCTTGCCGTCACTACCCCTCATCTCACGCTGCACAATCCTACCGATTTCCATCCCTGGCCTAAGATCCTGGAAAAATGTTGCTACTGTTGCATTCCTGACCACGCCTTCTGAATCCGTAAATTCCCCTGCTATACCACCGAAATATCTGCCCACGTTACTCTCGAGGTCCCGGCCTTGGTACCCTACCGTAAGCGAGCGAAGTATATATTCAGCAAGGCTTTCAATCCGCGTTTTCCTGTCCGGTTTCTCAAGGACGTGATCACTCCACTGTTTTGCGACAAGCGGATCTGTAATGCCAAGTCCGTTAAGCACATCGTTCATAACGTCTTGATTGATCTCCCTGCCGGCAAGTTTACTCTCTAGCAAGGCTTTGAGCTGCTCGGTGCTTTCTCCAAAGGCGAGCGTCATTAACACCTCGCGGAGCTGAGCGCTCAGCTCTTGAAGCCTTCCGTTTCGATCTATATCCTCGCCTATTTTCACGCTTTCTTTCCAGACCCTGATCGCATCCAGCATTTCGTCAACGATTCCTTTTGCCTCGTTGATCGCGTCTCTTTTGTCTATGCCTCTAGCCACAAGTCCTTTCTCGACTACATCCAAAACACCTATGAATCTTTCTGTCATCTGCTCCCGGCTATCCAGTTTCTCAAGTAAAGTCTTTTCCACTACTCCCTCGGCGATCGGCGGGGGATTTATAAACTCCGTCAAATTGAAGATGTTAGCGCTGATCGAGTCATGCAGGGGGACCGCGTTATAACTAGAAAGCCAATTGCTTGAGATCAGTACCCCTGTCGCCTGCTCCAGGAGCCCTTCCCTGCCTTTAGTGCCCGCTAGATCCAGTATATCTTTGACGCTTAACTGCGGTTTCAGGAAGATCTTGTCGATTTGGTCCCGCAGCGCCTGGAACTCTTTCAGTTCCTCCTGGTATGCGTCTTTTTCTGCCTGAGTGAATTCATCCGACAGTGCGCTGGGTAGCTCCACGCTATTTAGGGTCTCAAACCATTCTCCCAGCTGTTTGCTCAGTGTAGCTAAAAACACCGCTCTCTCCCGTCTTCTCCATAATCCCTTTAATAGTCCTCTTACTCTCTCGGTTTTTCCCTCAAGTAGGCCTGCAAGCTGTCTCATTGCCTTTTTGAAAGGCGTGGCCGCGTTATCAAGGTCCTTCATCCCCGCGTCGACTTCTTCCCTGGTAAGCTTCACATAGACAAGTTCCCCGGCTTCATCTCTCTTCTCTTTAATCAATACGGGGATAACTGCGGTATTCTCCCCCTCTCCAAAAACAACACTTCTCCACGGAGTCTGGCTTCTAATGTCCCTGGTACGGCTCTCTACATTGTTCCTGGCCATATCCATGGTTCTGGTGAGAAGACCGTTTACCTTATTAATGCCTTCCGCTAATCGTGTAAGCGCATCAAACTTGAACTTCCTCGCACTTTTATCCCACAGGTTATCATTTTGCCGTAATCTAAAAAGGCTCCTATCATCCTCCTCGTTCATCCCGTTTATGATCTCTAATGCGCTCACCAGCTGCATAGTACGCTCCGACTGCTGGGCTAGAGCTACGGGCTTGCCTCCTTTATCTCCCAGTTCCCACATGCCTTCAAGCTCAGATAGTATCTGATTTGTAAACGTTTCACGCTTTCCGAGTCCATCCTGAGTAACCGCCACGCGTACCGCAGCTGCGTTTTTAAAAATAGCTGAACTTGTTTCTTCTAAAAGAGCGGACTCGAGCAATGCATCCATAATTTTCCGGTCACTAGAAAGAGTCTGTATCCTTTTCTCGGCGTTCTCGATCTCTGCTTTGTTCGCCTCTCTATCTTGGCGTATATCTTCTTCAGTCCTTGTTGCTGTGGGTTTTTCGGCAAGAAGAGAAGTCTGCTTGCGTCTAAGCCCTGCCAGCTCTATCCTCGCACTCAAAAGCTCATCGTTAATCTTGATATAAACACCTTGGACTTCAAAAGGCACGCCTTGTAGAAGCATGTTGAAATCACGAGACAACCGGGACTCAGCACTTAACAAGTTTCCAAGCGCGCTGCTTGCGCTTCTGCGGACGTAAGAATCTCCGCTTCTTACGAAGACTATAAGGTCATCTACCGCACCTCTATTTCTGAGCGCCTCTATTCTCGCATCTATAGCGGCGCGCTGAAACCCCGCTAGCGGGGTTTTACCTGCAAGAACATCTTGTGCATCTCTAAAGGTATTTTCTAAACTGGCGGCTATGTCTTTGTCGTACTTATCGTAATAGGTTTGGGTTTGGTTTGTCGCGGGGTCGGTATATGTGGCAGCTTCAAGCACGTCTCGGTTGGACGAAAGTCTTTGTCTGGCACGTGCTATTGCTATTTCTAACTCAAGAAGTTTTTCCTGAAGCGCCGCTTTGATATCCGCTTCTTCCTCCGGCGTTTTGGCCAGAGCCAGTCCCGCGGCGAGTTTCATGAGTTCATCACGTACTTTTTTGGCCTCTTCTATCAAATCTGAAGTGCCCCCGGTGATTCTGCTTTCCCGCTCTTTTGCCTCTTTTTCGGCGAGAAGACGCGCTTCTTCTTTCCTCGCCTCTTCTTTAGCTTTTGCTTCTATAAGCTGGCCTACTAGATCTTCTATGTTAATAGGTTTCTCAATAACCTCAATGTCTCCTTGCGGGATCCATCCCAGTTCCATTTGCTCTGACCAGGCACTTAGCTCCTCTTCTGCCACCGGAGCAAAGCCCCCTCCGAACCTTGCCGCCATGACATAAGAAGCATCTGTTGTTGCATGGACCACTTCGTGCCGCACGACATCGAAAAAGTTCGCACCCGCCAGAGCTTCCTCGGCCACCAGCGCTATTTTGGTCGTGTTACCACTTTCATCTGTGACTTCTATCACCATTCCATCGCCAGGCCCCTTTGGATCTTTACCGCCTAAGTCTTTGTACATTCTTTCTAATCTTTCCCTGCCAGTTATTTCCTTACCGGTCGCGTCTACCTGCTTGCCAACGACATGCATCTCAACACCATACTGCGTGAAGTTTACAGCTTTCTGAGTCTGTATCTTATAGAGCATTTCAACTACTTTTTCCGCATTTTCCTCATACGGCAATACGGAATTGGTGAGTATTTTAACGGCTTGTTCTATGAGTATCTCTTTCTTCGCCTCATCAATCTCGTATTGCTCTGATGCCAAGATGTCATTCACGGCCTTTTTAGCCCCTTCTTTTTTCTCTTGTACCCATTTTTCAACCGCTTCTTCCAGGCTCTCTTCAGCACCACTTAACTGTTCCACATCTAAAGCCGTCGGTCTAATTGCAATATCCTGTTTTTTTAACTCTTCTTTTATATTTGCAGCAATCCTTATCCATTCTTTTGCGGCAGCTTGTGGAGTCAAATCTTCTCTCCCGTCAATAAACTTGTTCATGGCTTCCCATTCCCTGGTAACAGGTGCCCTCTTTTCGCTTTGAATGAATATCGATGCCACCTCAACATCAGCTATCGAAAACGTCTTATCTCCCCTTAAAGCCGCCCTCGCACCAGCTGCCCTCACAACATCAGCTACCAAGTCGGTACTCCATCTTTCTATCATGGCATTACTCATCCCGGTTGCATTACTGATAATATCCCGCACAAACACCCTAGTAGCCGTTCTCAGAGCCTCAACTCTTGATTCAACCGCGCCTGATAAGAGCATGCCTTGAGCATACTGTACGATACCTTCAACCTCCTCCGCCGTTAAGCCTAGCCATTCGCCACCTGCAGTAAGTGACGCCATTTCCATAGCGATGGTCTTCTTGATGGTCCTGACCACTATATTGAGTTGTGCTAATGCATGTTCTGTCGAGAAAGACGTCTCAAGTATCTGTTCAAGCTCTCTAGCTATGAAAACTTCATCAATGCCTATATCCTTTAATTCTTCTAAAACCGCATCCCGTATAGCAGCTTTCTCTCTTGTTGCCATCTGCTCAGCAGCGATACTTATATCAGCAAGGTTCGGCAGCTTTTCCTTTTCTCCCTCACGGAGACCTTCGTTAGCCATTGCCCTGGCATTTGCAAGTACACTTTGAAAAGTCTCTGCTTCTCTTTCCGTAGTTATCCTGAAACGTCTTTGCGAGAAGACTCTATTAATTGCTTCTTCCATTGTCTTTCTTAATATGTCAGAAATGCGCGTCCCTGCCGCAAGACGAATATCATTAGTGGTAACCATATCGTTTTCCCTTTCGCCGTTTAAAAATGCTAACAGAGCAAGTAAAGCAGCATCGCTAATTATTATGCCTATCTCACTCTCCGAAGCTACCATAGTACTAATACCAGCTTCTTCAAACGCACTAAAGATCATGCGTTTCCTTACTGCACTAATATGCTGCCTGGCCACTTCTTGGAGCTGCGCCTCTACCTCTTCTATACGTCCCTCAGCAAGTTCCTGCTCCAGACCACTGATGACAGAACTATAGGCTCTTCCCAGTTCCTCTTGAGTCAGTTCTATATTAGACTCAGCAAATATATCTGAGATGATCCCTTCAACCTCACCTCTAATATCCCTACGTTCTCTTCTAACGGCTGCAAGCTGTTTCTCGACAATGCGCTCTTTCGTAAAAACTTCTACTCCTTTTCTGATCTGTTCCGCTGTAACCCTAACTGCTGCCTGGTCCCCTCCATACATAACAAGTACTCCGTCCAGTACCTCGTCTATTTCCGCCTCGGTCGGAGTCTCAGCAATACCAGCTTTTGCTAAAAGACTTTCGTGTTCCTGCCGCACTCTGTCTCTGGTCCTAGCTATTTCAACTTCCCGTCTCTGGGCTTCAGCCTCACGCCTTTGGGCTTCTGCAGTCTCTCTTGCAGCCTCAACTGCTAAGTCACGGATATCTGCGACACTTATTCTCCTGCCAGCAGCCGGTCCAAGCAGTTCCCTGCGCCTTATCGCTATCTCTTCTTCAGTTAAGGTTAAACCTTCCTCGCGAAACGCGTCTCTAATAACCCCTGTTATCGTATTATTAAGCCGTGCTTGAACAAATGCCAGGATTTCCGCTTGCATCTGGGGGGTAACTTCTCTTTGTTTCCTTGCCTCTAAAGCACTAACTGCGCGTTCGGTTGCTACCCCTATTTGGTCTTCTGTTGCGGTCAGGCCAAATCTTGCAAACACGTCACGTACGATACTTTCCACTGCTGTCAGTCTTTGCTGTTTTTTTTCATTGACTATACGTCTAACGGTCATAGCTACTTGCGATTCAATCTCCGCCTCAGAAACTGTCCTCGCCCTAGCTGTTATCCCCAGACCCTGTAAAACTTCTCTTACAAGAGTTTCCATTCCCGGCGCCTCTAGGATACCTTCTTCTTGCAAGAGACGTGTAAAAGTCGCTTCGATTTTCCTTCTTCCGATTGCAGCTTTTTTCTGTGCGACAATCCCTTCTGTATCAACGACCAAAGCTACGACCTTTGCAATGTCTTCCGAGGTGGGTTCAACACCTGTACGCTGCCTCTCCGCTGCCAGCATCGGCATCACCTCATCCATCAAGCTATCAACCTCTGCCGCAGTCGCTATTTCACTTATACCTGCCCGATTTAGTATATCGGCGAACGCTGCCGCTACAGCGGGGCGCACTCTTTGTCTTTCGGCTCTGGCTCTTCCTGCTTCAATCTCCCCTTTCTCCCTAAGAGCGATATCTTCGGCTTCGCTACTTATCTCTGCAAAGGTTATTCCATCTCTACCTAGCCGCGTGGCAGTAAAAGTAGCAGCCTCAATGACCTCGGGCTGTAACGCCTCTAATTGGGCTTTGCTTAAAGTAACTCCTGCCGCTATTGCCCCCGCACGAATAGTGGTCTGAACTCGAAGGTCCGCAATCGCCTGAGCGTCCGCTCTCATAATACTGTATATAACTTCGGTGGACGATTCAGTTGCGATTTTCTCCTGCAAATCCTCCGCTATCCCATCATAATAACTAGCTATATCTTCCTCAGTTAAGATGATGTTATACCGCGAGAAAGCATCCTTTATGCTTTGTTTCGCCTGCTTCTCCCTTGCATCAAGCCTGGCATTGATAAGTTTATCCGCAAACAGAGTCACAGCATTCACAATATTATCCCGGGTGATTGTTTTTCCTTTATCTGCTTCATACATAAAAGCCACATCACCCAATAAAATGTTTATTTCCCTCTCGGTCGGTTCTTCAGCTATACCTTTCAATCCTAAAAGAACCTTGAACTGCTGCCTCACTGCATCCTTTGCCTCTTCAACATCAACTTTTATCCGAGCAACCCTTGCCTCTTCTCTAGCTTCCATACGGATTGCAGAAAGACTCATTGTTTCCCTTCCCTTAGCAGCACTGACCAGGAAAACCGTCTCCAGCATTTCTTCCTGCCTTGACGCCGCCTCTTCCTGCGCTACCGCTTCGGTAAACCCTATAGCAGTAAACTCATTGGCAATGGTTTCACGCACTTTTCTGCCTGCTAGCTCACGTGCAGTTTCCTGGATGATATTGGTTACCTCTTCCGCAGTTGTTGCAGCTATAAGCCTTGTCTGCAGCTCCCCTTCGATTTCCCCATAAACCTCTGGCAATTCCTCTGAGTTCAAACCTATATTCAACTCATTAAAAGCTGCTACGACACCCTTTTTGGCCTCCGCTCTCCTGTCCGCAAGCCTCTGTTTAGTTGCCACTTCCTGTGCGGCATTGCGAACGGTTTCCGAGGTAAGTTCCTCAGTCACACCTGTTCTGGACTGGGCTAACCTTATAATCCCATCCCGCTCTTCGGTAGCTTCCTCAACAGTTAGACCTGCGCCTACGAACTCTTTATTAATAATTCTACTCAGCACCATCTCACGTGCCATTTCCTCGGTGACTACCCCACTCATTCCTAACCTAGCAGCAATATTCTCAACTCCTTGGGTGAGTTTCTTTATATCCTGTTCCTGTGTTGTTTTCAGATAGCTACCAACTCTATCGTCAAGCGCCTTCCTTCTCATTTCTCCTACACCCTCAAGAAGCCTGGCGCCCTCTTCCACTGCTCTTTCACCGACTCTCTCAGCCAGCTTGATAGCTCCTTCAAACTCTATCCCTTCGATTGTCGCACCAGGTACGTTCGTCCTTCTTCCTATAGCCGCAAGTACCATTTCCGCTTCTTTGCCTTCTTCTTGCCGAGTTTCAAACCTTGCCACATACTGCAGGTTTCCTTCGGGCGTTAGATCCTCGCTTCTAAAATATACTTCGATCTCTCCATCCTCTTTCCTGTCTATCACACTTCTGGTTAACAGTTTTTCCATAAGAGCTATAGACTCTGCGGCCTGCCGGTCTGAAATCTCCCCGGAATCCCTCATCTGGGTCTGCCGCGCTACATAGTCTCTAAGATATCTGTCTTTCACATTGTTCCATACCTCCCGGTTGATTACGCCTCTTCTGACGTATTCCGCTATCGAAGAAGCAAGGAGTATCGCTACCGCCTCTGCTTTCGTCAGGAATTCACTCCGTTCCATGCCGCTACCCTCCAGGATTTCCTGCATCACTGCAAAATTTGACGTAAGCGCAAGGTACTCCCCACTTTCTGTGTAAAGTTTGTATTCGTTTGTTTTGTTTGTAAGAATCGTAATGTAGGGGCGTTCGCCTGTTTTCGGGTTAAAACGTGGAAGCAAAATAATATATGAGAGGTCATCTGATTTTAATATTTCGCTGATACCCCTGGTATGGAACCCGCCTGTTACAATCGCCCCCACTTTAACATTATTCTCCTTCATGAGACGTAAGATGTTCTCCACCATTTCATGGTTTCTGGCGGTGGCGGCATCATAAAAAGCAACAGCTTGCGGGAGCTCTTTGAAAAGTTCTCCCGCTTCGGCAAGCTCCGCGGGAAGCGGGAGGTTATATTTACGGTAGTCCTCTTTGATGAAATCCAGGAAAGTTTTCCATTTGAAATTGTCCATATGACTTTTGAAATACGCCAACTGCCCGCTGGTAAGACTCATGGCAAAGATATTATTTAATATCTCGACATCTTTAAGCAGTTCCGTCAGCTTCCGTTCGTCCTCGTTCCTGTACAGTTTCTCCTTTATCCTGGTTTCGTAATCTTCAATCTCATCCATCAGTTCCGCGATGTCGATTGATTCGTACAACGCGACATAATCACAGAAGACCTCCAGTTCATCATAAAGATTCTTGTCAAGACCCTCGGCTTTAGCTAAAAGTAGTACATATGAATAAAACTGGTTCTTCGATATCTTGCCAAGCTTGAACGAAAGACTCTTTAATATAAGTTCCTCCAACTGATCCTTCTTCAACCGACGCGTAAGCACTTCGAGTACTTCGTCACGCTGGATATTGGTAGCGGCGTAGTCTATTTTCTTTTCAATCTCAACGGCTTTAACAAGGGCGTTGATATTTGGATACATGTCACACTTAAGGCCGTGTTTTTCCCCTATGGCTTCAATAAAATACCACCTCTTTGTGAACTTCTCCCCTTGGGCATTATTGAGAATCGAATTACGGTTAAGCTGCTTCAGCTCCTCTGAAAACACATGATCCTCCAGGGCATACAATGCGTTTCTAAGATAGGCGATAAGCCGGCTATTGCGGCCCTTCTCTTTAAGTAAATTCAAGAAGGCATTATAATTCTCCAAGTAAAGCTTACTGTCATCTATTCCATAGAGTTTAATCGGCGTACTTGAAAGAGCTGCAAAAAATTCTCCGGCTGAGATCTTACCCTGGCCCATAAGGCTTTCCGCCGTCATCTTCTTGGCCGCATCATCCGGAAAACTCGATATGATGCTCATATCGATCAAGCCCTCTGATCCCTCAACTCCAACAAATTTGACGTCATAATTTACCGCCAGATTATCAAGAACCGATACAATAGACTCTTGGGCGCCGTAATTGTCATGAACGTCTTTTATATTGATGATAAGCTCTTTGCTGGGGGTCTTGTTTATATCCTTTGTGATAGCGATATCGCGCGGTATTGATACCTGGTTAAGGTCGATCCTCCCCTTTACCAGAGGTTGGACACCGGCGGGTCGTGCTATTTGCCCATATGTGACCTGCTGAGAGAGAAAGGTAAACGCGACCGCTAAAGCAACGGTTTTTATCCAGGGACGGACGTACTTTTGAGATGCCACTTCAGCTATACCGCGGGAACAAGATGCATTAAGCCCTCCCTCATCATTGCCAGCAGAATAAGTCCATCCCATCCGGCATTTCATGCCGGAAGCCTCACTACGGTTATTTTCTTCTCTGCTACGTAACCACATTTTGTCACCTTCCGACTCTTTCCTGGCCCTTACGCTCTATCTGCCCTGTCGGATACGTCTTCAAAACGCCCGGGCTGGTCCCTTCAGGGTATATATATGTCATTATGCGTTCTTTTGCCTCTTTATCCTCACCGACTATTTTATCTATCTCTTTTTCGAGTAGTACCGTGCCTAACTCATCTCTTTTGAGCCCATTATCGACTATCCTGACGACTTTACTCTGGGCGCCGACCCCGACCACTTTGACTATCGCTTTAGCCATTGTCGATTCAGTCTCCTTGTCAAAGCTGAAACCGCATACCGCGTATCTTGCCCACTCTGCCAGGACCATCGCAAGCGTCTCTACGTCACCTTCGAGGAGCTTATCCTCGATCGTCTTTCCGTGCTTATCTTTTATCTTGGCTAGACAAAGCACCTTGTTCTCGAAATCTTTTTTTGCTTCCGCCGGAACGCGTATCTCGAACTCACCATCATTCACCTTATCAAGCGTTATGGCATCTATAGTAAAAAGTATGTCCTCCACGTTATACAGCCTGCTCGGAACCGCCAGAGAAGCTTTTGCCACTGCAAAGTCCGTGCCCGGCACTTTTACGTCGACGCCTTTTACGTCCAAAAGCTGCTCGAGAGGTTTTTGAAGCGGCCAAGGCACGTCCTTCATCTCAAACTGTATCTCCTGGCTGCCTATACCGTCTTTCATGGAGTCTATGCGGTCTGTCAGCCAATCGTAAGCTTTCCGTCCGCTATCTGCCCCGTCCTTTATTAATAATACGACACCTATGGGAACCGTGATTTCGGCAGCTTTCTTTGCGGCACTTATAGCTCCGTTCTTCCTCGGCTCTTCTGCTTTTTTGACAGGCTCCTCTGGTTTTTCTACGCGCACCTCTTCGACTATGATTTTTCCCCCGGCACCGACCTTCTTCAGTGGCATATCTTCCGCCTCCTCGGGGGTAGGCTGATACCTTATAAGGGTGACCATCCCGTTAAGTACCTCTTTCCTTTCAATAAGACCTTCCTGTAGGCGCTGCTGGGTTTCCAGCTGCTCAGGAGAAAGCCTCCCTGCTCGACCAGCTTCCTCATCATAGGGCGTGATCTCGCCGGCAGCGACGCTTCTCTCTCTCTCGTAAGTCTGGGCGTAAGAATAAAATTGTTGCAGACATAAAAGAAAAACTACAAAAAAGGAGATAGCTATGCGACCTGTTTTTATCAAGGACTTAAACTGTCTCCTTAAAGACCGGAAAAGATATAGACTCTCCCTTTCCAGATAACTCGTATTATCCGGCAGATAAGTACCGTATCTCTTAAGTTCCTGCCTGCTGCTTTTACGCATATCTATCACCTTCCTGCTTTACTCGTGTTTCACAACTTGCCCCACTCTCTCGCTTTTCTTATAACTCTAGCCATCTCGAATGTCTCTCCCCTTCCATTAATACGCGATGTCCGCTTCGAGGTCCGAGAATAACGCTTCGTCTATACTCGCATCCGTCTCCTCGTTCCCAGTCCCTTCGAGTTTAAGGATAGTCCTTCTGACCGCCGAGGGGCCTCTTTCCGCTATTTCTTTTTCCTGTAGCGCCTCCAATCTATTTACCCCTTCATCAGTAAACGCAGCTCTAAATGGCGTCCTGGTAATCGCTGCAGCCAGCACCCGGCCGAAAATCCTGCCCTTCTCTGCAAGAACAATGTTATTACATATGATATCCAGCGCATCAATAAACTCTTCTTGATCCTGCATTACAACACCGGTGACCTGGAATTCTCCAACTTCTCCTTCCGTAAACCTGCCTCTGATGCCAGAGAATGTGGTGCTTGCCTCTTGCGGCGAGGTAACCACCCTGACGAAATAAAGCTCTCTTCCTGCCAGCGCATTGAGCCTATTGTAATATGCCTTCAGGCGTGCATACCCCTCGGGGTCTGCATCTCGAGCTTCCTCAGTCACCAGCTGAACAACTACCCTTTCGGCTTGTTTGAGGACAGCCGGCCTATGAAAAGCAGTCGCACCCGCACTTACCTCCGCCAGGGTCTTTGCGCCATACGTAACGGTGGCGACCGGCGCTGCTTCAACAACTGCTACCGCAGGCGCAAGAGCCGTCGGGGCAACAGTAACCCCCGGGGCCGGTCCAACTGGTATCGGCCTAGCCTCCGGAGCAAGCGCTCCCACAGCCTCCTCAAGGAACTCTTCACGCTCCTCTTCCAATAATCTCTCGGATTCCAGTCTTTGTCTAACACCGGTTTTTCTCACGGCGACAAGATCCTTTGTATCACGCATCGCAGTTAATTCAACGACTTCACCGGTTGCCAGATCCCTCTTAACGGTTGCAACATCTATCGTTTCTCCTGCTATTGTATCTATTCTTATCGTATTGACGGCTGGATTCTCAAACTGGCTTCTAACCTGCTGCTGTATATTCTGCACATATTCCCTGCCAAAGGTATGAACATGATCGAACCTGCCTGTCGCATTATCCTGCTGTTCAAGTATAGCTTCACCGTTTTCGAACCTTAATCTCTTCCTGCCTGAGATCTCACCGTCCATGCCTCTTTCGGTAATTATGGCTGCATCCATCCTTTCCAGGTTCTCCTCTACCCCATGGAAAAACGCCTCAGTTATGCTTCTTGCAATATCACCCTGATATTTAGCGTCGTAGTCACTTGCGCTAAACCCTTGCTCGTATGCCCTACCTTCAGGATGGCCGTGGATCCTGACTATACGATTCTTTAGGTCTCCCTCTTTAATAGTCTCTTTTGAAGTAAAGAGGATCCTGCCGTCACCGGTAAACTCGACCCGTGCTTCGGTAGCTTTCCTTGCCTCTACACGTCCATCTGCATCAAGCAGAATCGCACCCGCCGGCTCATACGGCAATACTCTCTTTCCGTCAATTATTCCGAATTCACTGATACCTTCCATGAAACCACTTACTAACGCATCTCTTTCGGCACGTTCCGCTGCGGTCGTTACCGGGCGCCTTTCTAATCGGCGCATCATCTCTTCTGCAATATTTGTGCCGCCTTCCTGGCCGATAATTTCATAATCCACTCCGGCATAAGTTACCGTCACAACATCCCCTGCCTGTACTATACCGCGGTTATAATCCAGAGTGTTCAGCATATCAGTTTCCGCAGCGGCGATCTCTTGTATTGCAGCCGGAGAGACGCCAGTCCACTGATTGCCTGTCGCAAGGTTTCTTATCGTCGCCGAATGCGGCACGTTTGCCCTAAGCTGCATCTCGACTTCGTTTTCGCCTACTCTCATCGTAACGCTATCGATATCCGCCCCGTGACTTCTCATAATCGCACCTAAACTATTTGCAGCATCGCTACACGTCTGGAAAGTATTTATACCAAGCGCAGAAACCTCATCCATTGCTCGGCCCACAGCACCAGCATTGACCATTCCCCTCTGTATAGGAACTCTTATTCCTGCACCGTTCTGCCTGTTTGTAACGGTACCGGTGTTTTGAGCAAAATTCACAACAACATGGTTATCTCCGACATCCCTGGTGAGCTCCAGAACCTCGGCCTGTGCGGGCGCCATCTCTTCAAGAGTGATATTTAAAGCTGTAAAGTTATCTATGCCGGTCCTTGCCAGTGAAACCGCTACTAAGTTAGCGGCAGTTGTGTTTACCCGGCCGTTAGCTGCCTTCATAACTACAGTTGCACCGGTCGCCATGTTGGATATGGACGCTTCGATATCCGTAGCCGGGACACTGAGATCCATCTCTGCACGGTTACCGGCTACATTGATCGCGATCATTCCGACACCGCCTATCGCTGCTAAATTACCGGCGACACTGTTAAATGCTTGGAAATTGTTTATTCTGGCTCCAGTTAGCTGATCCATCACTCTTGCAGCTCTGGCAGAATCCATACGAACCGTACGTGATGGTAGCATCTGTACCCTTGCACCTGTGGTATTGTTCGTTATTGTCGGGGCATACACGGTTTCGCCTTCTGCATCCGTGCCGCGGCTGATTCTTATGTGACTTGTCCCGGTATTGAACTCAACCCTGTTAACAGCTACTCCTGCATCTGCTATCGAACGGGCGATACTGTCGTTAAACGTCTCGGCTTCCGTTACGACGGTCGTGTTAAGTGCCGGTAATACCTGTTCTATGGCAGAAGCATCCAAACGGTTATTAACCAGTGCCGTCTCCAATAAATTCCCTGTCGCCCGGCTGGTTACCGTGGAAGTGCCTGCCATACGGTTCACCTCTACATGGTCCTCCCCGACGTTCATCCTCAGAGCCATAACTCCTTCGATTATCTCGCCGCGTATAGCGATATTAAATTCGGCAAGGCTTGCAGGCTGTCGTGCGGTAGCAAGGAAATTAACCGCGCCACGGGTCCCTTCAATATCTATACGGCCCGCGGATGTCCTTACGTCTACTTCTCTATTCGTGCTGGTATCAGTTATGGTAGCTACATTACTAGCATAATTTGCATCTACCCGTTTCGTGCCGATATTTACACCAAGATCAGTAACCATCCCTGTAGCGGCCATCCTGCGGCTAAGATCATTAAATGATTCAAAGCTGTTAACGGCAGTATCCAGCGCCTCTTGCGCAACAGGTGTATTAAGCTGTGCATCAAAGGTTGCCATCTGTACTGTCCTCGCTGTTTCATAATTGGTTACTCGAGCAGTATTATTCGCAAGGTTCGCATCAACGCGATAGTTCGCACCGATACCAATTGAGAAGCTGTCTATCGCAACGTTTTCCTCTCGCATAATACCGCTTACGTTACGGGCAACATCGTTATATGCACCTAAGTTCGCCACGGGAGTCCTAAGCGCAGACTCTACCCTGGCTGCTGCGCGTTCGTTCAGCTTGCCTTGAACTGCCGGAGTACGGAAACTAGTGTTATTCCTTAAGTTTGCCACCGTAGTATTATTAGCCGTGAAATCCATTTCTACGCGGTTCTCTCCGACTTCCATCGTCAAAGTGCCGATATCGCTTATCTCAACCCCTTCAACCGCAGCTAATGCGGTAACAGCAGCATTGAATCCCGCAAAATTGTTTGTAGTAGCTTCCGCTAAGAACTTTGCTAAGGGGTCTGCCAGCCTAACGTCTATACCTATATCCGCCTCTCTTGCCAGGAATGCCGCCATGGTTACGGTAGTGCCTGTTTTCATGTTTGTCATGGATGCGATATTGTTAGTAAAGTTTATGCTTACGCGGTTCTCACCAATATTTGCCGAGATGCCGGCAATATAGTTTTCGCCGAATCTCATGCCTGCTATAGCGCGGGAAAGCTCGTTAAACGTACCATAACTGACTATGTTTGCTGTACCTATCTCTACCATCACTTCCTCCGCCAAGGCCGTGTTGAATCCTTCTGCAAGCTCAAATACCGGCATGGTCACGGTAGTCGCCGTCTTCTGATCCGTGTTTGTCATGCTAAGGGTATTCTCTGCAAGGTTCATATCTAAACGGTTATTCAGGACTTTACCGTCACTAGTAGTAACTTGTGCATTCATCGAGAAGTTTCTAACAGCGGTATTTCCTTGAACCCTTACTTGGGCCAGCCCGTTAGCCACTGTAGCAAACGATTCGACAGTCGCCTGTGCTTGTCCAAGCTGATTTGAAACGCTCTCTACCGCCTGAACTGCCTCATCAGTCAAGCCTACTACCCTGCCGGCTCTTTCCTGAGTCTGGATCTGGACTTCTGCCGTCGCCCCTACTGTAGACGCTACGTTCGTCACAGTCACGGTGTTATTCCTGAAGTTCATCTGTACCCTGTTATTGCCAAAATTCATTGTAAGACTGTTAGCCGCTACTCCTCTAGCCTGCATCTGTTCTACCGCTGTGCCGACTGCTGTACTAAAATCATCAAAACTGGTTATCCTTACCTGGCTGACAGCCTCAGCCACCTCTCTAGCTGCTCTCTCCTGCCCTTCTTGCATGTTAACAGTAACACCTCTATGCGTATAATCAGTCGTACCGTATGCTCGCGCTACCTGTTTCAGCTCTACGCGGTCAAACTGTTCTCTGATACCCTCAACGGAATTAGCCATCGCTGCAGTCATGCCCTCGAGCCGGCCTTCAGCTGTATCAACGTCTTGCGCCTGCTGAGTAGCGACTTCAAAGTCGTTTGAGACTTTCTCGAAACGTGCCGATACATCTCTCTCCACTCCGGCTTCTACTTCTCTTTGAGCTTCTACACCCGTAACATCAGCCAGTGCAGCGGCAATACCTCCGGCAATACTCTCTACAGCGGTTTCTCTCGCCGCGGGTGTCATCTGCTCATTGCCTGCGATATTAGCGGCGACACTCTGTGCTGCATCTATCACTTCGATGGAGTTGTCAACCGTGGAATCAACGTCCAGATTAGTGCTTGCGACTACCGGCAGGAGTGAAAGTGCCCTTTCAGTCGTACTTACAAGCCTCTGAGTAACTTCTCCATGCGCAGTTATGTTCGGGCTCTTTGCAACGTTGTTGAGCGCACGGGCAACACCGCCTAGCATAACAGGCCTATCTTCGACGCTGACATTTGCGCCTTCCATCTGCTCTACAGTAGCCGGGACCTCCTCGCTCAAAGTCGTCAGTGCTCCTTCGGCTAGCGCCCCGAGACCCGCGATTACCGTCTCATCTTCCGTCATCCTTGAAAGTGCTGCTACAGCGTTAAGCGCGGCTGTGGAGAAGTCCGTCTTCTCCTGTAAGGCGCCTTCTGCTAATCTTGTCGCAGCTAAGTCACCTGTGGCCAACATCTTAACTGTCGCTGTCAGCTGCCCTATCGGTGTTGCTACGTCAAGAAGGCCTTCTTCGATACCTTCCTCACCGGCAAGTACCCTTGCAAGCATCTTTACTTCAGTCGCGTACTGCTGTGCGACGCTTTCTGCAACTTGCATCATCGAGACAAACTCTGCTACCGTAGTCTCCTCATTCCTTAGGCCACGTTCAACCTGGCTATTTACTGCAGCAACCCTATACCGTGCATAGTTGACTCTGTCCGCCATGACCTGGGTAGGAGTCATGCCTTCTTGCCTGGCAACAACATATTCACTAGCTTGACGGCTATCAAGAACAGCATTCGACCTTTTAAGAAGACTATGAACCTTTGTTTTAAGGCCAGCCTGGTCGCCCGAGGCATGCAGGGCCTGCAGTTCCCCTATTTCAGCCTGGTTTGCATCCAGCCTCATAAGATCCATGTAATGATCTATGGCATCGGCGCCTGTTCTGCCTTCTATAATGTTTCCACTCCTGTCCACGCGTACGGTCTCTGCTCTTCTGCCTGCGACGTTGACGCGGGCACCTCTTTGAGTCGCCGTGGACGAATCGGCACCCGTACCAAAAGTATCGAATACCATCCTATTGAATGTAGTCGGCTTCCAGCTTTTGGATACTATGCGGCCTCCCTTCTTAACGGTATAACGGGCGATATTACCACCTGTAGATAACTCTGCTATCACATGTACAGACTCACCAAGTATTTTAGCCTGCGCTCTTGCAGTGTTTACGCCGTCGCCCACAACACTCTCTACATACGCATCAAAAGCATTGGCGTTCTTAAATGCATTAAATACACGCAAACTGCCGTCTTTACCTCTTGCAACAAACTGCTCGCCCAGCACTTCCCCAGTTGCGGATTTAAGTTCGACTGCTCGAACGATTTCTCCATACCGTGAAGCAGTATGCCTCATATAATCACGTGAAGAAGTATAATCTTCACCGGCGATGGTATATAACAGTCTCTCGCCATCTCCCGCCCGGCTGTTAAACCTTATTACACCCTCCTGCGTATCAAGAACGCCTCTTGCTATTGCATCCATAAGCTGCGCTTCGCCGAAACCTCCCCTAATTTCGCCTGTCTGTTTGACATACTGGCTGGAGTTTATGTCGAGAACCCTGGCGCCCATCCTCATCATCGACTGTCTGATACCCTCGATAGTACCGGTAAATCCGACAAATATGTTACGGCCGCCTGCTCTTGAATTTTCGCTGACGTATGAAATAGCCTCGAATATACTTACTCCAGCGGATGAAGTCGAGTACATCGTATTAATGGATTTTGTGTAGTTGGCACCGAATTTTTGGGCTGCCGCTAATGACTTGAGCGGGTCACCATATCTCTGGCCTACTATTTCCTTACCGTCTGCACCCTTCATTACATAGTCTTTATACGACCCGTCGGCATTTCTTGCGACACCTAAAGAATTAGCACCGGTAGTTGGTTTTAATATTATGTCAGTCGCCCTATTGGCATAACTAATAAGCAGTGCCTCAGCCGTTTGCCTACCGCCTATTGTCCCGATAAGCCTGGCATTACCGCTTTGACCAAGGATATGTTCTACGCAACGGCCTACAAAATCAGCCTTTGCCATGACTTCTCCGGTACGCGTATCCAAAGTAAATACAGATCCTTCTTGTCTGTATCCACTACCTTCTATCCTCTGCGCCTCAAGCACCAGATCCTTATATTGATTCGTTATATCATATAAGGCCTGGGTAAAACCTCTCTCTGCGGAGTTAAAATTCGCCACCACATCCACCGTCTGACCGTATGTCAATTTTACTTGTTTGTACACCGCCTCTACTTCGTCACAACTGAACATGTTGAAATTGTTTAGTTTTGCTCTCGAACCGTAGAAAAGTGATTGAAGCGTCCTTGCGTCAATACAAAATATACCGCCTCCAGCAGCATCCAACTCTGCTCCACTTTCGCTTACAATTCTTATCTGCAACTTGCTTTTGAGCGCTTCGTTTCCTTTCCTGCTTAAATAATGCTCGATGATACCTCTACTTTCACCGCCTTCTCCCCAGTCCTTTTCAATATTCTGCAGTTTATCCGATACTACCAATAATCTCAGACTGGAAGCGTCATAGCTTGGATGATATTGCTGCACATACTCAATATACGCTATCTGAAGCACTGCTATAGGTATCGTCTTACCCTTACCACAGGCTAGCGCGATTATCAGAGGATTTGTTTCCATGGAAGGTACAGGTGCCCCTTCCGCAAGTGCTGCAGTAAATGTCGTTGCCTGGTCTTTGAATGCAAACGCTAAAGCCATAAGTTGATCCGCATCCGGAACAATGCCTTTAGACTCGCCCTTTATCAGCTGGCTTTCAAGCGCTTTCGCCAGTATATCTACCATGCCGGTACTTACCCCTTCTGGCAGTTCACCTCTATCATACTTTCCTAAGTCTCTCATCACTTCTTGTGTCAGCTTCTGAGCCTCCGCCTTTGTGAAACCAGCTCTTTCTATTAGCTGTTGTACGTTAGCGTCC
>Ga0180437_10002727_pt1 | contig 27461 bp, 16 predicted proteins | sample SS_ome_4_FD_132410 | JGI IMG/M metagenome (GOLD analysis project Ga0180437, IMG submission 132410) | Hypersaline lake sediment archaeal communities from the Salton Sea, California, USA - SS_3_D_1 metaG | ecosystem: Environmental > Aquatic > Non-marine Saline and Alkaline > Hypersaline >...
CTACTGAGTCTCTGTTGAGCTTCGGAATCACGCACAACGGTCGCCCCTATGACCACGAGCTCGAACTCAGTACCCTGAAAATGCGTCTATATGCATCGGGTTGGATGAACCAAGCGCGGGCTGAGGCGCTTTTCCAGCGGCTGGAGATCTATCGCGATGGAAACGGCGATGGAGTGTGGCAACTGTCGGACTCAACCGTAGTCAGTACGACGGATTTCTCGCTGATTGACAATGGGTACATGACGGTTACATTCCCATCCGGCAATTCGCTGGTTGCTATCTCGCCTGGCCAGACCGTGACGTACTTCGTGGTGGTGGAGATGCAGCCCGCAGCTAGTGAGGCCTCGGCCAATTCGTTTCGGCTGCAATACACCCCCCACGAAGCATTCTTGATCGTAGATAAGGATACGCAGGCGTCCGTGTCGATTGCGGAGGGGGCACAGGCGTTTACGACGTGGTCGGGGATCACGGCAGTGCCCGCGGCGCCGGCGACGGTGGCGATGGCCGCTGACCAGTCTGAGATCTGGGCCGATGGCACCAGCACCGCGAACGTCACGGCGACGGTGACGACGGAGCACGGCTACCCGGTGCTGGATGGCACGGTGGTCACGTTCACGACCAGCGCAGGCTCCCTGCCCGCCTCGCCACACACGGCGACGACAACCGACGGCATCGCCAACACCGTGTTGACCAGCGGCACCGATCTTGTTACGGCGATTGTCACCGGTACCGCTTCGCTCACGGCGACGGGCACTGTCGAGGTGGAGTTTGTGGTGGGGCCGAGGGGGAGCCTGCGAATCAACGATGCGCCTGGTGTTGGCGGCAGCGAGGTGACGACACACTCGATGAGCGCTGACGATACGTACACGGTGTACGTCGCCGCCTATGACACGCAGGGGCGGTATATGGACAACCCCACCGATGTGAACTGGGGGGGGACGGGTGTTGTCAACGGCAACCTGAGCCCCACGTCTGGTGCCAGTTCGACCACCTTCTCACCGGTCCTGGCCGGCACAGGCACGGTCACGGTTGCGGATGGTAGCGGTCACATCGATGCGACAGATACGATCACGGTCTCACCGGGCGTCCTGCACCACGTCGTGATCCGAGACGCCGCTGGCGGCGGTGGCGCCGAGGTGGACGCGTACACGATGACGGCGGATGACGAGTACACCGTGTACGCGGCGGGGTATGACGCGGATAGCAACTACGTTGAGGACGTCTCGGTCACCTGGACGGGCACGGGCGTGGTGGCGGGGCGGCTGGCACCGACGAGCGGGATCAGCACGACGTTCACGGCCGGTCCGGCGGGCGAGGGCACCATCCAGGCGGATGCTGGCGGTGGCATAGTCGATACAACTGGGACGATTAACGTGAACCCGGGCGACCTGCACCACGTCGTAATCCGGGACGCGGCTGACGGCGGCGGCGCCGAGGTGGACACGCACACGATGACGACGGATGACGAGTACACCGTGCACGCGGCGGGGTACGACGCGGACGACAACTTCATCGACGACCAGGTGGTGAACTGGGCCACGACGGGCACGTTGGACAGCCAGACGTCGAGTGGCAGCAGTTTCACCTTCGCCCCGACGACGGCGGACACGAGTGGGACGATCACGGCGGATGCAGGGGGCGGCATCACCGACACGACCGGGACGGTCACGGTCACGGTGGGTGCGCTCCACCACATCGTGATCCGGGACGCGGCTGGCGGCGGCGGCGCCGAGGTAGACACCCGTGCGATGACGATCTACGAGACGCTGACGGTTTGGGCGTCAGGGTACGACGCAGACGAAAACTACGTTGGTGACGTCTCCGTCACCTGGACGGGCACGGGCGCGGTGGCGGGGCAACTGGCGCCGACGAGTGGAGTCAGCACGATGTTCACGGCCGGTCCAGCGGGCCAAGGCACCATCCAGGCGGATGCTGGCGGCGGGTTGGTCGACGCGACCGGGACGATCACGGTGAGCCCGGGTGATCTGCACCACATCGTGATTCGCGATGCGGCCGGTGGCGGTGGTGATGAAGTGGACGCTCGTAGCATGGCCGAAGGGGCCAGCCTGTCAGTTTGGGCAGCAGGATATGATGTGTTGGACAACTACATCGAGGACGTCCTGGTCACCTGGACGGGTACCGGGGTGGTAGCTGGGCGGCTGGCACCGACGAGTGGGGTCAGCACGACATTCACGTCGGCAGAGGCCGGCATAGGTACGATCGAGGCTGACGATGGTGACGGTCACGTCGATACCACCGGCACGATCACGGTTGTTCCTGCGGTGTTCTTGCCGTTGGTGGCACGAGGTGCGTGAGGTGTGTGAGACGTGATGAGGGAAACTTGATGTGTGATACGGCCCTGACTTTGTCAGGGCCGTATTGTGTCGGTCAAGTCAGGTGGATGGAGTGGGGGTGGGCACGAGGCGTGAAGCTCGGAATGTGGTGCGTGAAGTCTGATGTAGGCTCGACAGGTCCGGAGTAAGGCGCAGAACGATAGGTGTGAGGATCAAGCGTGAGAAGTCACGTTTGTGTGCCTCGTCCTCGTTTCCCCGTAGATGTCCACCAGGCGCTGTGCACCAGCCTCCCAACTGTGGTGGGTCTCGACGTACCGCCGCCCGGCAGTCGACAGCCGCTCTGCCAACGTCGGATCTGAAAGGACCAGCAAGATGGCCGCCGCGAGTTCCTCCGCGCCGTCGGCAGTCAGGACTGCCTGGCCTTCCTCTGCCGTCAGTGCGGCGCATCCAGCGGAGGTACTGACGACCGGCGTGCTCATCGCCATAGCCTCCAGCACCTTGTTCTGTATACCCACGGCGTACAGGGCCGGGCAGACTGCGACGGTCGCCTGGGCCAGGTAGGGCCGCAGATCGGCCACGGTACCGGTGACCTGGATGCGCTCGTCGGCCGCAAGCTGTTGTACTGCCTCCGGTGGATCCTTTCCTACAATCTGAAACCGTACATTGGGATCGCGTTTCCAGATATGGGGCAACACGTCGCGCGCAAAATACAGGACGGCGGCGATGTTGGCATGGTAGCTCATCTTCCCGGTAAAAACGACAGTCCGACTTTGGGTTTTGGGTTTTGGGATTTGGATTTCCTGAGGGCGGAAGTATTCCAGATCTACCCCGTTGGTGACCACCGTGATGGGTGCGGCCTGTGTCTGGGGGGGCAAGTAGCGGTGGGCCAGTTTCTCCAGCGCGTCTTTGTCCCGCTGGGAAGTGACCACTACGTGGTTGTATTGTGTCAGAAGCTGAGCCTCATAGCGCCGGGTGCGGGCCAGGTCCAGCGCAGCCATAAGGCGAGAGCGCAGTTGAGCTCCACGTTGGGCTGCCTGTTCGAACAGCAGCGATATGCAGTCGACCGAATCATAGACCGCCGGGATCCCGTTCGTCTTGCTGATAGCCCACACCAGCCGGGCTGCACGCAGGTGCTCGATGTGCACGACGTCGAAGCCCCCGTTGCCCAATAGCTCGCCTAAGCGGTGCTCCATCCCCGGGAGGTAGGCGTAGACGGCCTGCAACGGCTCACGGGTGGGCAACGCCCGAAGGCAGTTGCTCAGCGAGCGCGCCAGTGGAACCGGGAAAGCCTCGACGTGCATCCCCCAGGCCCGCAGTTCATCAGCCTGCTCCAGGTCGTGGGCCGAGGTGTTGGCCGCCGTCAAGAGAGTGATCTTGTGGCCCATCCGAACCAGCGCCCGGATCAAGTTATATGGGCGGGTGCGTATTTGGGAGGGGACGTAGGGGGTGATGTATAGGATGTTCATTGGTGTGAGGTATAAGGTGTGAGACGTGAAACGCGAAACGTGATCCGCGAAACGTGAAACGTGGTGCATGGTGTGTGATTCATCATTGTTGCTCCTTGTCCCTGCAGATGCGGACGGGCTGTGCCTCCTGCGCAGGGCGGGGTGGGAAATCCTCAACGAATTGGTGATAAAGGAGCTGGGTGGAAAGAACACCTGCCAGCGCCATATCGTCCCCCTCGCTGACCCGCGCACCGGTCCGGCATTTGCGCGCCAGCCGCGCCACGGTGTCTGCATCGAAGATGCCGCTTGCCCGGATCGCCTCCGGCGAGAGTAACTCCTCCACGTAGTCCAGAGGCAAGGCAAAGAATGCCGGATGAATGGGAGCGCGATACGGTTGCTTGTGTCGCTGCCAGATCGGTGGGGGGAGGAGACCACGGGCGCTTCGCTTGAGGATATACTTCTCCTGAAGGCCCCGGATCTTCAAGTGGGCCGGGAGGCGACTGCAGAATTCAACGACCCGGTGATCTAGGAACGGGAAGCGCCCCTCGACCGAGTTGGCCGCCATCATCCGATCTCCCTGTGAGGAGAGAAGATACGGTGACATGAACGTGGCCACCTCGATGTACTGGGCCTGGGGCAGGTGGTTCCAGCCGGACAAAGCTTCGTCGAGCGAAGCCACGAACTCTTCTACCGGGTCGTACCCGTTCAGGGTCGCCCGCAGGCCCGCGCAGAATAGACGCTGGAGACGGCCGGTGTTGCGCCAACGGATCTGATGGGAGTAGCCCAATTGATCCACGTCCGTCAGCCCTCGTCGGAAAAACGCTGCCAGGTATGCGTCACCGCCACGGGAAAGGCCGGCTACGTAGGGGTAGAGTCGGCGCAGCAGCAGTGGACGCCAAGTCGATTCAGGCTGGCGGGCCCAGAAGCGGCGAACCTTGTCCTCCTTGAAGATATTGTAGCCACCCAGGAACTCGTCGGACCCCTCTCCGGTCAGGACCACCTTGATGCTGTTCTCGTGGACCAGCCGGGAGAGCAGATACATCGGGGCCGGGGAGGTGCGCAGGAGAGGGGCCTCGGCGTGCCAGACGACCTCTGGGAAGACTTGCCCTACGTCAACGTTGGTGCACTCGGTCCGGCAATGGTCAGTGGCCAGGAACTCGGTGGCGATCTCCTGGTGGGAGCGCTCGTCGAAGGCGGCTTCTTCGAAAGCGATGGAGAAGGTGCACAGGGTCTCGGGGGTGTACTGGCGGACGAGGGCGGCGATGAAGGTGGAATCTATGCCCCCACTGAGGTAGCTACCTACCGGAACGTCGGCCCGTAGGCGCAACCGCGTTGCGTCGGAGAGCAAACCACGCAACTGGGCCACGGCATCTTCCTCGGAGATGTGCTCCTCGTGCCCGGCCTGCGGGAAGTTCAGGCTCCAGTAGCGGATGGGGGTGTGGGAGTGTGTGGGTGTGGGGGTATCCGCACGTATCTGAATGTAGTGGCCTGGTGGGAGTTCCAGGATATTCTGGAAGATCGTGCGCTGTGCCAGGGGAGCCCAGAAGGTGAAGGCCTGCGCTATCGCGTGGGAGTCGAAGCGGGCCTGCACGCGGGGATCCAGCAGCAGGGCCTTGATCTCCGATCCAAAGACCAGCCCGTGAGGGAGCTGGGTATAGAATAGCGGGCGGATACCCAGCCGGTCGCGGGCCAGGAACAGCTCTTTCTGGCGTGTGTCCCAGATGGCGATGGCGAACTGGCCGTTGAGTTGCTGGAGGCAATCCGGTCCCAGGTCCTCGTAGAGGTGCAGGATGACCTCGGTGTCGGAGCGGGTAGAGAAGCGATGGCCAGCCTGCTCCAGTTGGGCGCGCAATTCGACGTAATTGTAGACCTCACCGTTGAAGACGATCCACAGAGACTCGTTCTCGTTGGTGATGGGCTGTTGGCCGGTGTTCAGATCTACAATACTGAGGCGTGCACAGCCGATGCCTACGTTTTCGTCGACGTAGAGACCGAACTCGTCAGGCCCACGATGGCGGATGATGCCCAGCATCTGCCGCAGGAGACCGACGTCAGGCGGGTATTCCCCGCTCCAATCGAGTGTACCGATGATGCCGCACATGATGCTAATACGTGGTGTGTGATGCGTGATGCAGTCTCGACGTTGTCAGGGGAGTGTGGGGGACGCGAGACGTGAAACGTGAGACGTGGAACGTGAGACGTGAAACGTGAAGCGTGGGCTGTGATAGGTTATGCACCGTAGACATATGATTTACCTCGTTGTGGAATGTGTCAACCTCATTCTTGTTCTCTGAGGGCTGAGGCGCGGATTTTGCCGGAGGATGTCTTGGGTAAGGATTCACGGAACTCCACGTGCTTAGGCACCATGAAGTCCTCCAGGTGTTGGGCGCAGTGACGGATCACATCCCGATCCGTGAGTTGATGGCCATCTCCACAGACGACGAATGCCTTGATTGCGTGGCCCAGTAGCTTGTCCGGCACGCCTACGATGGCGGCCTCTACCACACCGGGCAATTGATAGAGGACACTCTCCACTTCCTTGGGGGCGACTTTCTCGCCACGGCTCTTGATGACGTCGTCCTTGCGGGCGATGAAGTACAGGAATCCTTCTTCGTCCATCCGAAAAAGATCGCCGGAGTACAGAATACGCTCCGCGGGGTAGCGCCCAGCTCGGTATCGCTTGGCGGTCGCTTCGGGTGCTCTCCAGTACCCCTGCATCACGTGAGACCCGCGAATCACCAGTTCACCCTCTTCCCCTGGCCCGAGTCGGTTGCCGTCTTCGTCCTCGATCCAGACCTCAGTGCCGGGAATGGCAATCCCCACCGAGCCGGGTCGGCGGTTCAGTTCCTCCGGGGGCAGGTACAGGGTGCGCTTGCACTCTGTGAGCCCATACATGGAGTAGAGGTGCGCCCAGGGGAAGGCATCCCTCAGGCGGCGGATGTGCTCCACGGGGAGCGCCGCGGCTGTGTTGGTCAGGTACCGTAAGGACGAAAGATCGAAGCGACTGAGATCCATCTGAAGCAGCATAGCGAAGAGCGTTGGCACACCTGGGAATCCGGTCACTCGTTCCTGCTCGATCCGCCGCAGGACCGCCGCCGGGTAGGTAAATGAGCGCTCAAGGACGAGCGTGCCCCCGAATTTGAAGACCATCAGCAGTTGGTAGAGGCCATAGTCAAATGAGAGGGGCAGGACGTTGATGACGATGTCGTCCGGAACGTTCTCCAGGTACTGGATGATCGATGAAGCGGCGAACACGACGTTGGCGTGGGTGGACATCACTCCCTTGGGCTCCCCAGTGCTGCCGGAGGTGTAGATCAGGCAGGCTAGATCGACGTCGATGGTGGGACAGGCAGGCCGGGTGGGGGGGTAGCTTTCCAGTAACTGGGAAAAGAAGAGGGTATGTGGGTGTGGGCCGCTGGGACTTTGGGGCGCGCCTTTGCCGCACAGAACGGCGAAACGGATGGAGGGCACGGTTTCCAACAAATGGTCCACTTGTTGCATATGACGCGCCGGAGCGAACAGGCCGCTGGCGGCACAGTTGTCCAGCACGTACGCCAGCTTATGGGACTTGGTGGTGGGGTTGACAACGACAAAGGTTGCGCCGGCCTTGAGGATGGCGAAGATTGCGATGACTGTCTCTACAGAATTGGGCAGCCAGACCGCTACCCGCTGGCCCCGGCGTATGCCTAAGGCGAGGAGACCGCTCGCCACCCGGTTGGCCTGCTCTTCGATCTGTGCGTAGGTCATCCGTTGGTCATTGCAGATCAGGGCCAATTTATCGGGGAATCGTTCTGCGCTATTCTGTAGGAAATCGTGTACGAGCATGGGATACCGCCTGTGGGTTACGTGATGCGGGCTTGACGTCAAACGTGAATCGTCAAGCGTGTCTTCTCTAGTCTATTGTATATGGGGGGGGTTGGTTTGTAGTGAGTAGAATACTAGAAAAGAGCTAGAGGTGGGTTTGGTGTTGGTGTGATACTGCCTGTTCACCCATGATCTCCACAAGTCCTGCATCCGCGAGCTGCTCGAGTAACGTTACGATATCGCGCTCGCAGCGGTCAGGATCGACCTCGTATTCCTCCAGGATTGCATCCCGGATTTCGTGGACCGTTCTGGGTTCTTGGATCAGAACCCAGATGTGCGCGCCTACCTGATCCAGGCTATAATATACACCGGACTCAAGATGGAGAATGACTGCCTCACCGTCCAGATCGGCTGAAACCTGATCCGTGGTTGCAACCACTACGGAGCTCCCCGAAACTGTGCGTTCTGAAGCTGGATAGTACATTCTTCAAGCTCTCCTCAGTAAATACAACGGCTATGATAGACCACGATTGTGCAAGTTGTGTGGTGCTAGAGCTAGGAATTGCCTAAAATCGGCTCCTGAAGGTGAAAGGCGGCTAGGATTCAGGCAGCGTTGGACGGTACGAGGGTCGGCGCAGGTGGGGCATTACTGTAGCCGATACCGGTCCATGCAGGGTGACCACTCCGTCCGTATCCACGTCTTCCAGCTTGTAGTAGTAGGTTCCAGGCGGGAGGCCATCGTCCAGGAAGGTGTAACCGGCGCCAGAGACCGGGTCACCCTCGGCGCCGATGAACGTGGTGTTGATCTTGACGAATGGGCCGTCCACCGAGGTCGAACGGCAGATGTTGAAGCCTGCGTTGTCCACCTCTGCAGCCGTCTCCCAGGCCAGGGCCACCCTGCCTGCCCCACGCGTCTGGGCGGTGAAGGAGGCCAACGTGACTGCGGTGGGATCCTCCTGCCCGACGGCTAACGCGATGGCGGTCAGGATTTCCCCTTCTTCCTCGGGGTACTCGTTGCGCCCTTCCCAGTACCAACTGCCGTTGGGCCGCTGCTCGCTGATCAGCCAGTCGACGCCAGCGACTGCGACATCCCGGGCGTCGCCCGAGTCGTAGGCCATCAGCGCCATCACGACGTAGGCCGTGGTCTGGTAGTCACCGCCGCTGTAGTCGTCGTTCCAATCCCAAGCGCCAGCGGGTGACTTGGTGACGCCATCGTTCTGGTAGTCGATGAGTGTTTGTGCGAGGGATGCTGTCTCCGTGGGGTGCAGATTGGCCGCTTCAAAGGCTAACAGCGTTCCGGCGATGCCCATCGTCCACCGGTATTCGCTGGGGTCAGTCTCGTCGAAGTAGCCGGGATCATCTTCGTACACATCCGCGTAGATGACGTTGGCCATCGCGCCGATATCGGCATCGTACCCTAGCCCCGGGAAGTACTCATCCAGGGCGGCAGCGTCCATAGCACACAGGCCGATGTCCCAGGGAATGACGCCGTTTGCTTCCCCCTGTGTGAAATGAAGATCGACAATCTGTGCGGCAAAGCCGGTGGCTGAGCCATATGTGCTGATCCTGGCATCATAGCGAGCCCTGGCCAGGCTCGCGTACGTGGGGTCATCGGTGAGCTTTGAAAGCTCAACGAGGAAGCGGGCATCTCCACAGCTATTGACATCTGGGGCCGCATTCATTCCGGCGTAGGCGTCTATGGCGGCTGTACGATGGCGTAACTGGGCGTTCGCTGCGTATGCTTCCAGGATGCCCAGCGCGGTCACGCCATACGTGTTTTTGGGGCTGGCAGTGGGGCTGTGCTCCATGACATTGGGGTCGACGGCCCGGTCCCATCCGCCATCCTCAAGATCTGCGTCGGGGGCGCCGTTTCCAGCATTATCTTCGGTGATGTCTGCTTGAAGGGCCAGCAACCGGTCGGCGCCCAGCGTCAGAGCGGCGATCGTTTCGGCTTCGGTGTAGTGGAGATACAGATTGGCGGCATTGGGATGGATTGGGACCTGAGCTGAGGAGTGGTCTCGCGGCGGGATCGGGTGGGTTGGCTCATCTGGGCCGGGTCCTGCCCACACCGGTGGCGCCAGGGCCCCCCGCTGTATCCAAGACGGTGATGTCAGGAGCATCATCAGCGTCAGGGCGATGGACGTGAATCGTATGTCTCTCATCTGGGTTTCTCCTCGTGCAAAAACCCCGCCCTAACTGTTGTCCCCGCCCTTATTCAGCTAGAAAGTTGTTTCGAGTGATCTCTAAGGCGTGATAACCAACGTCGGCAGATAGCCGTAGATTGTCAGCCGGTAATTTCCTATGTCTCTGCGAGCTCCGATGCCCCACCAGTAGGTATCGGGGGTGATTTGAGACCCGTCGTCCAGTGAGCCGTCAAACGCCACGCTTGTTGTTTCCACTAGTACCGATTGCCAGATGCGTGTGAGTTCGTCCCCCTTGGTCAGATCCACCCAGTATGATGAGGCTGCTGGTTGCGGTGTCCACTCGAAGATGACCGGATTCTGCGCCGAGATTTGGCTGCCAGGAAGGGAAGTGCCGGGCGTCGGGCTGATTTGATTGAGACCCAGCAGAGCGATATCGATGTCCGGCAGTTCCACCGTACTGCCGCTTGAAAGCGTCACGGGTCCAAGCCAAGCCCAACTGACCACCTCGCCGATGTCATATTGCTCATTCCATTCCTGAGCAAACAGCACGTTGAGGCTCTGACCGAGCGTGGTCAGGTTGTCGAATGTGTAAAAACCGTTCTCGTCCGTGCTGGTCGTCGCGAAGATGGCGTAGTTCTGATCCTCCAGTTTGACGGTGACATCTGCAGATACCGGTATTCCGTCCTTGACGAGTCTGCCACTCAACGTGGCTGGTTCGAGGGGTGCAGCAGCGACCGGCGTTGGACTCGGCGTCATATCCGGCACAGCGGGTGAATCCGACGGATCCGGTGTATCGGTCGGGCCCGATATTGGCCGCGCAGGCGCGCTCGTTGGCATTGCGGTCGCCGAGGGGATGGGGTCGGGAGGGGAGGTGACGGTGGGCGACGGTGATGGCTTGGTGGGAAGGGGTGTCGACCGTGGAACGGTGGCAGATGGCGTTGGAGTGGCCGCGGCTGGTCCACCCGCGGGCGGAGTCGTCGTTGGCGCAGCAGTCGAGGCTGCCCCGTCCTGAGATGGCGCCAGCGTTGGCGTGGCAGAGGGGGCCGGTTTGTCGGCAGGCGACGTGCGCGATGTAGCCTGCGCAGTAGGGGATGGTGCAGGTGTGTATGTCTGTGAGGCGGTTCGGTCATCTAAGCCAGCCAGCTTCCCCGCCTGCAAGGTGCCCAGCACGCACATCAAACTCCCGGCGATTAACGTTCCTATCGTAAAGATCGCCAGCACAGGCAACATGCGTCTACGTTTCATCTGACTCCTTCTGAAGATGTGAATTGATCACGGGATTGCCTGTTTCAGCACAATCGGCACGTAGATGCGGTTGATCCCTGGGTAGATGGGTCCTCCGACGTTGTTTGTCTCGTCATATTCAGGCACCAGTCCCCAGAGACGGGTCCAATCGATGATCCGTCCCATGCCGTCTAACACGGGTTCTGCATAGTTATCTACTTTGACGTAGAACGCTCCAATTCGGTCCCTTATTTGTCTTTCGGTGAAACCGGGGTGGGTGAGGACGATCGTTTTCTCCGTTTCAGGTGCGAGTTCGAAGGCGATTGCATAGACGTATATGTCACTGTCACGCGTCCACGGGTAGGAAGGTACTGTGGCGGTAAATACGTCTATGTAGAAACCGCCCTGGTTGTCCGGATTGTACGCTGGTCCAGAGCCTTGATTCTTGATTACGATGGTGAAGGTCACGGGTGTGTTCGGTGGCAGTGGATCGACGGGCTCAACGCTGAAATCCACCACGACCAGATCGGGCACGCCAATTTCCGCTATGCCAGTATTATCTTCGGGATAGGCATCTCCCACGAGGCCGTCTTCCTCGGCGATGTGAAAGGCAGTGTCATAATCTTGCGCGCCGATATGAGACGTGTCGGTGTGCCTGACCACGAACTGGATCGTGTGATTTGTGTCGCCGGCAGGCAGGTCACCGGCCGAATAGGTATACGTGTGGCCGTCGGATGTCTCCCATCCGCCGCTGATATACTCGGTGCTCGTCGGCAGGATCGTCGTGATGATCACGTCTGCGGTGTGCATATGCTGGCTGGCGTTGAGGTAGTCCAGTGTGTAGGTCATCCGTTTGCCAGGAGAAAACAGGGTCGGCGTGTGGTTCACCTCTACGCGCAGGTCTGGCTTCGTGCGGATGGGATCGACGTCCTGCAGGTCAATCGGCACCGCCAGCGAGGGTGCCGTCATCCTGGCGTGGTTGACTATGTAGAGAGCTCCCGCGGGAAGGGGATCCTGGACGTCCACAATCACCTGGGCCACATCGCTGGTTTGAGCGACGACGACGGGAATGTGGAAGACCACCTCCTCGGCACTCACGCGCTGGCAAGTGCCATTCTGAACCACGCAGCGCACATAGTCGACGTAGCTGGGCAGCGTGTCGGTGATCGTTACGTCGTAGGCGTTCTCTTTGCCGCTGTTGGTGTAGGTGAGTGTGTAGGTGAGCCGATCCCCAGCGTAGACGGTGTACACTCCATCGCTATTGTCAAGAGATAGGATCGCGGTACTGGATACCGTCGTCTGTTCCGTCACCGAGATTGGCTCACCTTCCGCGTGCACCAACTGCGCGTCGAAGTTCAAGATCGTGCTGTTCGTGAGGGGCAGGGTCACACTTGTCTGGATCACGATTTCGCCGGAGCCCCCGTCGCCGCGAATCTCTTCGATGTCCCAGGTCCACACGTTATCGCCTGCCGGGTTTGCCTCAGGCGTTGCATCGGTGAGCGAAATGAAACTGTCGAGCGTGGCGGTGACGACGACGCCGGTCGCGCTGGCGTTACCGGCGTTGGTATAGTGAAGGGTATACGCCAGCGGGTCGCCGGGTTCTACCGGGTCTGGGTCGTCGGTGACGCTGAGTGCAAGGTCGGTCCTCGAGGAGACGACCGTGGTCTCTGTGAAGCTCTTGGGCAGCGTCCCGATGCTGTCTATCGTCACTCGGTTGGTGAGCACAGAGTTGTTGGGCAGAGGTGTGTCCACGCGCACTCTCACCTGGATAAACGAGCCCTCGTCCTCAAGCAGATCGCCGAGATACCAGGCATTGTCCGTCCCGTAGATGGGAACGGGATATGCGGAGACGAATTCCACCCGGCTGTCGTACGTCTCCGTGATTCTCACTCCTTCGGCCTGGATGTCCCCACTGTTGTTGTAATAGATGATGTATACCAGCTCATCGCCGGCCTCGACCGGTTCTGGATAACCAATATAACCTTTTGAGATCGTGAGGTCGGATACGGAAGTCACCGACGTTGCTTCGGTGGCCGTGATGGGCTCGGTCTGGTCGCTGTCCAGCGTCACCACGTTGGTCAGGATTGTGTCCACGGGGAGCGGGCCGTTCACCTGGGCGGAGATGTATATCTGCACGGGCTCGTCGACTGGCAGAGTTCCCAGGGTCCATACCTGGAAATCGCTCCCTTCGTCGGCGGCAGGGTCGGCATAACTGACCGTGATGTTGTCGTCGTATTGCTCCACGACGGTCACGCCGGTGGCGTTTTCGTTACCACTGTTGGTGATGACGATCGTGTAATCCAGGCCATACCCCTCGGTGATCGGATCTGTGCTGTCTAATTTTGTCATAGCAAGCACTGGACGCGACGTGACGTTCGTCTCTTCGGTTGTGGAAAGCGGTGCGGTGTGATCCGCATCGATCCACGCGACGTTTGTGAGCGTGAAGTTGTTGGTCAGAGGGCGATGGGCGCGTATACTCAGTGTGATCTCACCCGAGTCGCCTGGTTGCAGGGTGCCCAGTTGCCAATAGGGATCGCCGTTATGGGAACCGGTGGGCGCCGGTTGGGCGGATGCGTAGTCGACGTTGATGTTGAGGGTGTCGGTGATGACGGCGTTCGTGGCGTCGGAGGGGCCGTCGTTGGTGTAGGTGAGGGTGTAAGTCAGTTGCTCGCCGGCCTCCACCGTGGCCGCCAGGGCTGTCTTCGCGATTTCCAGACCGGCTACGACGTCCACATTCGTGATCTCGGTCACGGAGTTATTCTCGGTGTTGGGATCGTGCTCGTTTGCGGAGACGGTAGAGGAGTTCGCCAACGTCTCGGACGTCGAAGAGTTGACGGTCAGGAAGATGGTGAGCGTCGCACTTTCGCCGTTGGCCAGCTCGCCCACCGACCACAGGCCGGTACCGTCGTCGTAGCTGCCGCGGGTGGCGCTGGACGAGGAATAGGTGACGCCATCCGGCAGGGGGTCGGATACGGAGACGCCAGTGGCGTCGTCGGGACCGTTGTTGGTGACGATGATGGTGTAGGTCAGGGCTGTGCCGGCGATCACCGGATCGGGCGAACCGACCTTGGTCACTGCCAGGTCGGCGCTCTTGACGGTGAAGGCGGCGGAGCCCTGGTTGTTGCCGGGGGTCGGGTCGGCCTGATCGGCGCTGAGGCCGGCGGTGATGTTGGTGATAGTGGAGCCGCCGGTGCCTTCGTCGACGGTGGCGTCGATCGTCAGTGTGGTGGCAGTTTCGGTCAGCAGGCTCCCGACCTCCCAGCGCCCGGTGACGTTGCTGTAGGTTCCCTGGCTGGTGTCGTGCGTGACGTAGGTGACGCCGCCAGGCAGCGTATCGGTCAACACGATGTTATCGGCGGTGTCCGGGCCGTTGTTGGTGATGGTGATCGTGTATCGGATCGTGTCACCTTCATTGGGTTTAGGGCTGTCGACCGATTTGTTCACTGTCAGATCGGCGCTCTGGACGGTGAAGGCTGCGCTGTCCCGGTTGTTCGCCGCGTTGGGATCCGCCTGACTGGCGCTGAGGTCGTCGGTGGTGTTGGTGATGGTGGAACCAGCGGTACCCCCGTTCACGATAGCGTAGAGTGTCAATGTAGCTGCATTCCCGTCCGGCAGGTCCCCTACGCTCCACCGCCCAGTGCCGTCGTCGTAGCTGCCCTGGGTCGTGCTGAACGAGTTGTAGGTGATGCCGGAGGGCAGTGTGTCGGTCAAGACAACCGATGTGGCGTCGGATGGGCCATCGTTGGTCACCGTGATGGTGTACTCAACCAGCTCGCCTTCGTTGGGCGTGGAGGTATCCACCGTCTTGGTGACCCGGAGGTCGGCGGACGTGTGCACGGTGGTGTTGGCGGTCGCGGAGTTATTCCCGGTGTTGGGATCGTGCTCATCCGCGGAGACGGTGGCGGAGTTCGCCAGCGGCTCGGTCGTCGAAGAGTTGACGGTCAGGAAGATGGTGAGCGTCGCACTTTCGCCGTTGGCCAGCCCGCCCACCGACCACACGCCGGTACCGTCGTCGTAGCTGCCCTGGGTGGCGCTGGACGAGGAATAGGTGACGCCATCCGGCAGGGGGTCGGATACGGAGACGCCAGTGGCGTCGTCGGGACCGTTGTTTGTGACAGTGATGGTGTACGTCAGATCGGTGCCCGCGATTACCGGGTCCGGTGAGTCGGTCTTGGCCACTGCCAGGTCGGCGCTCTTGACGGTGAAGGCGGCGGAGCCCTGGTTGTTGCCGGTGGTCGGGTCGGCCTGATCGGCGCTGAGGCCATCGGTGGTGTTGGTGATGGTGGAGCCACCGGTGCCTTCGTCGACGGTGGCGTCGATCGTCAGTGTGGTGGCAGTTTCGGTCAGCAGGCTCCCGACCTCCCAGCGCCCGGTGACACTGCTGTAGATCCCCTGGCTGGCTTCGTGCGTGGCATAGGTGACGCCGCCAGGCAGTGTATCGGTCAACACGACGTTCGTCGACTCTCCAGGGCCATTGTTGGTGATGGTGATCGTGTACCGGATCGTGTCACCTTCGTTGGGAGAGGGATTGTTGACGGTCTTCGTGACTTCGATGTCGGTTTCTGCGTCGACCGCGGTGTTATATACGGCCGTGTTGTTTGCCGTGTGCGTGTCGTTGGTGGCAGCCGCCACGCCAGCCCTGTTGATCAGCACTGTGCCGTGCGGCACCGAGGGCGCAACGGTGGCGGTGATCACGACCGTGGCAGTGTAGCCGCGGGACAGACTGCCAATGGGACAAGTGATACTGCCGCTATTCTCGTTACAGGAACTCCCCTGGCCGGTGGTGGCCGAGCCAAAGGTGATGCTCACCGGCAGTGTATCGGTCACGGTGACGTCTGAGGCGTCTGAAGGGCCATCATTGGTGACAGCGAGTGTGTAGGTCAAGGTGTGGCCTGCAACCACAGTGCCAGGATCGTGATCCTGGGCGATGGACAGGTCGGCCTCAGCGTCGACGTCCGTGCTTTCTTCCGCCAGGTTGTCTGACGTGTCCGGGTCGTTTGTGGTGGCCGTGACAACGGCCGTGTTGACGAGTGAGCCTGTTGTCGCGGGGTCGACGTCGACGACGAGGCTCAACGTTGCGGTGTCGCTGGCCGGCAGCGTGTTCAGAGTGCAGGTGACGGTGCGGTCGGAGTTGCTGCAATCCGGCGAGGCCGACCGAAAGTGCACGCCTGTTGGCAGCGTGTCCGTGACGACGACGCCAGTAGCCGTCAATGCGCCGCTGTTGGTGATTCGGAGGGTATATGTCAGGGCATCGCCAGCGATCACGGTGGCAGATGAACCGGCTTTGGTGATCGCCAGATCGGCTCCAGGATCCTGAATCATTGGTCTTGCACTGGCTCCATGAGACAACAATAACAGCGTGCCTACTACGCCGATGAGTCCGGGCAGAAGCGCAGTCAGGATTCTGCCAATCATGCCGGTAATTCTCTTGCTGTCCATCATCCCATTCACCTCTCTTACGCGCTACCCGTGGAATTACTGCAATCAACAACCGTGAGGCGTTTCCATCTCGTTTGTCCTGCGAGAAGCTGCAAAGCACGGCCTGACCCTACGTCAGTATAATCCAGAATTGACTTTCTTAGTATTTCACTAATGTTACAGCAGTGTTTCGACCCGGTCAAGTTGCAAGTAGTAAAAATGCTTACTCCAGAGCCTGTTCCAAACAACGACCTGGACAGGATCTGGAGCGAGCGCTAGTCAAGTTCAACTGTGGGGCGGGGCGCCTCCGTCGTCGGCTTAGATGACTCCGCCGTCGGTTGGGGCGCCTCCGCCGTCGGTTTGGGCGCCTCCGCTGTCGGCTTGGATGGCTCCGCCGTCGGCTCCGGTGGCTTCGGCGTTGGACGTGGTTGTGTTGGTTCAGGTGTGGGTGGTGGTTGCGTGGGCGGTGGTTGTGTGGGTGGTGGTTGTGTGGGTGGCGGTTGCGTCGGCGGTGGCTGTGTTTTCTTGGGCTTGGGTTTCGATGTCGGTGGCTCAGCAGTTGGGGGCGCCGGTGTATGCGTGGGCGTCGCTGCGACTACTCCGCGTGTGGCTGTAGGAGACGCGCTGCGCGTCGGCGTTGCGGTGGGAGAAGCTGTCGACGTCGCGGTTGGTACAAACCCCACCGGTGTAGGACTCGGTGAGGCGGTCGGTGTGGGCGGAGCCTCGACCGTACTGAGTGTGCAGAAGTCCGTGAATACGGGCTCCTCTCCTGCCTCGACGACCATCTGGCGGCACGTTGGAAGCGTGAGTGCTTCCGACTCCATCTCGCACGTTACAGCACCTTCCTCGACGGCCAACAGGTTTGTTTCGCCGTCGACCTCGATCCTTATCAGGGAAGGGACGCTCAGGAGTCTGACGGGATATGTTGCCAGAGCAAACTCATATGAGGGCTTCTGTCCGAAAAACAGTACGCTCCCTTTCTCCACGATTACCTGCAGCCGGGGAAGTGTGCGCGGGTTCTGCATCTCGATCGTAGTTTCCGGAGCTAGTTCCAACGTGCTGCCGTCGCCCAGGAAGAACTTGGCCCCTTCTGCGTCCGAGCTGATTCGAACTCCTTCCCTGATTGAGACGTTTGACTTGCCCTCCATGGTCTTCCAGTCGGACTCTCCTGGCCACTGCAGCCGCGCTTTTCCTGCATATAGGTTCAGTTCCAGGTAGGATGGTGTCCATTGGTCGGTTGGTGGGGGGGCACTTTCGCAGGCAGAGACGAAAACTGCCAACGCAGCCAACAGCAAAGTCAATACCTGGCAAAGGTTGAGTCCCTGGATGGTGAACCTGGGACCCCTGGGCAGGCTCCTGGCTGACATCATCTATTCCCTAGCCTCACATGTGCACACAATTCGAGAACCGGTCATTCCAGTGTTACTGTCTGGGGATCGCTCGGTGCTATCACGCAGCAAGTCGTTCGCTGGCGGCGGGCACCTCCTCTCCGACCTTTGTCCGCGTGTAGCATGCCAATTGCTGGATGGAGTCAAAGTTCTCGGGAACGATCTCCTCGTCCTCCACCGTGATCCCGAAGGTCTCCTCGACGAACATTACTAGTTCCAAAACCCCTGTCGAGTCCACGATCCCCTCTTCTAGAAATGAGGTGTCGTTCTGTAGCTGTCCGTTGTTGGCAGCGAAAAGGAAATTCTCCAGAATATAGTTTCGGATCAGAGTTTCTATGGACATAAGTGATAAAGCCTCCTTGTCTTCGCCGTTATTATACAGTCCAGGGGTTGGTTTGCAGTTATGAGAATCCTAGAAAACGACTAGAGGTGATAGTGCTGTCGTCGGCTTTCTCAAGTCTCTAGCCAATTTTCAATATCTTGGTTACCGAACTCTGACGATTGAAACCTACAATAGTCGGTGATTGAGACTTCGATTGCTTTGCCCCTGTGCGGGTTTACGGTACATGCAAAGGACTGTATTTCTGATGATAGCTTTGGAAGAGGCAATATCACGCGGGTTGGATCTGCCACAGGCTAAGGAGCTTGAGACACAAGCGCCGGCAGTCTCGGTTCCAACCGCTGAGCAGCAATACCTCTCGACGGACGTGGAGGTGCCACCCTTCTCAGATGTACACAGGTCGACTTGGGCCAGGCTGCGTTTCTCGGCAATTTGGGCCGTGGTGCCATTGTGCCTGCTGGACGGAGTGTGCATTATCCTGAGTATGGAAGTGGCTTACTTGCTGCGTTTTCGAATGATGGCGTACAGTGCATCTTTCTCTGCGACCTTCTACGACCAGCTTGCCTGGATCGCAGTTCCCATGTGGTTGATCATCTTTGCGCTCTATCGGCTATATCACCCGGATCATCTTTTCGGCGGCGTGCAGGAATACGTCAGCGTAGTAAACGCCTGCACCGTTGGTTTAGTTTGTCTGATCTTGTACAGCTTCTTGGCTCGGAGCGTGGATCAAGAGATCTCCCGAGGATGGCTCGTGATGGTCTGGCTCTTGTCTGTGGTCAGCGTTTCCGTGACCCGGTTCGGTTACCGGCGCTTGATCTACTGCCTGCGGAGACGGGGACTGTTCGTTCGGCGAGCGCTGGTGGTGGGGGCCAACGAGGAAGGACGGGCGGTGGTGGCTCAGTTGCGTGCCTCACCGGATGCGGGAGTGAACGTGGTGGGCTTTGTGGAGCCAGCGATGCTCCGTGGGGAGCAAGTGGAGGGGGTGCCTGTTCTGAGCGGCTTCAACAGGCTGGAGAGCCTCATTCGGAGTCTGGAGGTGGAGGACCTCATTGTTATTCCCACTGCCCTACGGCGCGATGAACTGCTGGAGATCTATCGAGAGTGGGGAACGGACAATAGAGTGCGTGTTTGCCTTTCTTCCGGTCTGTACGAACTCTTCACCACCGGTGCACAAGTGAGGGAGGTGGGTTTCATCCCCATGGTGAGCCTCAACCGGACCCGCATCACGGGGGTGGACGCGCTGATGAAGGCGACGATGGACTTCCTCGTTTCGCTGGTGAGCCTGCTCCTGCTGGCCCCTCTGTTTGCGATCATCGCCTTCCTGATCCGGCGGGATTCACCAGGACCGGTGATCTACCGCCGACGGGTGGTGGGGTTGGCCGGTCGAAATTTCGATGCGTACAAGTTTCGAACTATGATCATTGATGCTGAGTCTTATCTCCAGGAACACCCGGAAATGCATAGAGAGTGGTTGCAGAGCGGGAAGATCCAGGATGACCCTCGCATCACCCGAGTGGGGCGATTCCTCCGCCGTTACAGCTTGGACGAATTGCCGCAACTGTTCAATGTGCTGAAGGGGCAGATGAGCCTGGTTGGGCCTCGGATGATTACCCCAGCGGAGCTGGCGCACTTCGGTCGTTGGCGGCACAACCTGCTGACAGTCAAGCCTGGAATGACCGGGCTTTGGCAGGTCAGTGGGCGTTCCGATCTTTCTTACGAGGAGCGAGTCCGGCTGGATATGCGATACATCCGCAACTACACGGTCTGGACGGATTTGAAACTAATCTTCAACACTGTTTGGGCAGTGCTCAAGGGGCGGGGAGCTTATTAGGTCTCCTGCATTGGGGCGAGGAGGTTAAGGAATGTTTCTAATCACAAGGGCGCCGGTGCGTATCAATTTCGGTGGAGGCGGGACAGACTTGCCAAGCTACTACGAGCGGCACGGTGGTTTGGTAGTCAGCACGACGATCAGCTACTACCTCTACACAATCCTCACCCCTGGCTGCTCGGACGCGGTGCAGATCATATCCGCTGATTATCGGGGCCTCTGCCAGGGGCCAACCTGCGAAGATCTGATTTGGAACGGTGATCTGCGCCTGCCCAAGGCCATCACTTACTATTTCAACCTCAGCGATGGGTTGACTGTCTTCCTGGCCTCCCAGATCCCGCCCGGTGCGGGGCTGGGCTCCTCTGGAAGCCTGGCAGTTTCGATGATCAAGGCCCTTGCCTTCTGGTGTGGGCTTGATCTGGGTGCTAGGCAGGTGGCTGAGCTGGCCTGCTACATCGAGATCGAGAAGATAGGTATGCCTGTCGGTAAGCAGGATCAGTACGCGGCAGCCTTCGGTGGTCTCAACTGCATCAAGTTCGCCCGCGATGGCGTGGTCGTCGAGCCGTTGCGGTTGCCTCCAGAGATGTACAGTGCGTTAGAGAGCAGATTGATGCTCTTTTTCACAGGGACCTCTCGCCAGTCCTCCACCATCCTCCGACACCAGAAGCAAGCCAGCCAACAAGCGGATCCGGAGACGGTCAAGAGGCTAGATGCGATCAAGGAGTTGGGATTGGGGATTCGCTCCGCGCTGGAACAAGGAAATCTGGAGGAGTTCGGTGCTCTGCTTCATCAGTCCTGGATGGAAAAGCGCCAGTTGACGGAGGGAGTCACGAACCCATTTCTGGATCAATGTTACCAGACAGCAAGAGACCACGGGGCCCTGGGGGGGAAGGTGACCGGCGCTGGCGGCGGTGGCTTCCTGATGCTGTACTGCCCTGAGGATCGGCAGGAAGCTGTCACGGAGGCATTGACGACGCTGGGATTGGTACATCATCCCTTCTCGCTCGACGCGCAGGGTGTGCAGGTGATGGAGGCGGTGCCCTGGTCGCGGCAGCATGTGTCACATCGCATGCCCTTTGTCACGATGGAGAATGGAGGGATCGGAGTTGGATAACATGAAGAGCATTCGACGATATCTGGATGAAGTGCGGGATACATTGGATCTACTGCCACTGGAGCGTATTCAAGAGGTGGTGGACTTGCTCCTGAGTGCTAACTACGCGGGCAGCACGGTGTTCATAATGGGCAACGGCGGAAGCGCGGCCACGGCGTCGCACTTCGCGTGTGATTTAGCAAAGGGCACCATCACTCCGGGCCGACCACGCTTCCGAGTGGTCGCTCTTACGGACAACGTACCACTGATGACAGCCTGGAGCAACGATGTCTCCTACGATAACGTCTTCGCCGATCAGTTGAGTGGCCTGATGAGGCGGGCGGACGTGGTGGTCGCTTTCAGCGGCAGCGGCAACTCTCCCAACGTCCTGCAGGCGGTCGAAGTGGCTCGCTGCATGGGAGGGGTGACTATTGGCTTTTCCGGCTTTGCCGGTGGTCGGCTGAGCACGCTGGTGGACTTGCCGGTTGTGGTGCCGTGCGACTGCATGGAGCAGATTGAAGACGTGCATGTTGTTCTATGTCACCTGGTCTGCACGGTGCTCCGGGAGCGGATGCGGCGGATCGAGCCGCCGCTTGTGGAGGCGCTGGATACCAGAGTGAGCACGAAGTGCTGCGACGTGGTACGTTATTGACGAACTCAGCCTCAGCGGATTTGCATATGCGTCGGGCTGTCTTCATTGACCGTGACGGTGTGATCTGTCGTAATCGGGACGACTACGTCAAGAGTTGGGAGGAGTTTGTCTTCCTCCGTGGTGCATTGGAAGCCCTGTCCAGGCTGGCTCGGCTGGATGTGACTACCGTCGTTATCACCAACCAATCGCTCATCAACCGGCATATCGCCCCTGTCGAGGTGGTGGAGGATATCCACGCTCGCATGGTGCAGACGATTCATAAGGCGGGGGGACGGATAGATCGAGTGATGTACTGCCCCCATCGGCCCGATGAGCGTTGCTCTTGCCGCAAGCCGCGGCCTGGACTGTTGTTTAAGGCGAAGGATGAATTGGAGTTGAACCTCGCTCAGTCTTATCTGATTGGGGACGCCGAGACAGATATGCAGGCCGGCCGTGCCGTGGGATGCCGTTGCTACATGGTGCTGACCGGTCGGGGGCGGCGGCAGTTGGTCCGCTGCTGGCTCCACGGTGAGAGGGGCTTCGCAATAGTTCCAAGCCTTGGAGCCGCGGTGAATGCCATTGCGCGGCGTGAACGTGCTCGCAGCAATCTTGAGCTGTCAATGGGTATGAAAGGGTGGCGCTCTGGTCAGCGCCGCCTCTAGACAGGAATGGGTCGGCGCTCAGCGCAGCGCCGCCTCCAGATAGGAATGGGTCGGCGCTCAGCGCAGCGCCGCCTCTAGACAGGAATGGTGAGGTGAAGACCGACGAAGGAACGTTTGTTTCGGAAGTGCCCGACGCGGCAGCCGTCGCTGCCCGGCGCGGCCGACTCCGGTATTATCTGGAGGGCCAGTCGACCAGCATAGCGCGCTACCTGCTGGAGCAGACTCTGTTCCTGTTCCTGCAGGGCGTCCCTAGCCTGGTGGGCATTGGCCTGCGTGCTCTGGCTTACAAGCTTATTCTGCGCAGCGACGGTCTCCCGATTGTCGAGGACCACGTCCGCCTGTGCCAGCCGGCGAACATCCATCTGGGCCGCCAAGTCTACCTGGATCACGGCGTCTATCTCCATGCCTGTCCCCAGGGGATTTCTATCGGCGATGAGACGTTCGTGATGCACGGGAGCGAATTGCACGTGTACAACTTTCGGGATCTGCCGAAGTCTGGTATCTGGGTAGGGCGTAACTGCTTCATTGGTGAGTTCTGCCTGATCCGGGGGCAGGGCGGTGTGCACATTGGCGATGACGTTCTCCTGGCACCACGGGTGCAGATGTTGGCGGTGAACCATTGCTTCGGCGATCCCTCTCGGCCAGTCATGCAGCAGGGGATCACTGCTCAGGGAATTGTCGTAGAGGACGGTGCCTGGATCGGTGCAGGCGCGATCCTGCTAGATGGCGTTCGGGTGGGAGCAGGTGCGGTAGTGGGGGCTGGAGCGGTGGTCACGCAAGACGTGCCACCGCGTGCGTTGGCGGTGGGCACGCCGGCACGGGTAGTGCGGTTGCTGGACGCGGAGCGTCCTTCTCATTCTGGTCCTTTCCCGGTAGGAGAGGGGGCACTTACCCAGGCCCTTTCCCAGAGGGAGGGGGAACCCGTACTCTAACCCCCTCCCAGAGGAAGAGGGGACCCTCACCCTAGTCCTCTCTCAAAGGGAGAGGGGACTGGATTGGGGTGAAATCATAGGAGCGCTGCGTGCGCGATGGGGTGAAACCCCCACACGCCGCGGTCGCCGATTTGTGGAGAAAAAAAATGAATGTCCTTTCAGTCGTAATACCGGCATACAATGAGGAGGGGGGCATCGCTCGGATCATTGAGCGAGTGCTCTCCACCCGCCCCACGCTGGCGGATGCGGGGGTGGATGACTTAGAACTGATCGTGGTGGACGACGGCTCCAGCGATGAGACGGCGGCTATCACCGCTGAGTATCCCAAGGTCCGTTTGATTCGCCATTCGACCAACCGTGGATACGGAGCGGCGCTGAAGACGGGGTTCAGTCAGGCGCGGGGAAATCTGCTGGGCTTTTTGGATGCCGACGGTACGTACCCGCCGGAGCACTTCTCGGACCTGTGCCGGGTGGCTTTGGAGGAGGACGCCGACCTGGTGATTGGTTCGCGGATGGCGGGCACCGAGAGTGAGATGCCGCTGGTTCGCCGCATCGGGAACCTCATTTTTGCCAACCTGGTGAGCCTACTGGGCAACCATCGTGTCAGTGATAGCTCCAGTGGCATGCGGGTCATCCGTCGAGAAGCATTGCCGCAGTTGTACCCCTTGCCTGATGGTCTGAACTTCACCCCTGTGATGAGTACCCGCGCGCTCCACGAGGATATCTGCTGGCGAGAGGTGCCGATTCCCTATCAGGAACGGGTGGGGCGCTCCAAGTTGAGCGTCGTTCGGGATGGGATGCGTTTTCTGTCCACGATCATCTGGACCGCGCTGAACTACAATCCCGTTCGTATCCTGGGCGGCATTGGTCTGGGGTTGATGGTAATCGCGGGTATCATCGGCGCCGCCGTCGTCGGGATGCGCATTACCGGCATCACCCGTCTGATGTCGTGGGGGGTGGCAGGTGTCTTCGTTGCCACACTCTGCGCCGTCTCTGGGGTGACTCTCTTCTCCCTGGGCGCGACCTTCAATTACCTGGTCTCTCTCTTCCACAAGCAGCCCATCCGTCAGGGCCTCTTGGGCAAGCCGCTGTTCAAACGGCCATTGGAGCGGCACTTTGGGTGGATGGGGCTTGTGGCGATGGCCCTTGGGCTGGCAGTTGGTGCGACCAGCCTCATTCTCTCACTGGGAGATTGGGCCATTGAACGGCTCTGGCTCTATCTCTTGGGTTCAGCCTTGCTTTCACTGGTGGGGCTGCAACTCGGTGTGTTCTGGCTGATTACGCGGGTGCTGGGTGAACTTAGCCAGCGCGAGGTCGAGGTGGCCCAGGATCTGGAGGGCGCCCCTGCGCGCCCGATGGAGGCAATATGCGAGGGGTGAACCGCGGGACGCGGATACAGGAGCGGGTTCCGCCGCCGTCCTTCCCCGATGCGGATGCGGTCGTGCGGGCAGGGCTGGATGCCCGACCCGAGGAGGCCGTGGACATTCTCTTCGTCAACCCGCCGGCCCCCGACGGTGGCATATGGATCCGCAGCCAGCACCGGGTAGGCCGGCGATCCCGGGAAGGGATGATCTGGCCACAGGTCAGTCTGGCTCAGATGGCCGCCCTGTTCCCCGATCACCGGGTGGAGGTGGTGGACGCCATTCCGTTGCGGATGGACTGGGCTGCGTTCGAGCGGTTGCTGGAGGAAAAGCGTCCTCGCTACTACGTGACCCAGGTCACCGCCCCGACGTTGCGCAACGATATGTACGGTGCTTTTCTCGCCCGCAGCCTGGGGGCGACGACGATTGCCCTGGGCACTCACGTCACCGCCATTCCCCGCGAGACGCTGCGTGCCTTCCCTTGTCTGGATTTCATCCTGCGAGGTGAGCCTGAGCTTACGCTTCGGGAACTGATCGACACACTGAATCAAATCCCAGATTCCGAATCCCGAATTCCAGAGTCTGAGCCGCAGGGATTGTGGCCGGGGGTGGAGGCGGAGTTTGCAGAGCGGCTGCACAAACTGTTCACCGATGCCGACCCCGAGTGGAAGCCCGCCAGGGTGAGCCTGAAACCTGAAACTCGCGACCTGAAACGCATCAAGGGCTTAGTCTGGCGCGACGGGGGCGAAATCGTGGTCAATCCTGACCGTCCCTTCATCCGTAACCTGGACGTTCTGCCGCTGCCACGCCACGATCTGTTGCCGCTGGAGAGGTATCGCGCGCCGCTGGTGCGCGGCAACTACGCCTTCGTCGTCACCAGTCGGGGCTGTCCCGGGAACTGCCGTTTCTGCATCAAGCACGTCTCCTATGGTCGCTCCGTCCGTTTCCGCTCGCCCGAGAATATCCTGGCGGAGCTAGAGTTGTTGGATGGCCTGGGCGTCCACGATGTCCATATGTACGCCGATCTCTTCACTGTGAGCCGGGAGCAGGTGGTCGGTTTGTGTGAGTTGATCCTGGAGCGAGGGCTGCGGCTGCGGTGGACGTGCAACAGCCGGGTGGACTTCGTAGACTCGGAGATGCTGTGCTTGATGCGCCGTGCTGGCTGCTGGATGATCTCCTGGGGGATTGAATCGGGCAGCGAGGAAGTTCTGCGGCGCGCCCGAAAGGGGATCACGCTGGAGCAGGTGGAGCAGGCACTGCGATGGTCCCGGGAGGCCGGTATCCGAAATTGGGGCTATTTCATCATCGGCCTGCCCGGTGAGACGGAGGAGACGATCAAGGAGACGATCCGCTTCTCCAAACGGCTCCCGCTGGATCTGGCATTGTTCCACATTGCCGCGCCATACCCTGGCTCGCCGCTCTTCTTTGAAGTCGCGGAGCAGGGCTGGTTCCGTCCGGGGACCCGCTGGGAGCAAGTGGATATGGACTGTTCAACAGTGTTGGACTACCCCCATCTGCGGGCGGAAGAACTGGAGCAGTGGGCGCAGCGGGCTTTCCGAGCGTGGGCGCTGCGACCGGGTCCCGCGCTGACCTACTTGCGGATGTTGGTGGGCTCGCCTTCCCTCTGGCGTCCGGCGCTGGAAATCGGCCTGGAGAGCCTGGGTTGGGCGGCAGGACAGAGTTGACAATGGCTGGAAAGGGATTATAATATTGCTACGTTTATCATAGCAACGTGTTGACCGGGACGAGTACCGTCCAGCGACGGTCCAAGAGAGAGGGGGTCGTGGGCTGCAAGCCTCCTTGACCGGACGGCCGGGAAAACCCCCCGGGAGCGGGTCCCTCAAATTGCGTGGTGCGAGAGTATGGGGCCCCGGGTAAGGTCCGTTATCGCCTCAGAGTGCGGCGACGGATTATGTGCTCGCCGAACTTGGGTGGAACCACGAGGGATGACCCCTGCGCCCCAAGGCGCGGGGGTTTTTGTGTCTGGTGATTAGAAGGAGGAAAAAATGGCTGAACATAAACACGAAGACGATCATCTGCATCGTTTACGACACTCGGCGTCGCACGTGATGGCCCAGGCGGTCTTAGAGAAGTTCCCCGAAGGCAAAGTCGCCATCGGGCCGCCAATAGAGAATGGCTTCTATTACGACTTCGAATTACCCCGGCCGCTCACGCCGGAGGATCTGGAGGAGATCGAGGTCCGTATGCGGGAGATTGTCGCGGAGGCGCACGATTTCAAGTACCAGGAAATCTCCGAGGAGGAGGCCCGCCGTATCTTCGCCGATCAGCCCTATAAGCTGGAACTGATCGACGGCATCCTCTCCGCGGGGACGGATGAATACGGAGAGCCGTTGGACGAGACGCCCAAACTCTCGATCTACAAGAGTGGTGAATTCGTCGACCTCTGCCGTGGGCCGCACGTGAGCAACACGCGGGAGATCAACCCCGACGCGATCAAGTTGCTCAACGTGGCTGGAGCTTACTGGCGCGGGGACGAGCAGCGGTCGATGCTTCAGCGCATCTACGGCACGGCGTGGGAGTCAGCCCAGCAATTGGAGGATTACCTGGCCTGGCAGGAGGAGGTCGAGAGGCGAGATCACCGGCGACTCATCAAGGACCTGGATCTGCTCAGCTTCCACGAGGAGGGCGGGGCAGGGTTGGCCTACTGGCATCCCAAAGGCGGCCGCATCCGGCAGATCATTGAGGATTTCTGGCGAGCCCGGCACCGGGAGGGCGGCTACGAGATCGTCTACACACCACACATCGGCAAGGCACAACTGTGGCAGGAGTCTGGGCACCTGGGTTTCTATCGTGATACCATGTACTCACCGATGGACATCGATGGGGTGGAGTACTACTTGAAGCCGATGAACTGCCCCTTCCACATTATGATCTAC
>Ga0180437_10002728_pt1 | contig 27459 bp, 15 predicted proteins | sample SS_ome_4_FD_132410 | JGI IMG/M metagenome (GOLD analysis project Ga0180437, IMG submission 132410) | Hypersaline lake sediment archaeal communities from the Salton Sea, California, USA - SS_3_D_1 metaG | ecosystem: Environmental > Aquatic > Non-marine Saline and Alkaline > Hypersaline >...
ACAGCGAGGGGGATGAGTAGTAAAGTTGTCATAGTAAGCAGACTGGTCGCCGCTCCGATCGTGAAGCTCAGTGGTTTATACACAAACTCGATCTGGTGTGTGCCACTTGGCACCAGGACAACGCGGAAGGCGTGGTTGGCAACGTATGCTGGCGTGGGATATCCGTCCAGCAGGGCTGTCCATCCCGGCGCATGCGTATCGGTTAGAACGAGCAGACCATCGGCCGCCGTCTCAACCTCCAACCTGACTCGATTGGCCTGGTAATCGACGATCTGGACGACGGCAGAAATAGGCCCCTCCGGCGGCTCCGTCCAGCCTGTGGGCATCTCCTCCAGCACGACCCTCTCACGAAAGTCAAATGTGGTGTCCGTTACGCGCATTAGCGACTGGGCAGCGGTGTCCACAATTTCGGCGCGGTAAACGACGAAAGCCCGGGGCAACACGTTTCCGTTCTGGTAGACTCTAACGCTTCCTGCATCCCTATAGACCAGCTTCCACTTCCCATCCAGTTCCTGGTCGGTGAGGATGTACTTCACATTCAGTAAGTCGAAGAGGGGAGACTGGCCTTTCACGAACAGCGAGTGAAAGTGGAAGCGATAGTGACCCTCCAGACTGTCAATCAGGTTCGTATATCGACGAGGGACAATGGCATCATATCCTCGTATATCGAATATGTCAAAGACCATACCACTGTTCGGATACAAGATCAAGTCGGTTCCGCTGACTCGGTAGATGTCACGATCCTGTTGCAGGAACTGGATAGCGCCTGGTGTTGGGAAAATGTGTTGAGGGGCGGTAGTGGGGTTGAATGGCATGCCAACCAGGAGGACGTCAAATATGGTCAAGCCCAGAGCGGCGTAAGACCATATCCTCGCGCTGAGACGCTGCTTGTGCACCCATCGGTGCAACGCGAACCAGGCGAGACAAACAAGTACGGGCAAATACATCACAATGTTGCTGGGATGGAACAGGGCCAGCTTCTTCTCATACCGTTCCTCGACCAGGGTGTAGTAGTACTGCAGAGGCCGTGAGAGGTAGGGTGTGCCCCAGTTTGCCTCCATAAAGTCACGCCCGGAGCGGATGACCTCGTCCTTGAAGATGGCAAAGCCTGCATAGGCAAGTGTGATGAGGAGCAGACTGGCCAACGCCAATGAGATCAGGGCACGCAAAGTGATGTGGGGGCTGTGTTCGTGTTCCTTGACGATCTCGTCCAGTCCCAGGCCGGATAGGACGGCGACAGCAAAGGCATAGATCAGGCGCATTCTCCCATTCGCCGCCAGGTTGAAGAGAGGCAGGTAATTGACGACGTTTAGTAGTGGCAGGCGTAGCGCGATGCCCAGGCAGATTGCGGCTATAAGCGCAAAAAACAGAACTAGGTTTCGGCGAGCAGAGGGACGATGCCTAGCACAGCGAAAAGTGATCATCGTCGCCAGCGCCAGGGGCAACACGCCCACATAAGCGTTTTGTTCCGAGTAGTTGCTATAGGGGAACCAGTAGCTGCCGTCAATCTCGGTGCCGAAATACTGGGGCAGAAGAGCCGTGATCACCGTGGGCCAGTCGTGCCACTCGAAGAGAAGGGATGACAGAAGAGAAGGTACACCGTTGGATGCCTCGGCCACTCTGGCAGACAGAGTGGCGCTATGAGCGAGTGCCTCCAAAAAGGGGAGTAATTGTGCCGCAGCTAGCAATATGCCCATCACTGCTGCTGTGGCGATCCGTGCAAGTTGGGGAAGTAGTCTCGGTGACCGCCATCCTTCGAGAGAGATAGCCCGGTACAGAGCGTACACCGTCCAGACTAACATCACATGGAAAGACGTCTCAGGATGCCCCCCTAGAAACTGTGCTCCAACGACGAGACCGCTGGCGATAACGTATAGCCTGTTTCTGCGTGTAAGTGCTCTCTCGATGGTAAGCAGCATCGCTGGCAGCCAGACAATGACGAAGGAGTGGGGATGCCCGAGCCATACGATCAGAGGGCCACTGAAAGCAAAGGCTACCATAGCAAGCAGTGCCCCCGGTCTACCTAGGCCAATCTCGCGGGCGAAAAGAAATGTAAAGGTGCCAGCTACCAGCAGGCGAAGAATGGCGGTGACGACGTAGGAAGGATACAGAGGAACAAGGTAGCTGAGTAGATTGAACGGGCTGAGTATGGCTGACTGTGCATTAGCAAGGAAAGGCCCCCCTCCATCGGTGTATGGATTCCACAGAGGTAGCTCGCCTTGAGCAAGCATGCGCCGGGTGAAAACCTTCCAAGGGAAGAACTGGCAGGCTTGATCGGATAGAAGCGGATTGCCCGGGTGAGTGTAGTTCTCTGGTGCAAGAGGCTGCCATAAAGGATCGAGATCGAAGATCAGATCGGCGGGTAACAACACCCGCTCACTAAACACGGCGGGCCAGAAAAAGATCACCAGGGCCAGGATCAGGAACAGGGTCGCCTTCATGGTCTCCTGTCCTGCTCTCCGGGCAGGATTCCTGCTTGCGTTATGGTCGGTTCGTTGATTCCAAGACGCGTTCATAGACCCCATGATAGGAGGTAATCATTGCCTGCTGCGAAAAATCCCTCTTCCCTACCTGCCAGGCCGATTCTTGGAAGGCTCTGTATTCCCTTGTTAACAACTCGATGGCAGCGAGAATGTCGGTTGGGGTAACGTCCTCTACTACTACACCGCATCCCGTTCGCTCTACGTAATCCGCCATCGGGATGCACCGGCTGACGACAACAGGTTTCCCGGCGGCCAGGGATTCCATCAGTGAATGGGGGTAGGCACGGATGATGGCCGGACCGGCGGCCAGGGCAACACTGGCATGCACGCCAGCTAGTACTTTGTTGACGTTCACTCTCCTGTTCAGAATCTCCACCTGTCTCTCAACTCCCTTGCGGTGCATGCGACATTCCATCTCTTCGACCAACACGCTTCGCCATAGGAAAACGAGACGCAGTCGCGATGATTGCCGTGCAGCTTCCAGCAGGGCTTCCACTCCCTTTGTTTTGAACTGAGCCCGTGTCCACGGCGCTGATCCCACCATCAACCTGACTTCCGATTGCAGCGGGAAGGGGGAACAAGTGAACCGGCTTGTGTCAATGCCCGGGGGCACCAGAGCGACATTGTCCAATCCCCATGATTCGAGGCGTTCCATAATCTTCTCGTCCGCTACGGTAATGGCGCCCACAGATGCGAGGAAGGGAATGTTGGGTCGTCTTTCCACACCCCCGGTCAGCGAGTAGACGACAGGGCATCGCAATAAGCGCAGGATGGGGAAGGGAAATGGATCGGGGTTGTAAACATGGTGTATGTGCAGATTGGTCTTGATCTCCAAGGCCCGCAGTCGCTTCAGTTGGTGAAACCCAAACAGCACCCTGGGCACGTAGATAGGGGAGTGTTGATTCGGATTGAGGTAATTCAAGTCGCCGCCAAAATGGCTGCGCAGCGCGCTGATTTCCTGAGAGATAGCCTCACACTCTGGCATCTTGGGAGGAAGCATAGTGAGGTGATAGAGGATGTTCATACCGAACACACAGATAGCACGCGCTCGTTTTGTCCCCCAAATCGCCCGCGTAGTCCATCGAGAAGTCCCATCCAGACTGCCTTGGCTGCAGTTGGCTTGCCGCTTACGCGTATCTTCAGTGATAGCGTCAGACTGTAAAGAGTCCAGAAGCCGTAGAACAGGGCCTTCTGCCTGGGGTAGAACTTGCGGATGAAAAGAAACCGGTTCCGAATGATATAATAGGTGTGAAGTGTCTCTCGAAGCTCCGATGACCGGTCTAGGGCGTGAAGGGCCCGGGCGCGAGTGTCCACGACACTGATATAGCCGTACTGCCCGGCGCGCATACACAAGTCGGCGACTTCCATGGCGAAGAAATAGTCTTCATCCAGGAGGCCTACGGTACGAAAGAGCTCGGCTCGTGCTAACAATGCCGTCCCTGGCACATACTCGACGACGCGGATCGGTTCGCCGGGCGTCAGCGTGAGAATGTGAGAATGGTGGTGCCGTACTGGGTCTCTCCCACCGGCTGCGAGCAATCGGTCGTTTTCATCAGCGTCGAAGAGCAATGGGCCGACGAGCCCAATCCGATCATCTACTCGAAGTGTGTCTAGTAGTCGAGTGACATCCTCCTCATCTATGAAGGCATCGTTGTTCAATAGAAGGATTGACACACTGCTCTCAGCGAGCGATTCGACAATCCCGCGGTTGTTGCCACCAGCAAAGCCCAAGTTTGTCGAGTTACGAATCAGGCGGACGTTGGCACACTCACGCAGGATGACCTCAGCACTGTCGTCGGTAGAGGCGTTGTCCACAATCCAAATCACCGGTCGCAGATGTTTCCATTCGGCGACATATCGGGCACAACGGATTGTATCAGCAGCCGCATTCCAATTCAGGATAATGACTGCAAGTTCCATCTGTTGCTGAGTGTACTCTTCCCGAGGATCATCGCAGACCAAATAAATCCATATTTACTCAGACGGTTTGACTTCTTGGCATTTTAACATAGTATACTGATGTGGTCAAAGACAGTGCTTTCTACTGTGGAGTTTGAAGGTGTAATCAGTTGCAGGGAATGAACGGATGCGCATCCTGTATGTTGTCCATCAGTATATGCCAGAGCACGTTGGGGGCACTGAACTCTACACTCGCTGGCTGACACATGCGCTGAGTCGGCGGGGGCATCAGATCACCATATTCCATCGTCGCAGTGCTGAAGGCATAGGGCAAGAAGAGCGAGCGGAGGAAGAGGGTGTACGTGTCCTGACAGCTTGGGCTGGTGTGGTGAACCCAACACGCCGCTTCCTGGCCACCTTCAGAGATCCTCCGATGGCGTGCACCTTTCAGCATGTTTTGGAGGAAGCTGATCCCGAACTGGTTCATATCGAGCATCTGATGGGACTTCCTGTATCATTGGTTCGCTCTATCCGACGGCGAGGTATTCCCTTCGTGATTACCTTGTGGGATTTCTGGTGGGTGTGCGCCAATGCGCAGTTGCTGACCAACTACAGTCAGGAAATATGCGATGGACCTGGGGAATACCTGAACTGTGCCAGGTGTGCTCTGACCCGGGCTCGTCACCCCCGGCTCTGGTTGGCTCTGCCGCCCTTGATAGGGCTTTTGGCTTGGCGTAACCGCTTGTTGCGCCGGATTATGCAGAAGGCGGATGCACTCATCGCCCCGACAGAGTTTGTGCGTCGTTGGTACGCAACGTATCTATTCAAGCATAATGTGCCAACAAAGGATCTCCTGGTGCTCCAGCCTGGGCTCGAGCTTCCTACAGTCACGTCCCGGAAGAGACAGCGGACAAATGGATCTGTGCGTTTCGCTTACATCGGTGGGCTCTCCTGGCAAAAGGGCGTCCACATCTTGGTGGAAGCTTTCAGCGGGGTTCGGGGGCATGGGGAGCTATGGATCGCAGGGGACGAATCCTTCGATCCCACTTACGTTGCTCGTCTCCGTGCTCAGGCCACACCGGAGGTACGCTTCTTGGGCAGGCTGACAAGGGAGGAGGTATGGGAGACGTTGGCCCAAGTAGACGTGGTGTTGGTATCCTCATTGTGGTATGAGACGTTCTCTTTCATTGTGTCTGAAGCTTTCACTGCCGGTGCGATAGTGGTCGCATCCCGTCTGGGGCCATTGGCCGATCGAGTCCGCGATGGCGTTGATGGTCTACTAGTGCCGCCAGGAGATATAGCTGGCTGGAGAAGCGCGCTTCAGCGACTGGTAGACGACCCAGACCTGCTAGCGCGGCTGCGGGCAAACGTGCGCCCTCCGATGAGCCTGGAAGAACACGCCAACTCGATCGAATCCCTCTACATCCAGCTCGTTGAAAAGACTCCCAGGCAGAGGGGGTCGAGTGACTAGAGACGGGCGACAGGTCGCCAGAGCGGCGACGTTGGTGATGGCGCTCTTTATCGTAAGCCGCGTCCTGGGCCTGGTACGTCAGATGGTCATTGGTGCCCTGTTCGGCACCAGCGGCGCTCTTGATGCCTACCTGGCTGCGGCCCGCATCCCGGAGATGGTCTTTATGGTCGTCGCAGGTGGATCACTGGGCTCGGCCTTCATCCCCGCCTTCACTGACCATCTCGCAAAGGGAGACCGTGCTGGCGCTTGGCAGATGGCATCAGCGGTTGTCAATCTGGCGCTGATTATCCTGGCGGCTACTGCAGGGCTGATGGTCGTCTTTGCGCCGACGCTGGTGCGAACCGTGATTGCCCCTGGCTTCGACCGCTCTCAACAGGCCTTCACGGTCAGCATGTTGCGACTGATGCTGATCTCTCCGATTATCTTTGGCGTGAGCGGCATCGTGATGGGCGCCCTGAACGCTCACCAGCATTTCCTCTTGCCGGCATTGGCGCCCTCAGTCTATAATCTATCGATCATCGGTGGCGGCGTGCTGCTGGGGCCACGAATCGGCGTGATGGGGTTGGCGGTCGGCGCTGTTGTGGGGTCAGGGCTGCACCTGATGGTGCAGGTACCAGGCCTGCTTCGTCACGGCGCACACTACGTTCCCATATTGGGACTAGATAGTCCTGGCGTACGCGAGGTAGGACGACTGATGGCCCCCCGGATGCTGGGCACGGCCATAACCCAACTGAATTTCATCGTCAACAACAGCCTGGCCTCAGGTTTGGGCGAGGGCGCTGTTTCGGCCATCAACTACGCCTGGCTGCTGCTGATGCTGCCCCAAGGAGTCTTGGCCCAGGCAGTGGGAACGGCGGCATTCCCGACCTTCGCCGCGCAGGTAGCCCAGGGAGAGCGAGAAAAGATGCGGAGCACACTGGCCGCGACCCTGCGGGTGATCTTTGCTCTCTGTCTTCCCGCCACGGTGGGACTGCTGGTGCTGGGCCAACCGCTAGTGGTGTTGCTCTTCGAGCGGGGGGCGTTCGAGGCGGCCTCGACGGAGGCGGTCACATGGGCGCTGATCTTTTACGCGCTGGGTTTGATAGGACACGCCGGGTTGGAGATCGTCGCTCGCGCCTTCTATGCCCTGCACGATACATTCACGCCGGTGTGGGTGGGTGGCCTGGCGATGGGTCTCAACGTGGTGCTGAGCCTGACGCTGCCAGGGGCCTTTGGGTCTGTGGGTTGGCCTCCTCACGCGGGATTGGCGCTGGCCAACTCGGTCGCCACGCTGATGGAGCTGGTGTTGCTGTTGGTATTGATCCGGCAGCGGACGGGTAGACTGGAGGGCAGGCAGACGCTGACCGCGTTCGCCAAGAGCGGGTTGGCATCGCTAGCGATGGGGGCAGTGCTGTTGGGATGGCAGGCCGCGCTATCCGGCGCAGGGGCGCTGGCGCTCGGTGGCGGGGGCATCGTTCTGGGTGCGGCGGCCTATCTGGGCATAGCGCTGATGCTGCAGATGGAGGAACTGCGGTCAGTTGTGGGGCTGGTCAGGCGCTGACAGGCGTGTGCAAGGATAGCCTGTGCCCTCACGTTGATGCTTTCTGGGGCAAGTCTCACGTCTATCCAATATGTAACCGAGCTTTCGGGGAGATCTATCTGGATCTGCTGATTATTCCTCCAGCTCGAAGGGGACAGTGCCTTCCGGTGATAATTGGCGGACCTTGAGTTCTGCCTCGTCCAATTGAGCGTTGCAACGCGCGGCAAGCGCCTGCCCGCGCTCAAAGAGCGTCAGGCTCTCCTCTAGCGTCAGCCCTCCCGCCTCTAGCTTCTGGACAGTCTCCTCCAGCTCGGCAAATGCCTGCTCGAAGGCCAGGTCTTTTATCTTGTCCATCTCTCACTCACTCCAGCCGGGGCTTGGCCAGCACTTCCATCACACGCAGGTCAAAGAACTCCTGCACGTTGGCGGGAACGAGGACGACGGCGGTATCGGCTCCGCGGCCGGTGCCAGCGATTGCGATGCAGGGTTCTCCCACCTGTACCAACCCGGCGTCGGCGGCCATCAGCGCGATCTCGACGCAGACCTTCATCCCCTCACCAAAGATGCGCAGCGTCTGTGCCACGATCTCATCTATCGCGTAGGTACCCCACTTCTTGCGCACGGCGCGGCTGATGCCACCCAATGCGTGCTGGCAGGTTAGAATCTTTGCCCCAGCGGCCTCGATAGCGGCCCGGTTCTCGTCCGTCAGCTCCTGGGTGTTGGGGCCTCGGAAACCCGCGGCGTGGGTCACGACCACGACGTGGTACTCCTGGAACTGCTGCGCGGCCTGCGCGCCGGTGTCCCCCTGCGTACTGGCGACCAGTATGGTGCGGATGTTCAGCTCTTCGGCCCGCCGCTTTGCGATTTCGAGCGTGTGTGCGGTATTCTGTCGGCCAGGTTGACTGAAAAAGGTAGACTGTATGATGGTATCGTCCATGTCGTTGCCCTCCGTTTGCTGAGCACTTGCTCAACAGCAAGTTTATACTTTCGTGCGGTTTTTCGCCTTGATCGGCGCACTACAACGCAAAGCTATAGATGAACAAGTGCCAAGTAGGAATATCGTCTTCACAGAGTATAACCCCGTTGAGGCGAAAAATCAAATTTGACATTTCCTATCCTCTGAGTACAATCCTTACCTGTTTTGCCACGGTCAACACACTTTGCTCGAAGGAGGCACAATGGATTGGACACAATCACGACTCGTTGACTTTGCTATTCCTCTGACCGCGGTCTTTGCCTTGGCGGTGGTTGTGGCCATATATCGGTGGCTGCGAAAACAGGATCCTGGCACAGAGCGGATGCAGGAGATCGCAGGCTTCATCCAGGTGGGGGCGAATGTGTTCCTGCGCCGGGAGTTCCTCACTATCGCTCCCTTCGTAGCGGTTTTGGCCCTCCTGTTGCTCGTGGCTATGCCGACGGGGAAATGGCAGATCACGCTGGGCTTTGTCGTCGGCGCGGTCTTCTCGATGCTTGCTATCTACATCGGGATGAACGCGGCAACGCGGGCCAATGTGCGCACCACCGCTGCAGCTCGTTCCTCGGCCGCACGGGCGTTGATGATCGCCTTTCGGGGTGGGGGTGCGATGGGGCTCTCCATCGTGGCACTGAACCTGCTGGGCATCTCTGTTCTGGCGATCATCTTTGGTGTGACCCCAGAGCATCCAGAGAACGTGCACCTGCTGGTTGGCTTTGGTTTCGGGGCCAGCTTCTCCGCCCTATTCGCCCAGTTGGGCGGCGGTATCTTTACCAAGGGGGCAGACATCGCGGCTGACCTGGTGGGGAAAGTCGAGCAGGGCATCCCCGAGGATGACCCGCGCAACGCCGCTGTCATCGCCGATCAGGTCGGTGACAACGTGGGCGACGTGGCCGGGCGTGGGGCAGACCTCTTCGAGTCCGGCTCCGACAATCTGATCGGCACGATGATCGTGAGCCTGACTTTCATCCCCACCTACGGCTGGCCGGTGGTGCTCTTCCCCCTGCTCAGTCGCGCTATCGGCGCTGTCGGCGCGGTGCTGGGCGTGCTGGCCGTGCGTGGAACGGAGAAACGGAACCCCATCGTCTCTATGAACATGGGCTTTTTGGTGACGGCTGTATTCTCCGTCATTTCGTTCTTTTTCTTGGGCTACTTTGTACTGGACGACATTCGCATCTTCTACTGCCTCACCCTGGGGTTAGCAACCGCTATCGTGGTCTCGCTCTTGGTGCAGTTCTACACTGGGATAACCCAAAGGCCGGTCAAGGAGATCGCCCAAGGCGGCCTGAGTGGCGTAGCGGTCAACCTGATCTACGGCTTTGCCTGGGGCATGGAGAGCGCCGTCATCCTCAAGATCCTGGTGGCGGTGGTGAACGTGATTGCCTTCTACATCATGGGCGGGGGTCTCCCAGGTGTTCTGGGCATCACGGCGGCCACGCTGGGCATCACCGAGATGAAGGGCATCATCATGGCCGCCGATGCCTTCGGTCCCATTGCCGACAATTCTAGCGGCATCGCCGAGATGGCGGAGCTGGGAGCGGAAGTGCGTCGCGCCGGGGACGTGCTGGACGCGGCCGGCAACATCACCAAGGCCATCACCAAGGGATACAGCATGTCCTGTGCCCTGATGACCAGCGTCGTCATCCTCTTCGCCTACCTTCTCAGCGCTGCTGAGCTGGTTGGGGCGCATCCTGAGGATTTGGTCAGTTTCGTCACCTTCCGTGGTGCCAACCCGGAGGGAGCCACCCTCGCGATTGTGCGCGGTCTCAACATGGCCCATCCATTGAACATCGCCGCGTTGATGATTGGCTCCACCATTCCTTTCCTGTTCACCGCACAGACGATGAAGGCGGTGGGTCGGACGGCCTTCCGCATGGTGGACGAGGTACGGCGGCAGTTCCGTGAGATCGCCGGACTTATGGCTGGCGAGGCCACGCCCGAGTACTCGCGCTGCGTGGACATCGGGACGCGCCAGTCGCTGCGGGAAATGATCGCGCCGACACTGGCCGGTGTGGCCTTCCCCATCGCCGTCGGTTTCCTGATGGGTCCTTGGGCTCTGGCCTTCTACCTGATCGGCGTCAAGGTCATCGGCGCGACGCTGGCGATCTTTATGTTCAATGCAGGTGGTGCGTGGGATAACGCCAAGAAGTACGTCGAGGAAGGGCACTTTGGCGGTAAAGGGTCGGAGGCTCACAAGGCTGGCGTCATCGGGGACACCTTCGGCGATCCCCTCAAGGACACGGCCGGTCCGTCATTGCACATTCTCATCAAGCTACAAAACATCTTGGGCATCACGCTCCTCCCCCTCTTCTACGCCTACGGGATACACTGGAACTAGGGTGGGATCTGGTAAGTTGGTAGATTGGGACGGATTCACTGATAACCGATCTACCAATTTGCCAGTCTACCCGTTCCTTTGCCTGACGCTCCTTCTGGTATCAGGCTGTTCTGTGTTTCTCCCGCCTCCCACTCCCACTCCGATGCCAACGGCAACGCCATTGCCTTCTCCGACGCCGTGGCCCACGCCAACGGCCTATCCGACGCCGTGGCCAACCTTCACCCCTGAGTCACCCGACACTGGCTGGCAACCACTCCAACCGGCAGTCGAGTTGCGCCAGATACGCGTGGAAACCGGCGACGTTGCTGAGCGATTGCTCATCGTGCGGCTCGATGCCGATGCTGTACGGTTTCATGTTCACTATGACCCCGTTACACCTCGCCCGGTGAATGGCTGGGCGTCGCTCCTCCAGCCATTGCTAGTTGTCAACGGCGGCTACTTTACTCCCGAAGACGAGACCGTGGGCTTGCTTGTCAGCGACGGGCGGGGCTGGGGGACTTCCTACGGAGATTTCGCAGGTATGTTCGCTGTCACAGCCGACGATCAGGTAAGCGTGCGTTGGCTTCGGGAACGTCCCTACGATCCCGACGAACCTCTGAGGGAGGCACTGCAGTCTTTTCCCGTGCTGATCAAGCCTGGAGGTGTGATGGGCTTCCCTGCTGACGCCGACGACGGTCGCCCTGCCCGCCGTACTGTCGTGGCCCAGGATCGCCAGAGGCGTATCCTATTCGTTGTGGCGCCCTACGGCTATCTGAGCCTTCACGAACTGGCTCACTTCCTCGTTGAGTCTGACCTGGATCTGGATGTGGCACTCAATCTGGACGGCGGCTACTCCACAGGGCTGTGGCTCAAGACTGCTGAGAAAACTGTGGAAATCGCTTCTCTTGTTTCGGTGCCCTCGGTCATCTCTGTCGATTATCGGTGACGTAGAACCGACCGGTTGGTCATTTGTCGTTTGTCTGGTTGTCATTTATAATCCTGCTGATGACTGCTCTCTTTGTACTAGTTGGGCTCCTCGTTGGTGGCCTGGTCAACCAGCTCGGTTCTGATCTCCCCGCCCGGCGGGGATTGACACATCCTCACTGTCCCTATTGCGGACGAGACCGCCCCCGGTGGCAGTGGTTTGCCCTGCCAGCTTATCTGATTCAGCGTGCCCGGTGCCCGTACTGCGACGCCCCGATTAGTTGGCGCCGCCCACTGATCGAGATCGGGTTGGCTGTAGCCTACGGCTACCTGTGGATCGTGCTTGGCCCCTCCGTCAAACTGGTCTTCTACCTCTTGTATGCCGCTGTCTTTGCTTTGATCCTCATCACGGACATCGAGCGGAGGCTGATTCTCAACGTGGTCACGTTGCCGGCCGTTCTCCTCGCTATCGTCGCCAGCTTTCTGCTGCCGGACATGAGGCTGTGGAATGCGCTGGCTGGTGGGGCGGTGGGTCTCTTCTCTTTCCTTATTCTTGTGGTGATAGGGAAAAGCGTCTTTGGCAGCGGGGCGTTGGGCGAGGGTGACATCACATTGGCAACCTTTGTTGGGCTCATCACCGGGTTTCCGTTGGTCATCGAGGCGCTGGTGCTGACCACGCTCATCGGGGCTGGCATCAGCCTTATCCTATTGATCACCCGGGTGCGCAGGCTGCGCGATCACATCCCCTATGGACCTTTCCTGATCATCGGCGCGGTCATCACCCTTTTGCACGGATACCCCATCGCTGACTGGTTCCTCAGACGTTAAGCAGGACTAGGGGAAGATCTCGCAAGGGGACGTCGGAGAGCGGATGGCAGTCGGTGGACACAATGTTGGCTGTCGTTCGCATTTCTGTTGCCCCTTGCTACCGCCCAAACTCGCGAGCCAGTTGCTCGACGCTGAGATGGATCATCGTGGGCCGACCGTGAGGGCAGGTGCGTGGGCTGGTGCATTGCTCCAGTGCCCGTATCAACTGCTCCATCTCTGCCTGTGCCATCACCTGACCAGCCTTGACGGCGGCTCGTTTGCAGACTTGTCGCGCGACAAGTTCCTCGACGGTGGTTGTCAGCGGGATGTCGCCTACATCCAGCGCGGCTGCCATATCCTCCAGTATCTGGTGTGGTTCCGTCTCCGCCACGAGTGCCGGGAGCGCCCGCACCAACATCGTTGTACCTCCGAAGGGCTCTACCTGAAAGCCCAGGTGGCTCAGAGCTTCCAGATGTTCCTCCAGCAGGCCTGCTGTCTCGGGTGGCAGTTCAACAGGCTGCGGCTTGAGCAGCGTCTGTGAGACGATACGCGACTGCTCTCGCTCGGCTAGCAGTCGCTCGAACAGCACCCTTTCGTGGGCGGCGTGTTGGTCAACAAGGTACATCCCTGTCGGCCCTTCGGCCACGATGTAGGTCGCTCCCAGTTGTCCCACCACGCGCAATGGTGGAAGCTGCCCCTCCGAGGGCACGAGCACAGTTCCAGTGGGTGCTGCCATACCTGATGGTTGCTCTTCGAAGCGCAACTGTTCGCCGGCCGGTTGTTGCCTCAACCCAGCCAGCCGTTCGCGTCCCCGTTCTCGGGCCTCCTCCCGCCACCGAGCGGAGGAGATAGGCCATGTGGTTGATGGGTGGGTGGCGACAGGCACCGGTGACCGCTGAATCAGTGTGCGTCGCACGGACTTTTGGATGGCTCGGAACACCGCATCTCCATCGCGGAAGCGCACCTCCGACTTGGCCGGGTGCACGTTCACATCTACGTCTGCTGGTGGCATGTGCACCATTACCACGGCCAACGGATAGCGCCCCGTGGGTAGGAGCGTGTGATATGCCTGAACAACCGCGTAGGTCAGACTCGGGTCCTGTACCCAGCGCCCGTTGACAAAGAGAGTGATATAGCTCCGGTTGGATCGATGCAGTGAGGGCGGGCTGATAAAGCCTGTGACTTGGATGCCGGACGCCAAGAGCTCCTCATCGAGGGCCTTCTCATGCTTGTTCTCATTCTCAATGATCTCAAGAAGGGCAGCGCCGATCTCCAGTCCATAGACCGCCACCATCACATCGCGCAGGCGGTCGTTCCCGGGTGATTGGAAGACGACCTTTCCCCCGTGGCTCAGCGTGAAGCGCAACCCCGGATAGGCCATCGCGTAGCGGGTGAGCCACGCGTCGATGTGTCTTTGCTCGGTCCGCTCTGTGCGCAGGAACTTGCGGCGGGCAGGGACGTTGAAAAACAGCTCCTCGACCGTTACTGCCGTTCCCGGCGGCCGTCCGCTTTCCCGGCGGGTTACCAATCGCCCCCCTTCCAGCCGCAACAGTGTACCCACTGGTTCAGAGGATGCCCGCGTCACAAAGGTCACCCGGCTGACGGCGGCGATAGATGCCAGGGCCTCACCTCGAAAGCCCAGCGTCGTGATGCGCGTCAGGTCGTCTGCTGTGGTCAGCTTGCTGGTCGAGTGGCGGTGGAACGCTATCTCCACCTCGGAGACCGGTACGCCACAGCCATCGTCAGTCACGCGGATGAGCTGTTTGCCGCCGGCGCGCGTCTCGACTTGGACATTGTGCGCATCTGCGTCAATGCTGTTCTCGACCAGTTCCTTGACCACAGACGAGGGGCGTTCCACTACTTCACCGGCGGCTATCTGTGAGGCGACATCTTCCGGCAGCACGCGAATAGGCATCGATGACCTCCTGGGTTCATTCTATCACACAACGCGGCTCGGGCAAGAGCCGTCATTGGCCGTCGATTATCGGCTGGCAAGGACGGGCCAGGAACTGGAGGTGCCTCATTGTCAGGTGTGCAATGGTGACCGCCGCGCGCTGATGCACCTTGACAAGTCACTGAAACTGTGGTATCTTGCCGTGCATTGTCACGGCATCCGGTTGCACTACTCCAGGTGTACGGAGAGGGCCAAGGGGGTAGGTTGGCTGGAGCCAGAAGTATATCAGTAAGGAGGAACGAAAACAAATGGAGGACAATGGTCGTAGCACAGGAACTGTTCAATGGTTCAGTCGCGTGAAAGGGTACGGATTCATCCGCCCCGACGGACAGGAGGAGGATGTCTTTGTCCACTACTCCGCCATTCGTGGCGAGGGTTACAGGAATCTGAATGAAGGACAGCGGGTGGAATTCACGATGGAAGATACCCCCAAAGGACCTCAGGCCGTGGATGTGATTGGGCTCGACACAGTAGAGACGTACGCAGTAGAGAGCGAGCCCGGAGCGATCTACACCGAATAGCACGAACCCACATAACGCCTCTCCAGCCCCGGTGGTACGAGCCGCCGGGGCTTTTTGCTTCTATGAGGCTTGTAGCCGCTGTTTGACTTTTGGATAGTTTGCGGTATCCTAATATGGGTAGCGTATGGAAGGAGGCGGCATATGGTGGAGAATGGAGAACTGCCCGAGTGGCTTACCGAGTTACGTGATCAACAGCTGGGGAGACAGCTCCAGGGAGAGTCGCCCTTTGCGAGTGGGCCGCAGGAGCAAACAGATCTACCGAGCTGGATAGAGGACGTGCAGGAGCCAGCAGATCAACCGGACTGGGTAGAGGATGCGCGGGCACCCGTAAGCCGGGCTGCGACCCGAGACTCGGGCCAGGAAGTGGAGGAGCAGGCGGTCGAGCCAGAGCAGGCGAGACGGACGGATATGTTGGACGACCTGCGAGAGCAGATGATGTTGGCCGAGGAGGAGTATGAACCTGAGCCGAAATCGTCTTTTGCTCAGACGTTTCAGACTGTGCTGGATCTGAAACCGTCGCAGCGGCTGCTGCTGGCAGTCTTGCTCTTCCTGAATGTGACAGTGTGTGGCTGTATGGCGCTGATAATGGCCGGACGAGTGACATTGCCATTTTAGCCTGTGTGGTACCACGAATCGGTACGGCACGTGAGCGATGTCGGCCCTCTTCTCTTGGCTTAGAGTGCCTGTTTTCGACCCCACACTTTGGTAAAGGTCATCCTGTAATCTTATCGCGGCCTCAGTGGCCGCTTTCATTTCTCAATAGGCGATAACCCACATTGGAAGACGAAAACGAAAGCGAACGAACTCCCCTTGTGCGGAGGGCAAAACCCCGAGAGACGGCCCAGGTACGCTTCCCCGACGGGCGAGTCTTTGAAGCTCCAGTCGGAACATCGGTGGACGAATACGTCAATGTGGCGATGGACAAAAGCCCGGTGCCCGTCATCGCGGCGCTGGTTAACGGCGAACTGCGCGAACTAACTTATTCGATTCAGTTCGACGCTCGGGTGGACCCCGTGTTCCTCTCCAATTCCGATGGGGTGCGCATCTACCGACGCTCTCTCTCCTTCCTGTTGGTGGCTGCCGTGCGTGAGCTGTTTCCAGAGGCCCAGATTTTCGTTGATCATACGCTTCCGTTCGGTGGATTCTTCTGCCAGGTTCGAGGGCGAGAGCCGTTCAGTGTAGAGGAGTTGGTGCAGATCGAGGCCCGCATGCGTGAGATCGTCGCTCAGGACATCCCGATCACGCGGGAGCCAGTTCCGCTCACCGAGGTCATTGAGACATTCCGCGCGCGTGGTGAGATGGAGAAAGTGCAACTGCTGGCGCGCCGACAGAAGGGTTACCTTTCGCTCTACAACCTGCGTGGCATCCGCGATTACTTCCACGGCTACATGGTACCTTCGACCGGATACCTGCGCTACTTTGCCCTGCACCCGTGGCCGCCGGGTTTTGTGCTCCAGTATCCACGCCGTCACTGGCCCACGGAGCTCCGATCAGTACGTGACTACCCACAACTGACGGCGATCTTTCGTCAGTACGGCGAGTGGCTGCGCCTGATCGGCGTGGAGTCGGTGAGTGAGCTGAACGAGGCCATCGCCAACGGCCGTATGCGTGAGATTATACTCGTCTCGGAGGCGCTGCACGAACAGCGCATCGCCCAGGTCGCTGATCTGATCGCCCGTTATCGGGATGAGGTTCGAGTGGTGCTTATCGCTGGTCCCTCCGCTGCCGGAAAGACTACGTTCTCAAAGCGACTCTCCATCCAGTTGTTGGCGCACGGCATACGTCCTTTCTCCCTGGAGCTGGATAACTACTTTGTGGAGCGGGAGAGAACACCCCGGGACGAGCATGGCAGGTACGACTTTGAGGCGTTGGAGGCGCTCGACCTGCAGCTGTTCAACGAGCACCTGTTGGACTTGATGTGTGGGGAGACCGTGCAATTCCCTCGCTTCAACTTTAGAACGGGCAGCCGAGAGGCGGGCGAGACTGTCCAGCTTGGCCCCGATCACATCATCATTGTCGAGGGCATCCACGGGATGAATCCCCAGTTGGTGCCTTCTCTGCCACGCGAGTCGACCTTCCGCATCTACATCTCGGCCTTGACGCAACTCAACATCGACCGGTACAACCGGGTGCCGACGACGGACACCCGTCTCCTCCGTCGCATCGTGCGGGATGCCACCTACCGGGGATACACGGCCGAGGAGACGTTGAATCGCTGGGAAAGCGTGCGACGTGGAGAAAAACGGCACATCTTTCCCTATCAGGAGCACGCGGACATCATGTTCAACTCCGCATTGGCCTACGAATTGGCGGTGCTCAAGCCGCTGGCTGAACCGCTCCTGCTACAGGTCGAGCCCTCCAGTCCTCGGCGCGTGGAGGCCAAGCGGTTACTGGCATTCCTTCAGTGGTTCGAGCCCTGCGGCCCCGACCTGATTCCGGACAACTCGATCTTGCGCGAATTCATCGGCGGCTCTATCCTGCGGGACTATACGCCGTGACTGAAGCGTGAAGCGCGATGCGTGATGTCGTTTTAGCACGGTTCGCTTGCGTCGTTGTCATCCTTACTCTGCTGTTGGTGCTGGCCGCCGTCGGCGTCGTCCGTTGGCTGGTGGTGGACCTGCCCTCACCCGATCGGTTGTATGAGCGGACTGCCGCTGCGACCACGCGAATATACGACCGGCACGGGCGGATGCTATACGAAATCCTCGATCCACATGGCGGCGGGCACACACCTGTTGCCTTGGCTGAGGTGCCCGCAGCCTGCATCGAGGCCACTATCGCCACTGAAGACGCCAGTTTCTACACCAATCCTGGTGTGGACTGCTGGGCTATCGTCCGCGCGCTATGGATCAACCTGCGCGGGGGCGAGATTTTGTCGGGCGGCAGCACGATCACCCAGCAGTTGGCCCGCAACCTGCTGCTCTCACCGGAGGAGAGGATTGAGGTCAGCCTGGAGCGCAAACTGCGTGAGACTATTCTGGCTTGGCGCATGGCGCGGACCTGCAGCAAGGACGAGATTCTCATGCTTTACTTGAACGAGACCTACTACGGCAACCTGGCCTACGGCATCGAGGCTGCCGCCCACACCTATTTCGCCAAGAGCGCCGCTGAACTCGATCTGGCCGAGTGTGCGCTTTTGGCTGGGCTCCCTCAGTCGCCGGCCCGATATAACCCGCTGGAGAACCCCGACGCCGCCAGAACCCGACAGGGCGTGGTGCTCGGTCTGATGGTCAAGCATGGCACCATCTCCCAGCAGGAGGCTGAGCTCGCGGGCCGGGAGAAGCTTGGCTTCGCCTCGGTCCCCTTTCCCATCGAAGCGCCCCATTTTGTGATGGTCGTGCGCGGCCAACTGGAGCGGGAGTTTGGGATAGATGCGATCTATACGCAGGGCCTGCAGGTCCATACCACGCTTGATTTAGATGTACAAGAGACGGCGCGGCGCATCGTCCGCTACCGGTTGGCGCAACTGGCCGATACCAGCGCGGGCCAGCCGCCTCGCAACGTGCGCAACGCCGCCGTGGTGGTGATGGATCCGAGCACCGGAGAGGTGCTGGCGATGCTCGGAAGCCCCGACTACTTTGATCCGCGCATTGATGGCGCGGTCAACGGCGCCGTCACCACCCGCCAGCCCGGTTCCTCGATCAAGCCCATCACCTACGCTGCCGCCTTCGATCCTACCCATCCTGATCCACTGACGGCAGCTACGATGATGGTCGATGTACGCACGGCCTTTGTCACCCGCGAGGGAGAGCCTTACGTTCCACGGAACTATGACCGCAGGTGGCGAGGGCCGGTGCTGCTGCGCGAGGCATTGGCCTCCAGTTACAACCTGATCGCCGTCAAGGTGCTGGATTACGTGGGCATCGAGCGGATGACGGCACTGGCTCGCTCGATGGGCATCACGACGTTCGACGATGCCGATCGGTTCGGCCTGGCCCTGACGCTGGGTGGCGGTGAGGTCCGTCTGTTGGAACTGACGGCCGCCTACGGGGCCTTTGCCAACGGCGGCTACAGGGTGGAACCGGTGACCATCGCCCGCGTGGAAGATAGCGAAGGGCGAGTGTTGAGAGTCTGGGATATCGCCCCCCCAGAGCCACACCCGGGAGGGGAGGGGAGGCGTGTGATAGACGAGCGGGTGGCCTATCTGATCACCGACATCCTGAGCGACAACTTTGCCCGCGCGCCCACATTTGGGGAGGGGAGCGCGCTGCGGCTCTCACGCGCCGCCGCCGTCAAGACCGGCACCACCAGCGACTGGCGCGACAATTGGACGGTAGGCTACACCCCTCAGCTTGTGGTCGGCGTGTGGGCCGGTAACGCCGATAACGAGCCGATGGAGCACGTGAGCGGCGTCGTGGGTGCGGCTCCGATTTGGCACGACGTGATGGAGGCGCTGCTAATAGGCCAGCCGGTGCGCGAGTTCGTTGAGCCGCCGGGGATGGTGCGGATGGAGGTATGTGCTGACAGTGGACTCAAGCCGGTGGCCCTTAGCGGCCAGCGGTTGACAATAAACGGGAATCGGGGAGCAGGGAAGCTGTCGATGTGGTGTTCCCGCGTGGTCACCGAGCTCTTCATCGAGGGAACCGAACCTACCCAGACTGATGACTGGCACTGGCTGTTCACCCTGGATCGACGGAACGGTCTGCTGGCCGGTCCCGGTTGCCCATCGCAATTCACAATCAAAGAGCGCTACACCCTCTACCCCGCCGAGGCCCAGGACTGGGTCCGGTGGCAAGGCATTCCGCAACCGCCGGAGATTTACTCCCCCTTGTGTCCCGGTTCAGAGGCTCTAAGCTGGAGGCCGGAAGCCGGAAACGAACCACAGTCTTCTGGCGCCCAGTCCCTGGCTGCCAGTTCTTGGCCCCTGGTCTTGACCAGCCCCGACCAGGGCGGACGTTATCGCCTGTCTCCAGAGATCCCGGAATCGGCGCAGCAAATCGTCGTGGCCGCCCGTCCTACGGACGGCGTCACGCCGCGCCAGGTGACCCTGTTGGTAGATGGCCGCCCGCTGGCGACGTTGACGAGACCACCCTATCAGGCGCTGTGGCCCATAGCAGTCGGTACACACGAGTTCATGGTGGTGGGCCTGGATGCAGAGGGGAACAAAGTTGAGGGGAATAGAGTCATAATTGAAGTGGTTGAGTGAGCGGAGATCGACGGTTTGGGACAAGAGGCTTGTGCGAACGACTCGTCTCCAATCTCTACCATGTTGAGGAGGCTTGTGATGAGACTTAATAGGCAACACCTGGTTTCTCTAGTCTGCGTTCTAGTCATTCTTGCCACGCTGATCTTGGCGTGCCGTTTCGGACCCTGGCCTGCAGCGCCGACGGCGACACCGGTCACTCCAACCGCGACGCCAACCCCGCTGCCGCCGGTACCGCCGCAGGTGATTCAGGTGTCACCGGCTCGGGGCGAGGAACAGCTCCTTGATGCGCCGGTACGACTCGTCTTTGACCAGCCGATGGATGCGGATACGGTGGAGGCTGCCTTTACCATCGAGCCTGCAATCGCCGGTGACTTTGAATGGCTCACCGCCCGCACGGTGCAGTTCAAACCGGCTGGGAAGGGCTTTGAGCGAGCCACCCGCTACACCATCTCCCTCAAGGAGAAAGCCCGAAGCGAGACTGGTCTGGCGTTGAGGACCCCGGTGCAGTTTCACTTCGACACCGTGGGCTTTTTGGAAGTGACCACCGTCCAGCCTGCCGAGGACACATCCGAGGTCGCCACAGATGCCACCGTCACCGTGCTCTTCAATCGTCCGGTGGTGCCCCTGACCGCCATCGAGGACCAGGACAACCTGCCGCAACCGCTGACCTTCGTGCCGCCAGTTCGCGGCGAGGGGGAGTGGCTCAACACATCGATCTATGTCTTTACCCCAGACGAGGGTTTTGAACCCGCCACCACGTACAAAGCGCGGGTCGCCGCCGGGCTGGCCGACACCACTGGCGGCGTGCTGCCCGACGACTTCACCTGGGAGTTTACCACCGTCATGCCGGCCGTCCTCGCCACCAATCCCGACCGCGATACGATCTACATCAGCACCGAGCCGGCCATTCACGTCGCCTTCAACCAGCCGATGGACCACGAATCGGCCGAGGCTGTCTTTGAACTGAAGAACCTGACGACCCGCGAGGTCGTCGCTGGCAGCTTCGAGTGGCACCAGGATGGACTGGTTCTGCCCCGCGGGTACGTGTACGAACCGTACCAGTGGTCGTGGGACCGGGGGGAAGGGCCGGAGCGGGTGGGCGTGGAGACGATGAGCTTCACCCCTGTCCAGCCGCTCGATTTCGGTACGACCTATCAGGTGGTAGTCGCCACTGGGGCTAAGGGAGCCAAGGGACAGAGTGGCACCTCCCGTCCCTACGTGTGGACCTTTGACACCATCGAGTACCCCCGTATCGTCAGCACCGATCCCGCCGACGGCGAGCGGCGCGCCAAGCCGTGGGGTGGATTGGAGATCGAGTTCTCCAGCCCGATGGACCCCAGGTCGATCAACGACAACTTTACCATCCGCCCAACCGTCACGGAGACGGCGGTCTACACCTACTGGTGGAGCAGCGACACCAAGCTTGAAATCTCCTTCCCCATCGAGCCGAATACAGACTACGAAGTGACCATCAACGATGACGTTCGGGGACGCTACGGTCATCCGCTGGAACAGGATACCACGATCCGCTGGCGCACTCGCGCCCAGGATCCGCTGGTCTACCTGCACGCTCCCTATCCCGTCGGCACCTACAACGGCTACACACGCACGTTGGCCTACGTGACGATCCGTAACGTGGGCCGGGTCAACTTTGCCCTCTATCGGATGCCGACGGATCATTTTCTGCGCGCCAATGGTGAGGACTGGTGGCGCTACTGGGACGAGTACCGGGGCAGCGGGGAGAACCTTGTCCGCGAGTGGTCGCTCGACGCGAATCCGCCGCTGAACCAGCGCCGCACCTACGGCACCAACCTGGCAGGGGACGAGGGAGCCCTCCTTGATCCAGGTCTTTACTACTTGGAGGTATGGGCCGACTATGACGCTGTCTATCCCGGGGCGCAGCCGTCCGCGATAGACAATGTCGAGAGAAGGATGTTGGTCGTCTCCCGGCGCAGCCTGAGCCTAAAGACGACGGTTAGCGAAGCGCTGGTCTGGGCTACGGACCTGCGATCCGGCGACGTGCTGCCGGATTTGCCAGTTGTGGTGATGGATGACGAGGGTAACATCCTCGCGGAAGGAGAGACGGACCAGGACGGCGTGTTCATTTCGACGGGCGACAAGTACGCGGTGCCAGAGTTGTACGTCCCTGTCTTTGCCTTCGCTGGCGATCCCGAGGAGCCCGGTCGGAACTTTGCCGTGACCGTCAGCCAGTGGAGCGACGGTATCTCGCCCTGGAACTTTGACCTGCCGACGGAGCGGTACGTGGATTCCTCCACTGCCTATTTCTTCACCGACCGTCCCATCTACCGTCCCGGCCAGAAGGTCTATTTCAAGGGGATTCTGCGGCACGACGACGACGCCCATTACACGCTGCCAGCAAGCGATGGCAAGGTGCGCGTGTTCATCGAGGACTCGCAGGGGACGAAAGTCTTTGAGGATGATCTGTCTCTCAGCGACATGGGGACAGTGGACGGCGAGTTCGTCCTGGGTGAGGAGGCGGCCCTGGGCCATTACTCCATCGCGGTTAGCTACAGGGAGGAGGGATTCTACGCCAGTTTCCAGGTAGCCGAGTACCGGAAGCCCGAGTTCGAGGTGGAGGTCGAGACGGACCGACTGGAGTACGTCCAGGGGGACGACATCAACGTCACCGCCCTGGCGACCTACTATTTCGGTGGCCCTGTTGCGGATGCAGAGGTGCGCTACGCGGTCCTCTCCGCCGATCACTTTTTCAGCTACCAGGGCAAAGGCTGGTGGAATTTCACGGACTATGACTTTAGCCGTCGCTGGGGCGAGGACGTCTATGGTTCCTACGGCGAGCTTTTCGCCGAAGGGACAGGCACCACGGACGCCGAAGGTCGCTTCACGTTCAGCATCGAGGCCGACATCGCCGAATACATCGCCAGCCAGCGCTTCACGCTGGAGGTCACCGTCGCCGACGTCAACAACCAGGAGGTGAGCAACCGGACCGAGGCCATCGTCCACAAGGGGCTGTACTACATCGGCCTGCGCCCTGAGCGGTACGTTGGTCAGGTGGGCGAGGAGAGCGGCGTGGACCTCATCACCGTGGACTGGGCGAGCGACCCATCGCCGGAGCAGGAAGTGATCGTCATCTTTGCCGAGCACAACTGGTACAGCGTGCGAAAGCAGGCGGAGGATGACCGCTATTACTGGGAGAGCGTCGTCGAGGATGTGCCGGTCTTTACCACGACAGTGACCACGGATGCCGATGGCAAAGGGGAGGTCAGCTTTATCCCGGAGAAAGGCGGTATCTACAAAGTGACCGCCGGAGGTCTCGACGAGGAAGGGAATCGAATCCGCAGCTCCACCTATATCTGGGTCAGCGGGCAGCGCTATGTCAACTGGCGGCAGGAGAACAACGACCGCGTCGAACTGGTGGCCGACCAGCGGCAATACCAGGTGGGCGACACGGCGAACATCCTCATCCCTCACCCGTACCAGGGCCCGGTCAGAGCGCTCATCACCGTCGAGCGGGGGCACATATACCGCCATTGGGTGCAGACGCTGGAGACGAACTCGGAGCAGGTCGAGATCCCCATCACCGAGGACCTCATCCCCAACGTCTTTGTCTCGGTGGTCATTGTGCAGGGAGTGACCCCCGCCTCCTCCCCCATCACGGAGGAGAGCCAGAGGGCGATGCTGCCCAGCTTCAAGGTCGGCTACGTTCAACTGCCCATCGAGGTTGCCGAGAAGGAGTTGAACATCGCGCTGACCCCGGACAGGCCGTCCGATGAACACTATGGGCCCGGCGAGAAGGTGATCTACGACGTGAAGGTCACCGACAGTAGCGGAGACCCGGTCGAGGCCGAGCTGGCCCTCAATCTGGTGGATCTGTCGGTGCTCTCGCTGGCCGACGAGCAGAGGCCTGACATCGTGAGCCACTTCTGGCGCGAGCGAGGGCTGGGCGTGTTCACGGCCAATGGGCTGACAGTCTCGGGGGACCGCGTCAGTGAGGAGGTGGCCTCCGAGGTAAAGGGGCTGGGTGGTGGTGGCGGATTCGACGAGTTTGGCGCTGTGCGGCGGCGTTTCCCCGACACCGCCTACTGGAACCCCGCCCTGCGCACTGACGAGGGCGGCCAGGCTACCGTCAGCGTGGAGCTGCCGGACAACCTGACGACGTGGCGTCTGGGTGCCCGGGGTGTCACGGCCGACACGCTGGTGGGCCAGGCCGACGTGGACATCGTGAGCACCAAGGACCTGCTGATTCGCCCGGTAGCCCCACGTTTCTTCGTCGTCGGCGACGAGGCGGAGCTGGCAGCCGTGGTGCATAACAACACGGATGGACCCGTGGATGTGGAGGTGGTCTTTGAGGCGGATGGGCTCCAGATCGGCGAGCCAGCGAGTCGCCAAATCAGCGTCTCTGCCCGTGATAATGTCAAGCTCGCGTGGCCGGTGACCGCGAAGGACGTGGAGGAGGTCGCGCTCCGTTTCGGCGCGCGGACGGTTGGCGATCTGGTTCGCGCAAGAAGCCAGGTTCTGTCGCTGCGCTTACAGGAGAATCCGGTTTCCGAGCAGGGTTTGGCCGACGCCGTCGAGATCACCCTGCCAGTCTATCGTTACAGCACGCCCGAGGTGGTCGCCACCGCTGGTCATTTTGACGCCGACGGGCAACGGCTCGAAGCGGTGGTCCTGCCGCCCAGCTACGACCCCACCCAGGGCGAGTTGTCGGTGCACATGGGTCCGTCGCTGGCTGCTGGGATGCGCGACGGGCTCGAGTACCTGGAGCACTACCCGTACGAGTGCACCGAGCAGACGGTCAGCCGCTTCCTGCCCAACGTCGTCACCTACCGGGCCTTCCAGGAACTGGGGCTCGACCGCCCCGATCTGGAGGAGCGCTTGCCCGAATTGGTCAGCACTGGACTCCAGCGGCTCTACAACCAGCAGCACTACGACGGCGGGTGGGGCTGGTGGGTAGTGGACGATTCCGATCCCTTCCTGACCGCCTACGTCCTGCTGGGATTGGTCGAGGCGGAGCGGGCCGGTTTCGTAGTGGACGAAGGGGTGATGGAACGGGCGGGAGACTTTTTGGAGAACAGCTTGCTCAGACCGAGGGATGTGGAGCGTCACTGGCAGGCCAACCGGCAGGCGTTCGTCCTGTATGTGCTGGCTGAGGCCGGCCGGGGAGAACTGGGGCGCGCCGTCACCCTTTTCGACCAGCGCGATGTGTTGGACACCTTCGGCAGAGCGTACCTGGCGATGGCCCTGGCCCTGCTGGAGCCGGAGGACTCGATACGTGTGGACGCGCTGCTCTTGGACATCGTCAGCGACGCCATCGTGAGCGCCACCGGCGCGCACTGGGAGGAGAAGCAGGTGGACTACTACGCCATGAATACCGACATCCGCTCCACCAGCATCGTACTGGCAACTCTGGCACGGCTGGACCCGGGGAACACGCTGGCCCCCAACGCTGTCCGCTGGCTGATGGTCGCCCGGAAGGACGGCGCGTGGGAGACGACGCAGGAGACCACCTGGGCCATCATCGGGCTCACCGATTGGATGGTCGCCACCGGTGAGCTGGAGGGTGCGTATAACTGGCACGTGGTCGTCAACGGCGAGGAACTGGGTGCCGGGAGCGTGACCCCTGAGAGAGGGAACATTGACAAGACGGTCAAGCTGCAGATTGAGGTCGCGAAACTCCTGGCCGACGAAGCCAACCGCGTCGTTATCGAACGCTGGGCACCTGTCGGGGAGAAAGAGGGGACCGGCAGGCTGTACTACAGCATGGTTCTGCACTACTTCAAGCCGGTGGAGGAGGTGACCGCCCTCAACCGGGGCATCATCGTCAGCCGCCAGTACCAGCGCACCGATTGCGATCCGAAGGATGGGGAGTGTCCGGCCACAGACGCGGCACAGGTGGGCGACGTGATCCGGGTCAAGCTGACCATCATCGCTCCCAACGATCTGCACTACGTGGTGGTCGAGGATCCCTTCCCGGCTGGCGCCGAGGGGGTGGACCAGAGCCTCAGGACGACGAGTGTCGTCGGCGAGCCGCCCGAACTGATCCGCACCGACCGGCGCAACCCGTGGGGAGGCGATGTCGGCGGGTGGGGCTGGTGGTGGTTCAGCCACACCGAGATACGGGATGAGAAGGCGGTCCTTTTCGCTACCTATCTGCCGCGCGGGACGTATGAGTACACCTATCTGATCCGTGCCAGCCTGCCCGGCGAGTACCGGGCGATCCCCACCCACGCCTACGAGATGTACTTCCCGGAGGTGTTCGGGAGGAGCGATGGAGGGATATTCACCATCACCGAGTAGCGGTGCTGAGGCGGGGAGCGTGAGATGTGGTGCGTAAGGCGTGGGACGCGATGCGCGGTTAGGGCATCGCGTCTCGCGCGTTTTCTGCTGGCGCCCAGCTACTGGTAGACAATAAAAGCCGGCGGTGGGTCCAACGCCATCACCTGGTCCGGCGTCATCACCGGCGTGTCGTAGTTGTAGAACAGCTTGATGCCGCCGTACTCAAAGCCGGGCTCGGTACGATACTGGTTATAGTCCCCGGTCTTGGCCCACGGTCCGCCAAAGCCGTCTGCATCCCACACCAGGTCGATCAGCGGGTAGTCCTGGATGACGTCCTTGTTCTCCATCATGCGGTTTTCGAACTGGTGGATGATGAGGATCTTGTGCTGGCCAGCACGTTCGGCGACGCCGTTGAGCCACGCCTGTACCGCGTTGACGGTCTCCCCGTCTATGCTGCCCAGGTCGGTTCCAGGGATCTCACCCTCCCCCATCATAAACTCTGGGTCCACAGCCAGGTGGACGTTGGGCTCGAGCAGGTAGGGCTCGAATATGCTCAGCTCGGTCGCCAGCGAGCTGTGGCCGGGCTGGATATCGAGCACCACCCACACGCCCTCGGCCGCGGCGGTATCGAGCCACCAACGCAGCGTCTCCGGGGCCAGGCGGTGATTGTAGTCGCTATCCTCGCCGGGATATGCGTCGGCGATGGTCACGACGGTGTGAAAGACGGGGATGACCTCCACGCACGGGTCCAATTGCTGGTAGGCGCTGGCCTGCGCGCGCAGGAGGCCCAGCATGGTCTGCACGTCGTACGCGCCCAGGATGCCCAGGCCGGGTCCGGTGGGGACACCATAGTAGGCCACTAGCCGCTTCCCGGCGATCGCCGAGGGGGGCAGGACGGGATTAGCGGCACAGTCTGGCGTGGGAGCGGGTTCCCCGCCCGCTCCGCCCTCGGGGACAGCCGATGGGGAGGGAAGCGCATCAGGTGCGGGCACGGGGGTGTCCGTCGGGATGGGAGTGGAGGTGGAGGTTGGGGCAGGAGTGGGAGTGGAGGTTGGAATAGGTGTGGGCATGGGGGTATCGGTGGGGGTGGGAGTGGGGGTGGAGGTTGGGGCAGGAGTGGGAGTCGCTGTGGGGGTCGCAGCAGGCGACGGCGTGGGGGTGGGGGCAAGGGTCCAGACAGGGGGCAGGGT
>Ga0180437_10002729_pt1 | contig 27459 bp, 21 predicted proteins | sample SS_ome_4_FD_132410 | JGI IMG/M metagenome (GOLD analysis project Ga0180437, IMG submission 132410) | Hypersaline lake sediment archaeal communities from the Salton Sea, California, USA - SS_3_D_1 metaG | ecosystem: Environmental > Aquatic > Non-marine Saline and Alkaline > Hypersaline >...
GCCATATCGCAGCGCACTCCGTCACACTGGCCGGCGATTTTCTCGAGTTCCCCCAGCATGGCATCCCGGGTGCCGGGGTTGCTGTAATCCAGCTGGAGGGTATCCGGCCACCCGGGGAAGTACGGGTCCCGCCCGTAAGCCAGCACCAGGTCGCCCTGCTTACGCTGGATGCGGGTGAAGTTTTGGGGCTGCTGGGCTAGCAGCTGCTCACTGCCCGGGATGTAAAACTCGGGGTGTTCCTGCACCCAGGGATGGTCCAGGGCGGTGTGGTTGGGGACAAAATCGAGCATCAGCTTCAGGCCTCGTTCCGCAAGCCGCTTCCGCAACCGCTTCAAAGCTGCGTCACCCCCAATTTCAGAATGGGCGCTATAAGCGCAAATGGCAAATCCGGAACCGGCGATGTCATCCTCGCGCAGGTCCGGGAGGGTTTCCTGAAACTCATTGCGCCACTCTTCGTTGAGGCGCGAAACCTCCCGGCTTGCCTGGCCGGTCTGCCAGACGCTCAGCAGCCATACCCAATCAAATCCGGAATCTGCCAGCCGGTCCAGTTCAGGGTCGGGAATGTCATCCAGTGTCGCCGCACGACCTAATTTCTGCGACAGTTCCGTGAGCCAGACCCGGGTTTTGATCTGGTAAAGGGAGGGGGAATAACTTTGTCCGCCCATGCCAGCCCCCTATTTTCCGCCGGTTTTTGGTCCGGTCACCCGTTCTTCCATCATCCGGGCCTGCACCGTCCCAAATTCTCTTTCCATCAGTTCATCAGCTTCCAGGCGTCCAAAGATGTCCAGGAGGGGAGCAATCAGCCCGGTCCAGCCGGTCTGGTGGCTTGCTCCGAGCCCGGCACCGTTGTCGCCGTGGAAGTACTCGTAAAACAGGATCAGATCGCGCCAGTGCGGGTCTTGCTGGAATTTTGCCGTCCCACCGTAGACCGGCCGCTTCCCATTTTCATCGCGCAGGAAAGTGCTCGCCAGCCGGCGGGATAGTTCCTGCGCCACCTCAAACAGGGTCATATATACCCCTGAACCGGTCGGGCACTGGATCTTAAACTCAGCCCCGTAAAAGGCGTACAGGTTTAACAGCGCCCGGATGATCAGTGTATTGATCGGCATCCATACCGGACCGCGCCAGTTGGAGTTCCCACCGAACATACCGGTATTCGATTCACCCGGCAGGTACTCCACGGTATATTCCTGACCGCCTGTCCAGAACGAAAACGGGTTTTCCAGGTGGACCCGCGAAACGGAACGGATCCCATGCGGTCCCAGGAACTCATTCTCGTCAAGCATATAAGCAAGCACCCGTTCGAGTTTTTCCTTATTGAGGATCGCCAGCAGCCGCCGCCCCTGATAGCCGATAAAATCATTATCGATTGGAGCCACCTGGGAAATCAATTCGGGGTGCCGTTTCCGGAACTGGGCGACCATTTCCGCCAGGGCTGGGTAGCGCTCAACCACATCCGCCCTGAAGACTGAGGATGCACACAGCGGGAGCAGACCCACCAGAGAACGTACTTTCAGGCGCACAGCCTGCCCGTCCGGCAGCCGCAGCAGGTCATAGAAGAACCCGTCTTGCTCGTCCCACATCTCGTCCTGATTATCACCAATGCGGTCCATTGCATAGGTGATCCACATAAAATGCTGGATGAACTTGAAGGCAATCTCGTCGTATATCGGGTCATATTCGGTCAGGATCAACGCCATTTCCAGCATGCACTGGCAGTAAAACGCCATCCAGGCTGTCCCGTCAGCCTGCTCCAGCGATCCGCCGGTCGGGAGCTGGGCGCTGCGGTCAAACACGCCAATATTGTCCAGCCCCAGGAAACCGCCGGCGAAGACATTCCGCCCGGCGGGGTCCTTGCGGTTCACCCACCAGTTGAAGTTCAGCATCAACCCCTGGAACGAGCGTTCCAGAAAACGCAGGTCTGCCCTGCCCAGCGTGCGCTCGAATTTATACAGGTAGAGGGTAGCCCAGGCGTGCACCGGGGGATTGACGTCGCTGAAGTTCCATTCGTAGGCCGGGATTTGCCCGTTTGGGTGGAAATAAAGATTGCGCAGCATCATCAAAAGCTGCTCTTTGGCGAAATCGAAATCCACCAGCGCCAGGGCGATGGTATGGAATGCCAGGTCCCAGGCCGCATACCACGGGTATTCCCATTTATCCGGCATCGAAATCACGTCGGCATTCAGCATGTGAAACCACTCCGTGTTGCGCACGTTCTGCTTGGCGGATTCGAGCAGCGGGTGGCTGTGGTGTTCAATCAGCCATTGTTCCAGGTCGAAATAGTAATACTGCTTGCCCCACAGCATCCCCGCCAGCGCCTGGCGGTGCACCCGGCGCTCATCTTCACTGAGCGAGGGCGGGGTGATCAGATTATAGAAATCGTCGGCATCTTTAATACGCTTTTTAAATACCGGATCGAAGTTTTTGAAGGCATCCTCGATTGGGGCGGCCGTGAGCCGCAGGCGGATCGTCTGGCTTCCCCCGCCCGGCACTTCAAGCGTGTAATGGGCGGCGGCTTTTGTCCCAGCCTGGGCATGGTTCACTGCCTCGCTCTGCCCGTCGATCAGGTATGTATGGAATGAATCCTTGACATAGGGTGAAACATTGGGCTGGTCCCAGAGGCGCAGGCTGTTGCTCTCGTTTTCCGTGAACAACAGTTCCGGGTCTCCATCGCAGTACAGCCAGTACTCGCCCAGTTCGGGGTGTGTGGCTTGTACGGCGCCCGGGGCGGCAGCGCGCAGGGCAGGCTTCCGGTCATCCAGACCCCAGGACCAGGTATTGCGGAACCACAGGGTCGGCAGCAGGCGCAGCCGGGCTGTTTGGGCTCCGCGGTTATGGACAGTGATCCGGACCAGGATGTCTTCCGGCTCTCCCTTGGCGTATTCCACAAAAACGTCGAAGTAGCGGTCCTGGTCAAAGATGCCCGTATCGATCAGTTCGTATTCGAACTCTTCGCGTGACCGTTTCTGGTTGGTTTCGACAAGATCGCGGTAGGGAAATTCCTCCTGGGGATACTTGTAAAGGTACTTCATGTAGGAGTGGGTGGGGGTGCTGTCGATGTAGAAGTAATACTCCTTTACATCCTCACCGTGGTTGCCCTGGCTGTTGGTAAGGCCGAAAATACGCTCCTTCAGGATCGGGTCGCGTTCATTCCACAATGCCAGGGCGAAGCACAGCCTCTGCTGGTCATCGCAGATGCCGCCCAGCCCATCTTCACCCCAGCGGTAAGCGCGTGAGCGCGACTGGTCGTGGGTTAAATAGTCCCAGGCGTCCCCGTTTTCGCTGTAGTCTTCGCGGACTGTGCCCCACTGCCTCTCGCTCAGGTAAGGTCCCCATTTCTTCCAGGGGGTTTTTTCGGTTCTGGCTTGATCAAGCCGGTTTTGTTCGGGATTTGTTTTCAAGTGTTTCACTGCTCCTTCAAAATTGGTTGTGTCAGAAGCGTGCCGGCGTTTTTACGAGCGTCGAACCCTCTGGCATCAGGGTGTGTGGGGCGAAGCTAGCCCGCTGGTTAAAACGACAAATATGGGGGTTTTCCGATCCCGAAGAAATTCTCCTGGGTGTTGCAGGCGCATTCCTGCCCGCCGCTGGGCAATCCAGCGGCGGGCAGCAAGCCAGCCTGTTCTTTTTTCAAGCCGCCCGGAACTGGCTGTATGTTCGCTCAGCTCCCAAGCAGCTTGGCTTTTTCGGCTGCAAACTCCTCTTCGGTCAGGATGCCCTGGTCCTTGAGATTGCCCAGGCGCTCCAGCTGGGCATAGACATCCTCCTGCGGGGCAGGTTGTGCGGGCGCGGGCGGCGGAGCGTTCTGCTGCGCGTCAGCTGCGCCCTGCTCATAAGCTTGATCGTACTCCTGCTGCGCAGCAGCATCTTTCTGCGCATATTTCTGGTCCTGATGGTGGTGTACTGCGCCCGCAGTGCCGGCCACCACTGCTGTACCTACCGCGACACGCGCCACACTCCTTCTTCTCATTGCTCTTCTTGCTCTAGGCATATTGACCTCCTGATTTTTAGCTTGAATTATTTGCTCTATTCTCCAGGTTATGCTTCTGCCTGGGCGAATGTATCCATCATTTCATTGACAACTTCAAAGGGGATGCGGTCGAACAGCAACAGCTGCCCGCTGGCGCCCTTGACCGCTTCGGCGAACTGGATCGCCCACAGGTTTTCAACCAGCAGCAGGGCGGCGGTGGTGTTGTTCTCCATTGCATCCGCGATCGCCTTAATGTCTTCAACCTGGATGATACCGCTGACCTCCACTTCAAGCGGGTCAAACAAAGCCAGCAGTTTGGGCGCCAGCTCCTCGATCTCAAGCACCTGGTGGTTACCATCCATGTCCTTCAGGATGATTACCAGATCGATCACCCGTACGATCTGTTTTTCGACCAGATCAAGCAGCGCCGCCAGACCCTCGCCCGTCAGCTGGTCGGTTTTGAATCCAAGGGCGACAAAATCAACCGGACCGTATGTCATAAGAATTCTCCTTTCTATATTTTTGAATTTTTTAAATACGCCAAAACACGCCTGAAGCCTGGTGGGGTTTTTGCTCAGGCGCGAACCCGAACAAAAACCCTGCGCCAGGGACCAAATTTTTAAGGGGCTGTTTCAGGGTACATGGGCACATCCTTGCGTTTGGCGTATCCACCCATATAGGTGAAGATATCCGCCGCCATGCCCAGGCCAATCCAGAGCCAATCAAAGCCGTTCAGCGGGTAGATCAGCACAAACATCAACGTCGTCCAGGGGACGAAGACCAGGCCAAGGATGCCCACCAGGCCGGGAAAGTTAAAATTCTCAAAAGCCAGAGACACTCTCAACGGCCTGAGCAGCCAGTAAATCAGAAACCCGAACCTTGGTCCTAAGAAAATAAGCGTGGCAAAAAAACAACACATTGTAAACTCCTTTTTGTAAAATTAAGATAAATTGTCTGAATGATTGATTTTATTAAGTGGTCTACCGGCCTCAGTGAGCCATCTGGTCGATGCACACCGCTACAGCCAGGATTACAATGTCATCCTGGCCGGGGTCGATCGCCACACCGTAACTGTCGCGCAGGCGGAACCATTTCTTGGATACTTCCGCCACCTTATCGCGCCCTTCTCCAATGGTGTATTCGTGGTCTAATATATTTCCTTTCACCTCCAGATCCGGGCCGCCCTTTATCCTGACTACCCAGCGGTCCCGCACGGGGCTGACCAGGGCTTTTTTAACCGTGGCAAGGCTCTCGCCGTGAGGACCTTCGATTTCCATGCTGTCTTTAACACGCAGCATACGCTCCTGGATCTTGGCCAGCTCGCTGCCTTGGGCGTCCTCGAAAACCAGCGTCTGGCGCACGCGCAGCGCTTTGCCGTCCACTTTGAATACCTTCTGGCCCTGCTCGTTCTCGATCCAGAAGTCGTCACCGATCGCGACCATCTTCTGGCGCATCTGGTAGCGCTTACCCCCTCCGCCCGGTCGCCCGAGCTGGCGGTCATCACGTCTTTCTTCGCGTCTACCTGGCATATTAATATCTCCTTTTTTACATAATATTTATATAGCAGTTTGACCCGGGTTTCTCTGAAACTATTCAGCGGCCGTCCCGAAAGCCCGTTTAACTCCAGGCAGCATTAAATAAATCAAAATGGCAGAGTTGAGCAGGATGCTCAGGCTGACATCCGACCACTCGCCCGCTCCCAACGTGACCATAAAATCCAGGATCAGGTTGAAGACCGTTATCACCGCCAGGAAAAGCCAGGCGCTCTTATCCACCCGCCACAGCATCTGCACCAGCCAGATATAGACCCACACCAGCAGGGCCCACATCAGGAAGGACCAGAAATTGAATTTGTGCACTTCAAATGGACCGATGATATAAGGGAAAATTCCCAGCGCCTGGAGGGCATGCATCCCGGCCAGGACTGCCGCCGCCCCGGCCAGGACCGCCAGGACCGTTACTCCAAATGGACGTTGTTTCATTATCATTTCTCCTTTTTAATTCTGGGATGAACCGCCAGGTGCAGTTCTAATCCACATTGATTTTGAGCCCGCCCATGAAGCCGGCGACCGTGTTATAAACCAGCGCAATGACCAGCCCAGCCAGGGCGCCGCCCAGGGCGTTGATCATGCTTCGCCAGATCACCGCCAGGTAGGTGGCGAAGGTGTAAGCCGACCAGTTAAGCAGGTTCATATCGATCCACCAGGACTGGGTTCCGAACAGCCAGCCCAGGATCCAGTAGAGCGTGCCGAACACGAATGTCCAGAACGCTACCAGGACCGCTCCGTAAAGGGCAAATGAACCTACATCAACAGAACTGATGGTTTTTTTATTCAAAATACACCTCTTTCTATTAATAATATAAGAATTTCAGATTGTATATTTTTTTTGGAGTCCTGCTGGTTCTATCTCCGTCCTCACTCGAAATAAAACCGGTAACCCATTTTTATTCTATTTGCGGTTCCTCCTTTTTTTCCTGTGAAATTTTATAGCGCTTGACCTTAAGGACTGTAAAATGGTAATTGTACAGCGTGCTCAGCACACCAGCCAGAGCAGCCTGATCTCGTAATTCGCCTTTGAGAATGGAAACCGGATCGCCGGACGACTTTGTGATGTGGGAGATTTCCATCCCCTCCAGACGGTTTGACCAGCCCGGGTCGATATGACCCAGCACCCGGATCTGGTAGACTGCCGGGCAATCGAAGGATTCTGCTCCCCTGAACGATACACTATTCACAAATAGATGATAAATTTAACTTCCATTTAATACAACGACCATAAGGCGTAATTAAGGTGTACAAAAGGTGTAGAAATAACGGTTTTGGGGCAGGATAAGGGCCCTGCTTTGCGGCAGGTTTAGCGGGAGGGGAGAATTTCTAATTCTTCCGCTTTGGCAACCGCCTCCCAGCGGCGGTTTACGCCCAGCTTGCGGTAGATATTGATTGTGTGGCGTTTGGCGGTGGCGGGTGAGATATTCAGTTCAATGGCGATCTCTTTGATGCTCAGCGGTCCCCGCAACAGGGACAGGACCTGCAGCTCCCGGCGGGTCAGAGGTCCATTTGGTCTCAAAGGATAGGGCGGCGGGTGGGTTTTTGGCTGTGGGGGGCTTTTTACGACCTCCATTTGAAATGCCGCCAGGATAGGCTGAATCGTTTCCGGGGAGTAATCCTGTTTCTCAAGCCGGAGCAGCATTTTCTGGATGGGCTCGCCCAGGTCAATGAACACCCTGATGCAGCATTCGGGGCGGGCAAGCCCAAGCGCCTGTTTGAGCTCAGCCTCTGCCTGGCTGGTTAACCCGCGAGCATCCAGGACCAGAGCGCGCAATGCCATTACCTCAATCTTGTAACGGAAATTATAATTTCGTTCGGTTACCCCACCCAGGATATCCAAAATTTTCTGCGCCTCCTGAAGGTCACTCTCCCCTCCAGCTGCAATCAGGATCCGCACGCGAGTCGCCTGGGGTTCCTCGAGCCAGATAAGGGGTATATCCGGCGGCGGGGTCGTGTAAGAATCTGCCCAGCGGCGGGCGCCAGCCAGGTCGCCCTGCAGGAGCATCAAGCGGGCCCGCAGGGAGCGGGTACGCTCATCTTCGCTGCCGGACTGTTCCAGGTCTAACTTGCTGACCAACCCGACCTTCCCCAGGGCTTCAGCGCTCTCTCCACGGGCCTGGTGGGTCAGCGCAAGCCCGGCAATCGCATCCCGATAAACGCTACCGTTCGCAGTATAACGATTATTAAGGATGGTCAAAAAGCTTTCTTCAGCTGCTGCCAGATCATTATTTTGATAGCATGCCATGCCGGTAATATAGTCTCCCCAGAGCTTTGTGAATCCTATCCCGCTTTTTGTCGCATCCTGGACCAGCAGCTGCCCGGTTTGAATCGCCCGGGAATGCTGGCAGGTCCAGATATAAATCATACCCAGCGTTTGTAACAGGATTAAGGGATAAAGGTCACTTTTATTGATGCACAGCCTATATTCGTCGAGAAGCAGCTTTTCAGCGGCATCCACCTGTCCAATGGCCTGTTTTGCCAGAGCCAGGTACAGCATCGCCGAGCCGCGTAAATACGACCACGCGGGAGGGAAGATCTCCAGGACCTGCTGGCAAAGCTCGATCGTTTGCCCGCTCTGGTTGTTAAAATAGGCATACTGGGCTTTGACCAGAGTGATTTGCCCGCTGATGATTCGAAATCCCTCTTCTGTCAGGGAAGCCCCCGGTTCTGATTCAAGCAGTTTTTCAATCTGCTGAATTACTTTAGCCTGCTGGTCAAGCTGCCAGCTCCACTGCAGCGACCAGACCCTGATCATCAGCAAGCCTGGATCTCGTTGGATCAGCTCCTCCGGCAGCAGCCGCAGCCAGCGGTCCAGGGTCGGCCGGTCTACAAGGTCTATTACCCGGTGCAGTCCTTCTTTCATCAGGCGGGCTGCCAGATCGAGGTCGCCCACCGTCAGGGCATGCTCCAAAGCCTCATCGACCAATCCTTTCTCTTCAAACCAGGCTGAGACCCGCAGGTGCAGCCCCTTTATCTCTTCAGCCACCATTTCAATGGATAGTCTGCGCTGCAGCATCTCCTGGAACAGGTGGTGGTAGCGGTACCATTCCCGGTGTTCGTCCAGGGGGATCAGGAACAGCTCTGAGCGTTCAATCCAATCCAGGCAGGCGCGTGCGTCCCAGGCGCCGCCGCTCTCCCCCAGGACATCTTCGCACAGCTCCACGCAGAAGCGATCCAAGAGAGATGTCTTCAACAAGAACTGGTAAATCGCCGGATACTGCTGGTTCAGCACTTCGTTAACCAGGTATTCGGTGATGTTGGTGTCCTCCCCGGAAAAAGCCGTGAGGGCAGATTCCTGGTAACCTGTAGAACGTAAAGTCAGGGTAGCTATATGCAGCCCGGCTGGCCAGCCTTCGAACTGCTCATCAAGCAGGAGCAGGGCATCCTGGCTCGGAGGAATCGTCAGCGACTGGCTCAGATAGAGAGCCACCTCCTTGGGGGTAAAACGCAGGTCCTGGGTGCGAATCTCGTTGAGTTTTCCTTTCGCCCGTAAATTGGCCAGAGGGATGGCTGGATTGACTCGCGAGACCAGCACCAGGTGCAGCGGTCTTGGCCAGTGGCTCGCCATCTCGTTTAGCAGGTTGTCCAGCTCCCCGCTCTGGATGGTGTTGTAATCATCCAGCACAAGAATCACTTCTCCGGGCAGCTCTGAGAGCTCATTGAGAAAAGTGGAGAAGAGCGCTTCCTGGGGCGGGGTCTGCCGCGGAACGAGCAAAGTCAGGGTCTCCGGACAGGCACCGGGAAAGACCGTGCGCAGCGCGGCGATGAAGTAGCGTAAAAAGAGGTTGAGGTCGCTGTCTCTTTTATCCAGCGTAAACCAGGCGGCAGGCAGGGATACAAGCGCAGGCGGCTGGTTCTCCTCCAAATGCCGGAGCCAGTTGGAAACCAGGGTGGTTTTGCCAAAACCGGCCGGCGCGCAGACCAGGGTCAGCTGGCGGTCAAGCTCGTTGTTGAGCTTCTCGATCAGCCTGTTCCGCTCGACCAGGTCTTTCGGCAGCCGCGGCCGGTGGAGTTTGGTCTTTAAGAGAATTGTGTTTTCCAAATCCGCCATAAACAATAAGAAAGCAATGTTAATAATTCCGCCAATCTCCGGCGTTCTACGAGAAATAATTATACCGAAATAATTACGAATTCTGTTCAGGAGCGGTCCGGACAGCTCCCTGGTTTTGACAATTTTGAAGGGTATAAAAACTCCTCCAGAGGCAGGCAAAATGTCATCCCGAGCGGTTGTTTTTTGTCATCTCGAGTCGCGCAGCAAACCGCGTTCTTTGCGGTTCACAGCCGAGAGATCCCCTGCGGCCTATACCCAGCCATAAACTCTTCCGGCATTCTTGACTCTCCTTCTTAACGAATATTCTTCTCGGGGAATTCTCCAACTGGCTTGCAAAGAACGCAGGCCTCCGTCGAAATGACGGGTGGGCTTGTCGAGAGTTCCCCAGCGTGCCCAGCCCTGCCACAATCTCCTCCAGGATAACCGCACCTCCCCCTTTTTTCTATGGTTTAATGATGGTTGGACCGCAGATAAAATAACCGGTACCCTGCTCTCCAGCCCCTTTGTTGAGAGCAGTCCGGAAGGAGGCGTAAACACTATGCGTGAATGGGCGCATTCATTTCCGGCGGAAATAATTGTGTGCGAACCGGACGGGATGATTCTCGAAATGAATCAAAAGGCAATCGACCTTTACCAGAAAGAGGGCGGAGCCGCCCTGGTCGGGAAAAACGTCTTTGACCACCACCAGGAAACCTCCAGAACGATCGTAAAAAGGCTGGTCAGCCAGCGGGAGACCTCCATATACACGACCGAAAACGGGGGCGAGAAGAAACTGGTCTGCATCGCCCCCTGGTTTATAGAGGCTAAATACGCTGGTTTTGTATTAATGGTGCTGGACCTGCCGGCCCAGATTCACAATATTATCAAGGACTGACCAGACTCCCGGCGCACCGCTAAAGCCGTACTGCCAGCCGGGGTAAAAGTAAAACCCGGGTCAACTTTCAAGCCGCGTATTCCGGGAGCAGCTCCCCGAGAGCCGCAACCAGGGCATCCAGGTCCTCGCGGGTATTGTATCCCTGGACGGATATGCGGATAAAGCCCCGGCCGTTCCATTCTATGCAGGGGACTTCGATCCTGAACCTCTCAAGCAGCCCAGCCTGAAGTCCGGGCAGGTCCCGAATAGCCGGCAGGCGGGCGACCGCCATCTGGGCAAACGGCTCCGCTTGAGGGGTATATACCGGGTCCTGTCCGGTCAGGTTATTGAGCTTCTCTATCCCTTCCGCCAGGATCCGCCGGCAACGCTCCTGCACTTCCGGCCAATCGTGCTCTTCCTGGAAGCGGATCGCGGCCGGGACGGACAGGTAAGCCGAAGGGTCATTTGTGCCTGCCCATTCAAAGTAGTCCAGGTATTTTGTGCCGGAGCAAAACGGCGAATCCTGACCCCAGCCCCAGCTGACAACAAGCGGCTCCACCAGGGGCTGCAGCTCGCGGCGGGTGTATAGAAACCCCGAGCCCTTCGGACCGAGCATCCATTTGTGGCAGTTTCCGGTGTAAAAATCGGGGTCGATCGCCCTTAAATCAAGCGGGACCTGCCCCGGGGTGTGGGCGCCGTCAATCGCGGTTAAGATCCCCTCCTGGCGGGCTTTCCTGCAGATGATCTTAACCGGCAGCCGGACCGCGGTTGGGGAACTGATATGGCTGAGGAAGACCAGCTTTGTCCTGGGTGTCACGCCCTGCCAGAACTGGTCAGCTATTTCGGCCGGCGAGCCCAGCGGCAGCGGGATTGGCTGCCTGACCAGGACCGCGGCGCTCTTTTTCAGGGCAAATTCCCAGGCGTTCAGGCAGGCGCCGTATTCATGGTCGGTTGTCAAAATCTCATCACCCGCGCTGAGGGGCAGTGAGCGGGCAATAATATTAACGCCGTAGGTGGCATTGGGGACGTAAACCAGGTCGTCCAGATCGGCGTTCAGGTAATTCCCCAGGACCTGGCGGGCATGTTTCAGTTCAGCCAGCAGCTCGTCCACGAAAAACCGCACCGGCTGGCGCTCAAGCCTTTCCTGCCAGTCCTGGCAGGCTGCCAGCACCGGCCGGGGGGTCGCCCCAAAAGAGCCGTGGTTGAGGAAAATAATATCTGGATCGAGGAGGAAATGTTCTTTCATCGCTGCGATGGCGGTGCAGGAAACTCCCGCGAGGCATTATGCTTACCCCAATTTTATCAATTCCGGACTGTTCCAGTAAATTTTTACTGTGGCTGTTACGGGTTGGACCAGGAAGCGCCCAATCCAGCCCGTACACTTATTGATTACCAGGAGATTGACCTATGGGAGGTTGTAATAAATCCTTTCGCGGCTGATCTTGCCTTCCTTCAGTTCAATAACTGATACTCCGCGCACTTTATTTTGTTGATCCAGGCCAACCTGTTGCGCTGTCCACACCCATTCAATTACTGCGAATTCATCCGATTCCAGAATGCGAAAATCCGAGAATGCTGCGCCGGGAGATGTGAACAGCCTTTCAAAATACAAACTCAGTTCAGCCTTATTATCAATCAGCAAATTGGCGGGAATGTCTTCAAAAACAGCATCCTCAGAATAAATGGACAGGATTTTATCCAAATTCAATTCTTGAAGCGCTTCAACTCCTTTACGCAAGACTTCTTCAGTCATCAGCATTCACCTGATATATTATATTTCAATAGAAGGGATCGCAGGGTTATTATTTATCAGGGCATAATGGGAAAAGGCTCCAACCCGGGCAGGGATAGGAGCCTGATTTGATCCCGGATATTGGTTGTTATTAAGCAGCGCTCTCTTGAACCGGTTTTTGAGGGCTCTTCACAAGGAAATACCCGAATCCAACTGTGAAGAACAGGTAAATCGCAACAGCCAGCCAGCCGAGCGAGCTTAATTGACCGGATAATTGAGCCGACAAAGTGATCACAAAACCAATTGCATTGTAAACAACCATGCCCAGAATGATGGCGCGAAGGGCGTTCGACTCAACTTCGTTTCTGGCGAACCAGGTGATTAACATCGTTCCAATCAGCGCGGCGCCATATTCTCTGGCTGGAAATGTGCCCGCTGGATCGAGTTGGATGCCAAACAGCGAATAGGTGAATTCTGGGAAGAGCAAAATTGGGACACCCAGGCACAAACAAACAACCGCTTTTAAGATCATTAAAATATTGAATTTCATTTTTTGGCTCCTTTTTTATAATTCTTTGATATTTATCCCTGGTCTTTTCCAATCCCTGGATTCATGCTGGTATAAAAGCATTAGAGTTATTCCGAAACTAACAAAGGAAAACGCAACCATCCAGAATCCAGTAACTGCATGCAGGAGTAAAGCAAGATTCAGGTTTTTTTCCATTAATTTTGTCTCCATGCCAGAAATTATTTGCTGTTATATAATAGAACAGGATAATAAAAAAATCGCTAAATAATCGTTAAAGTAGGATCGCGGATACCCATTCATTACCGGCAAGGCTCGATAACCATTTAAGAAACTGATAGAAAATATTTTCGGCTGGTTGAAGGGATATGTTAGAGATCAGGACTTTGGGAGGGCTGACAATCAGGGGGGCTGACCGTGGGGTCATCAATTTGGGTTCCCACAAAGCTGAAGCTTTGTTAGTCTATCTGTTTGTGGAGGGTGGAGTGCAAAACCGCAGTGTACTTGCAGCCCTCCTTTGGCCGGAGAGTTCTCAGGAACGAGCCTCAACCAGCTTGCGGGTGGCATTGGCAACCATTCAAAAATACCTGGGGGGTTATTTAATTATTCACCGGGAAAGAGTCGCAATAAATACGGATGCTGAAACTTATTTTGACCTGTCAGATTTTGAGGGTAAAGTTGCTGATAACCAAATCGATGCGGCTTTAAAAATTTACCAGGGAGATTTCCTGGAAGGTTTCTATATCAGGGACAGCGCTGAATTTGAAGATTGGCTGCGTTTGGAACAGGACCGGATCAGGGATAGATTTGTAAGCTGCCTGCAAATTTCAATTATCAACGCCATAAAATCGGGAAATTATTCCGGCGGGCAGGCTTTTGCCCGGCAGTTGCTGAAAATTGAGCCCCTCGAAGAATCCGCTTTAAGAAATTACATGCTGCTGCTGGCGCTTGACAACCAGCGCAATGCCGCCCTGGTTGAATATGAGAATTTCACTGCCAGGCTGCAATCCGAACTTGGGATAGAGCCCTCACATGAAACTCAAGCGCTGTACGATCAATTGCTTAAAGGAGAAGAATTAATCCATCTGAGACCATTGGCGCCAGCCCATAATTTGCCTTTTTCTCAGACAAGTTTCGTTAACCGGAAAAGAGAAATTGCCCAGATTAGAGCCATCATGCAAAAACCGGACTGCCGGCTTATTACACTTTTAGGACCTGGTGGTTGGGGCAAAACCCGCCTGGCAATTCAAGTTGCAGGCGGGATTTTAGAATTTTTTCCGGATGGCATTTTCTTTATCCCTTTTGAAGCGGGCTATTCTTCCAATTACATGATTCCAGATATCGCAAGAAAAATTGGATTTAATATTGACAGTTTTATAGACGGGCAAGATCCAAAAATTCAGATTTTTGATTACCTGAAAAATCGCTCGCTCCTGTTGATTATGGATGGCTTTGAAAATGTGATCAGCGCAGCAGGTCTAGTCTCGGAGCTGCTTGCCGCTGCGCCCTTGATAAAAATATTAACAACCTCAAGACAGAAACTGGATATACAAGGGGAGTGGACCTTCTTTCTGCACGGGTTACCGGTCCAAATCCAGGCTGGTGAGGACGACCGGGTGGAAAATTCAGGTGCCCTGGAACTTTTTATTAAGCGTGCACAACAGGCAAATACTGAAACACGTTTTTCTCCAGACGACCTTATGCATATAACTCACATCTGCCAGCTGGTGGAAGGGATGCCTCTGGCTGTTGAATTGGCTGCCGCCTGGACATCAGTACTATCCCTGGGAGAAATTGTGGACGAACTGGGCGACAACCCCGACTTTCTATCAAGCTCAGCTTGTGACGTCCCTGCAACACACCGCAGCATGCGGGCTATCTTTAATGGATCCTGGAGGATGCTTACAGAAAAACACCAGGAAACGGTTTCGCGCCTGTCAGTTTTTCGGGTCGGCTTTGATCGGGCCGCAGCCAAATATATAACCGGGGCAAGCATTTCAGAGCTATCTGATCTTGTTAATAGATCCATGTTGATAAGAGATAATAATGGTTACTTCTTTATGCATGAGCTGTTTAAACAGTTTGCCAATGAGAAGCTCACACAATCTCCAGAAATCCACCAGGAAACTCTTATCCTTTTTAGCCAATACTACACAGACTTCTTGTATAAACAGAAAGCGGACCTGTTGGGAACCAAGATGCTCCAGGCAAGGGATGAAATCCTCCGGAATATCGAAAATGTGCGCGCCGCAGTGGATTGGGTTTGCCAGAACCAGGAACCACAGGTAGTCCGGAGAGTTCTGCTGGCTTTACTGGCTTTTTATATTATTCAGGGGTGGCATGAAGGTGTGGATGCATTTAGTGTTATTGCGCGCAGGAGATCAGAGAACCTGGTTGAGAAACAAAATATAGAACCAGCCCTCGATCCGGTATTTTTGTGTGCAAGTATCCACCAGGCTTTTATTCTAAGCAACCTTGGTCAGATTGAGGAAAGTGAAACGATCTCCCAAACGTGCATGGATGGGTTGCAAGAGCTTGGCTTGCACGGCGAACGCTCTTCGTGTTTGCATAACCTTGGCGTGAATGCTTCATTTAGAGGAGATTACAAGACTGCCAAAGTTTGCCTGGAAGAAGCAATTTTACTTGGACGGGAGCATGATTTCGATTTCTGGCCGACCTATTTGCTCTGGTTGGGGCATGTAAATTTTTTAATTGGGGAATATGAACAGGGATTATTAAGCCTGAAGAAATGTAAAGATATATTTGATCAAAGAGGGACTATCTGGGGTTCTGCATTCGCCTTAAGCAAGATGGGGTTGGCTGCAGATGGGCTTGGGGAGCACAACCAGGCTATGGAATACCACCGGGAAGCATCATTAACATTTGAGCGGATTGGCAGTCCGGCTGGAGAAGGGTATTCTTTAAGCCGGATGAGTGTAAGCGCTTATTTTCTAAAGGATTTTGCCCAGGCGCTTGAACTGGGCCAGTCTGGAAGCCAGATCTTAAAGGAAATTAACCATCGCTGGGGGATTTGTTCGTCAGCCTGCTGGGTTGGATTTGCTTACATCGGTTTGGGAAGTACCATTCAGGCATATTCATGCCTCAAAAACGCCCTCCTTCTTGCCAAACAATACCAGATGGTACCGTTATGTCTTTACGCCCTGGCCGGCCTGTCCTGTGTTCTTGTACTCCAGGGTCAAGATAGGCAGGCTTATAAAATATACCGTTTTATTAAGCAGCACCCACAGACCCCGGCACTATGCTTGAAACAAGCTGACGATTGGATAGAATTTGTTGATTGCGGTGAAATACTTGATATCGATGAACCGGTTCTGGCTACAATTGATGATGTGATTGAAATCTTGGCAGGGTGAAAGCGCTGGTTTTGATTTATGTAATAAGAAACACCTCTCGTAGAGAAATTGAAAGGGGATAAAGAAGGCTCTTTGGGGAACGGCATTCTTCTCCAGCCTGGTATGGGGCGTAAATTCAATTTATTATTTATCTTAAAACGAGCCCCAATCAATCCAATCGCTCAGCGCCCGAAATAGCATCCCCAATTTACATTATTGAGGTTAATATGGATGGAATAAATCAGAAACTGCAGGACCTGCTTGATAAACAGATTGGCAAAGGTTATATCCGCAGCGTGGTGGCAGCCGTGCAGTCATGCGACCGGAGGGTGGACTTTAGCGGGGCATCCGGCATAGCCAATCATGAGACTGGCACGTCAATGACTCCCGATACGCCGTACTTCATCGCCAGCTTATCAAAGACATACACTGCCGCGATTGTAATGAGACTGGACGAACAGAGACTCCTTGACCTGGATGCGCCAATCACAGAATACTTGCCGGATTCCATGATTGATGGCATCCATGTTTATAAAGGCGTCGATTACAGCGCCCAAATAAAAGTCAGCAATCTGATCGAGCACAGTTCCGGCCTCCCGGACCACGAAAGCGGTAAACCAGCGGGCGGAAAGAGCCTCATGGATGAATTGAAAGCGGGAATCGATCGTGAGGTCAGCAACCAGGAGGCAGTTGAAATTACGCGCGGCTTAAAACCACTTTTCCCGCCCGGGGCTCCCGGAAAAGCGTATTATTCGAACACAAACTACCGCCTGCTGGCGGAGATCATCACATCCATCAGCGGTAAATCCATGGCGGAGGCTTATCAGGAATTTATCTGCTCGCCGCTCGGACTTGAGCACACGTACCTGTTCGACTGGACTGCGTCCCGAACAGGACTAACCCCAGCGACGGTATATCTGAAAGAGAAACCAGCGCACGTCCCGAAGTATTTGTCCTCAAATGTGTCGGATGGCGGGCTGGTTTCTACCGCCGCTGAATGCCTTACATTTCTGCGGGCATTTTTTGAAGGTCAGCTGTTTAAAAAGTCGCTCCTGGAATGGATGATGAACTGGAACTCGATATTTTTCCCGATGCGCTACGGCTATGGACTGATGTACTTCCGGCTGCCGCGTTATTTCTGGTTCACACCATTACCGGAGTTCATCGGGCACTCCGGTTCAACCGGCTCTTTTGCGTTCACCTGCCCCTCGCGCTCGCTGTATCTTGCCGGGACCTTAAACCAGCTTGCTTCGCCGCAAAAGCCCTTCACCTTCATGATAAGCCTTGTCCGGGCGGCAGGTTAGGTGTTATATCAGCAATTAATGAGAGAATAGGATTCCAACTATTCCAGCTGCATTTTTTCCTGCAAAACTTTTTTATCCTTTTGTATTTTAAGACTGTTTGCTGGCAATTCTAGTAATCGAAGCGGGCAGATTGCTTCCGCATTATGTTTGAGGTTCATTGAATGTTTGAAAAGCCATATAAATTTTGATTGTGTTTATCTCCCGGCTCATAAAATCTAAAGTTGTTAAGATAACAAATAGGAATTTCGATTATGGAAAAAAACCTGTCTAGTTTGAATGAAAAACAGTACCGGATCACATTAGAAGATCCTCCTTCCAGGGTTGATATCAAAACTTTGGAGCAACACCTGGTTGAATACAATGAATCCCGGGTGGATAGACTCAACCTGGGCAAGCTTGGTTTTTTTATCCGAGATAGGAATAATCAGATAGTTGGAGGCCTTTATGGCGAAACCTTCTGGGGTTGGCTCTTTATCAGCTTGCTGTGGGTAGACGAAAGGCTCCGGGGACGCGGGTATGGCAGGGAGTTGATGCGGCTCGCCGAGGCGCAGGCGGTCCAGCACGGCTGTAAGCAGGCATACCTTGACACGTTTGACTTCCAGGCGCTTGATTTTTATAAGAAGCTGGGCTACCAGGTTTTCGGGAGATTGGATGATTTCCCGGATGGCCATACCCGTTATTTTCTACAAAAGCGCTTCCAGATGAAGGTGCCCATCACTTGAAATTGGAAACGCTTCGTTTCCTATTATGAAGAATATAACCTTCAGAACCTGATAAACCCCCTAAAAAAGTGCCAAGCGCCTCATCATACCTGTGGGACAGGTTTCCACACCTGCCAGAATGTTGGCGGTTTAAGTCCTGCAGTGATGCAAACAAAAACCGCCCAGTAATATTATTGGTCGGTTGTAGGGCAGGATTCCAATCCTGCCGGGTAAATAGTGGGGAAAGCTGCTAAATAAATTAACTGATAAACCCTTTCTCCTTGAGCAGCGGGCGCGGGTCGACCAGGTTTTTGTGCAGGACGGCTTCCTTCTCCGGCAAGCCCAGGGCGAGCGCCATCAGCTGGGTGAAGAACAAAATCGGCATCGGCTCTTCAACCTCCATCTGGAACTGGCGCGCATCCAGGTTCATGTGGCAGAGCGGGCAGGCGACTGCGATCACATCCGCCCCGGCGTTACGGGCTTCATTCACCAGGTTTCCGCTCAGCTTTACGACAATATCCGGGCGGGTCAGCGAGTGGGCCGCCCCACAGCAGCAGGTCTTGTAAGACCAGTCCAGCACCTCAGCCCCCAGTGCGGAAACCAGTTCGTCCATATCGGTGGGATTCTCGGGATGCTCGGAACCGGTCACCTGGGGAGGCCTGGTCAGCAGGCAGCCGTAATAGCAGACAACTTTCAACCCTTCGAGCGGGCGCTTTACTTTCCGGGAGATCGTCTCTTCGGCGACATGTTTGTGGATGGTCTCAACCAGGGTATTAACCTCGACTGTGTCCTGGTAGTGGTAACCGAGCTCTCTGTCCATACCCCGCCAGTTGCTTTCGTCGTGGCGGATCTCGTACTGGGCGGCTTTGTGGCGGTTGAAACAGGCCGCGCAGGGCATGGTGACCTCTGTAAACCCGCTCTGTTCTATCAGGGCAAGGTTTTCGAGCGGGAGTTTCAGGGCGGCGTGCGGGTCGGAGCGGTGGGCTGCGCTGCTCCCGCAGCAAACCCAGCCTTTCGGTTCAATCAACTCGAGTTCTAGGGCTTCGCAGACCGCCTTAGCAGAGTCGTTGAACTCAGCTGCGGTTGTCTCCAGCGAACAGCCCGGGTAATATGCCACCGCTTTCGAAGCCCCCGGGATCCGTTTTACCTTGCGGGGCGGGCGCCCGATACTGGGCAGGAAACCGACCTTCATCTTTTTCAGCATACGGGTATACAGCCCGATGTCGTCCACCATCGCGCCTGGGTTGTGCAACCCGATTTCAGCCATCAATCCGGGCTCATACGAGCGACCCCACAGGCGCACTTCGCGCATAAAGGCTTCGTTGAATACCCTGACCTGGCTGACGGGAGGCTTGACCCCGCGCTCAAGCGCCTCGCGGGTCAGGAAATCCATTATCCCGGCAATATCCAGGTTCTGGGGGCAGCGGGTGGTGCAGGTCTGGCAGGAGGCGCACAGCCAGGGCGTCTGGGACTCGAGGGCGATGTCCTGCTGGCCGAGCTGCAGGGCTCGCATGATCTGGTTTGGCTGCCAGTCGAAAAATTCAGCGACCGGGCAGCCGCTGGAACACTTCACACACTGGTAGCACAGGTAAACGTTCTGACCGAGCTCATCCTGGATGCGCTGGGCCAGTTCGGGGTTGATCGTCCTTATATCCTGGTCTTTCTTCAATTCATCGCTCATAAGCCATCTCCAATCGATGCTGGCTGCTACTTATAATTTGGAATACCGCTAAAGTCTTTATTCACATCCTTGCTTAATTTACCTGAGGCCGCGGGTACAAACCGGCGCCTTCGACGATCGGTTTCACCGCCTCTTCCCATTCAATCGCCATCACGTGGGTCCCGGCGACCCCTTCAATCTGGCGCAGTTCCTGGATTAATTCAATGCAGATCCTGATGCCCTCTTCCTTCCAGGCGGCGGAGCGGGCTTTTTTATCCTCACTGGTGAGCTCGTCCTTGCTCTTGTCTTTCCAGGGCGCCCCGGCTGCGGTCATGCGCTCGATGATCCTGTCCGGGACAAGGATGCCGGGCACGCTGTTCTTCATATAACGAGCCATCCCGGGGCTCTTCAAGGGACCTACCCCCGCAAGGATGTAGGTCTGGTTGTGCAGGTCGAGCTCGCGCACTTTCCGCATGTACTCCGCAAAAGCCTCCAGGTCGTAGATCAGCTGGGTCTGGATGAAATTTGCCCCCGCCTTGACTTTTTTGGCGAGCCGGTAGGGTCTGAAGTCAAGCGGGTCGGCGAACGGGGCAGCCGCGGCTCCGATAAAAAAGCGCGGTTCGCTTCCTTTAAAAGCTTCCCCACACTGGAAAATACATTCATCGCGCATGTCCCTGGTCATTTTTATTAACTGGACAGAGTCCATGTCGAACACATTCTTGGAAGTGGGTTGGTTACCAAACCTCTGGTGATCGCCTGTCAGGCAGAGCAGGTTGCGCATCCCGAGAGCGTAAGCGCCCAGCAGGTCGCTTTGGATCGCCAGGCGGTTGCGGTCGCGGCAGGTCATCTGGATGACCGGCTCCAGCCCTTCATTGACCACAATCGTCCCGGCGCCGATGCTGGACATACGCACGATCGCGGTCTGGTTGTCGGTGATATTGACCGCATCGCAGTATCCTTTTAATAACCCGGTTTTATGGCGGATCTCCTCGCCATCCGCGCTCTGGGGCGGTCCAAGTTCGCCGGTGACCGCGAAGTGGCTGGCCCGCAGCACCTTTTCGAGGTTTGAACCGGATAAATAGCCTTTAGGGCTTTCTTCAGCCCTGGTTTGTACTTCGGTGACCATAACTATTCCTCCTCTTCCACAAGACGGAGATCCTCGCGCACAATCTTGCGCGGCCCACCATCGCGGGAAGTGCTCCAATTCTTGGGCGGCTGCAGGTCCATCAGGACGTGCAGTCTATCCTTGCTCGCCAGACGGTCGTATATCAACTGCCAGGCGCATGGCACTTCAGGATCTATCTCACAGTGGCCGTCTTCCGAGCCACCGCAGGGCCCGTTCAGCAGGGATTTTGAACAGCGAGCGATCGGGCAGATTCCGCCGGTCAGGCCCAGAATGCAGTCGCCGCAGGCTGCACAGCGCTCCTCCCAGACACCCTGCTCGGTAGGAATCCCCAGAAATGTGGTGTTCAATCCCGGCACCACCCATGAGTTGGGGAAGTGTTCGGCGATCGCCTGGACGCCGATCCCGCAGCCCAGCGAGAGCACCACGTCGACATCCGCGACCTGTTCGGCGATCTGGTCCAGGTATTCCCACTCGCACTGGCGTTGGACGGTTATGTCTGTGATCTCCCTGTTATTGCCTTCCAGTTTGGAGGCCATGCGCAGGGAGGAAGATGTGATCGCCGCTTCACGGGAACCTCCCGCGAAGCATACCGTAACACAGGTCCCGCAGCCGACCACCAGCACTTTTTCCGATTCGGCGATCAGGGTTTTGAGTTCTTCTAATGATTTTCGTTCGGCGATAATCACCGGAGTACCTCCATTCCACTAATAATTGTTTTTAAGATATCAACACCGATCAACATAATAAATAATTCCTTATTCAAACTTCCTCAGCGGGTTCGGTCCAAGTTCACTAATTTTCTCACACATTTCCTGGGCGGCTTCCACAAATCCTCCGGCCATCGCGGATGAAATATTCACCATCCGGATCCTTTCCGGCTCCAGGCCGATCTGAGCAAAAAGGTCAGATGTATATTCAACCCTGCGCCTGGCGTTTTCATTACCGTACAGGTAATGGCAATCTCCGGGCAGTCAACCGGCTACCATAACGCCGTCGACTCCTTCTTCCATTGCTCGCAGGGCCATCAATGTGTCCAGTTTCCCCGAGCAGGGCAGCTGGACAATTTTTAGCTGGGGCGGGTACTGCATCCGGAGACCACCCGCCAGGTCGGCTGCCGCATAAGCGCAGTGCTCACAACAATACGCCAGGATCTGGAGCGCAATTTCTTCCATTATCCTACCTGCCCGGGTGCCGACTTCTTCATGCTGCTTCTCGCACTTCTATCCATCGCCTGTAACCGTTTCGATCAGTTCGGGCTTGATCAGCGCTGCAACCATTGCCGACATCTGGTAATCGGTGTAATGCATCAGCTGAATAGCCTGGGCGGGACATTCAGCCGCGCACGTCCCGCAGCCCTGGCAGGTCGCCGGCTCGATGTATGCCGCGCCTATTATGTTCCCGGTTCCAACCAGGTTTGATTTAATCAGCGGAACCTGGAAGGGGCATATCCGCAGGCAGGTGAGGCAGCCTGTGCACAGGCTTTCGTCCACCACCGCGATCCTGCCACCCACTTTAAGATCGCGCTGGCTGAGCACGCTCGCCGCCCGGGAGGCGGCTGCCTGGGCCTGGATGATGGTTTCATCAAGTAGTTTGGGATAATGCGCCATTCCAGCCATAAATACGCCTTCGGTTGTAAAATCCACCGGGCGCAGCTTGACATGCGCTTCTTTGAAGAAACCATCTTCATCGATGGGCACCTTGAACAGGCTGGCTATTTCTCCCGCATCCGCATTCGGGATTACCGGCATTCCGAGCACAACCTGGTCCGGATTGATCACCACTGGAAGCGCAAGAACCGGGTCCCAGGTCTGCACGAGCAGGCTTCCATTTTCTTCTGTCGAGACCCGCGGGGGAGTGTGATCTTCATAACGCACGAAGATCACACCTGCCTGTCTGGCATGGGTGTAAAGGCGTTCTTTAAAGCCATAAGTCCGGATATCTTTATAAATGATGGTGATTTCAGCCTCAGGATTGAGCTCTTTGAGCCTGATTGCGTTCTTTATCGCAACAGTGCAGCAAATCCGGCTGCAGTAACGCTCAGCAGGACCAACGCATAAGATGATGACAACCGAACCCGGGAGTCTACCCGCCGGACTATCCGCCAGGTATTTTTCGAATTCGCCCATGGTCAGGATGCGCTCATCGGTCCCGTAGTTGTAGTCCGGGCCGCGGTATTCCTGGGCCCCTGTCGCCAGAATAATCACACCGTGCGAAATTGTGGTCTGGTCTCCGTTATGGTTCTCAATTGTGCTGCAGAAATTACCCTTGAAGCCGCTGACCTCACTCACCTGGCTGTTCAGGTGTACGCTAATCAGGTCATCAGAGTTCACTTGGCCCACCAGCCTCTCCCGGATTTTCTGCGGGTCGCGCCCATTGATGGAAACAAACACCGAATTGAGATTGCCGCCAAGTTCCGGCTTCTTTTCCACCAGATGCACCGGGAAACCAGAACCTGCAAGAGACAGAGCCGCGCTCATCCCGGCCGGGCCGCCTCCCACAACCAGGGCGGATTTTTCGAGGGGGACCGTTACCAGCGGTCTGGGTGTCAGGCGCCTGGCGCGGGCGACGGACATTTGGACCAGTTCTTTGGCCTTGGTTGTGGCTGCCTGTCTGTCGTGCGAATGGACCCAGGAACACTGGTTGCGGATGTTTGCCATATCGAAAAGGAACGGGTTCAAGCCCGCCCTTCTCAGGCAGTCCTGGAATAGGGGTTGGTGGGTGAGCGGGGTACAGCTGGCGACCACCACCCGGTTCAAGCCGATTTCCGAGATCACTTCGCTGATATGCTGGGTGCTGTCCTGGGAGCACGAGTACAGGTTGGATTCAGCAAAGACAACCCCCGGTAGGCGCCGGGTGTGTTCAGTCACTTCTTCAACATCAAGGAACCCGGCGATGTTCGAACCGCAGTGGCACACAAAAACGCCGATGCGGGCTTCCTCGCCGCTGACGTCCCGTTCTAGGGGATATTCGACCGGCGTGGTGAGGGAATGACGGGATTCCGCGATAATGCAGGAGGCTGCCGCGGCTGCGCCGCTGGCTTCGATGACCGATTCAGGGATGTCCTTTGGCTCGCGGAACGGCCCCACGGCGTAAACCCCCGGCCGGCTGGTCTGGAGCGGATTGAACGCTTCTGTTTTGCAGAAACCGTACTGGTCGGTTTCGACATTGATACGCCGGGTGAGCGCACGCACACTCTCCGGAATCTCCATCCCTGTTGAAAGCACAACCAGGTCAAACTGCTCCTCCCGGCGAGTATTGGCTTCATCGAGATACTTCAGGGTCAGCCGGAAGCTTTTTTCGTCTTCATGCAGCATGCTGGCCCGGCAGCGGGTGTATTGGATTCCATACTGGTCTCGCGCCCGCAGGTAATAGTTCCAGTAACCCTTCGAGAAGGCGCGCATATCCATCATAAAAACGTGGATATCGAGGCCGGGCTGGTGCTCTTTAGCCATGATGGCTTCTTTGGTGGCATACATGCAGCAGACTGAAGAACAGTAATCATGGGTCTGGTCGCGCGAGCCGACGCACTGTAAGAACGCAATCCGCTGGGGCTCCTTTCCATCCGATGGCCGGACGATGTGGCCCATTGTGGGGCCAGAAGCCGAGAGCAACCTTTCGAACTGCAGGGCGGTGATAACATTCGGGAAGCGCCCGAATCCGTATTCTTCAGAGAGGCAGGCGTTATACGGCTTGAACCCTGGCGCAAGCAGAATGGAGCCCACCTGGAGTTGTTCTTCCCTTTCCACCATGTTATGGTCAATGGCATTTACCCCGCAGGCATATTCGCAAGAAAGGCACTCGGAGCAGATTCCGCACTGCAAACATCTGCGGGCTTCAGCCCGGGCCTGGTGTTCTGTGAGTCCGAGCACCACTTCCCGGAAGCTGGTCACCCGTTCTTCCATTGACAGCAAGCCCGGTTCAACCCGTTCCCGCAGGGTTAACTCGCCGCTTGAGATCCGGTCCAATATTTCCTGGCGATCGAATTTCACCACAGGGGGCCGGGCTCTTTCAAAACCTTTCATTTGAGAGCCGGACAGGTACCTGTCGATTGAACCGGCAACTTTATGCCCCAGGGAAACTGCTTCGATGATGTAACTGGCGCCGGTCTTGCGCCCGCCCACCACAAACAGCCCCGGAATGTCGCAGGTCAAATTCTCAGTATTAACGGTCAGGTCCTCGTAATGCGAGTCAAGGTAAGCCAGATCCGAATACTGCCCAACCGTACCGATTACCGTATCAACCTCCAGGATGAACTCTGAACCGGGTTCCAGCCTGGGGCGCTTGCGGCCGTCCTGGCCGGTGACCATTCCTTTCCCGGTTTTTGCCAGCTCAATCGCAGCTACACTGCCATTTTCCGAAAGGATTCGGGTGGCGGAAGTACGCTCGTAGATATCAATCCCCTCGGCTTCCACGGCGGCGATTTCCCACTGGTAGGCGGGCAGTTCGCCGCGCGGGCGGTCGAGCACCAGGTAGACTTTTTCTGCGCCCAATCTGCGGGCTACCGCTGCCGTATCCATTGCGGTAATGCCGCCGCCGATGACCGCGACCCGCTCGCCAATAGACACCGGTTCCCCGATGTTGACTTTACGCAGGAAAGTGGCTGCCGGGATGACACCCTCGGCGTCTTCACCTTCCAGGTCTAATGAATGTTCCGGCATAGATATTCCAGTTGCCAGGCAGACCGCGTTATAACCCTGGTTCAACAATTCCTGGGGGTTTTTGACCGGGGAGTTCGTTTTTAATACTACTCCCAGGGCGAGAATATCATCGATGTCCTGCTGCAGGGCTCCCTTTGGCAGGCGGTGGGCGGGTATCCCGACCCGCATCATGCCGCCCGGGACCGGCAGCGCCTCGTATACGGTAACCCCGTAGCCAAGTTTCACCAGATCGTGAGCCGCCGTAAGGCCTGCTGGACCTGCACCGACGACTGCGATCCACTCCGGGCGGGTGCGCGCCACCGGTTCGACTCTATCCCTGCCGTAGGCGAGCGCATAATCCATCACAAACCGTTTTAACGCCATAATATTGACTGGGTGGTCCACCATGCCGAGGGTGCATTTATTTTCACAGGGATGGTGGCATGTCCGCCCGCACACGCTCGGGAAGGGATTATCTTCTTTGATTACCCGGAAGGCCTCTTTATAACGACCCTGGGCAATCAGGGAAATATAGCCCTGGGCACGCTGGTCAGCCGGGCAGGCATGCCGGCAGGGCGCTGTGCCAAGTTTGTCGATCGCGTATGCGGCCGGGACCGCCTGCTGGTACAGGCGGTAGGCTGCCTTGCGTTCTTTCAATCCCATTTCAAATATGTCCGGCAGCGAGATAGGGCACACCTCGGCGCAGTCTCCGCAGCCGACACATATATCCGTATTTATGTAGCGCGGCCGTCTACGGAGAGAGACCGTAAAATTGCCAGGGCTGCCCTGAACATCGAGCAAGTCAGTATTTGTTAAGATTTTTATATTTGGATGCCGGCCGGTATCGACCAGTTTTGGGCTGATATTGCACATTGCACAGTCGTTTGTTGGAAAAGTCTTATCCAGCTGCGCCATCCGGCCGCCGATTGCGGACTTCTCTTCGACAATATACACTTTAAAACCCTGGTCGCCCAGATCCAGGGCAGCCTGCATGCCGGCAATACCGCCGCCGACGACCAGCACCGCGCCAACCGGCAGGATTTTTTGGGCGCCACCCTTCGGTGGGGTAAGATTTTGTGAGTGATCCACTTTAATCCAGTTCCAACTGTCCAATAATCTCCATTATTTCAGTTCCCGCAGCTCCCGCCGCCTCATCTCAGGGGTGCTCAGGTCGCGCGGGATGAATACGGTGAAGCGGGTTCCGCTCACCCTCTTGCCGTCACTGATATTGGAGACTAGAATATCTCCGCCGTGGGCATCGACGATTTTCCTGGCAATGGAAAGACCCAGACCTGCACCGGTCGTCTCACCAACATTGCTTGCCCGGTAAAAATCTTCAAAAATATGGGGGATTTCATCCTCCGGGATACCGGGCCCGTGGTCTTCAATTTCAAATATGAGCTTTTCAGGTTTATAGCGGGCTCGAAAAACCACCTCGCTGCCCCGGGGAGCGTACTTAACTGCATTGTTCAGCAGATTGGTGAGCACCTGCCGCATTCTGCGGCGGGCGCCAACGATTGGTTCAAATTTTTGAGGGGGATCAACCTTGATTCTGATGTCTTTTTCAGCGGCTGCCAGGCGGGCGTCCTCAATCGATTCGAATCCTACCTCGCCAGGGTCAAACCACTCAAAATCAGCCTGAATCTGCTCCGGGCGCATGCGGGCCAGGTCGACGACATCCCCGATTAATGCGCGCAGGTCAAGTATTCGCAGTATGCTTCGCTGAACCATGCGCTCCTGTTTTTGATTCAATTCCCCCGCAAAACCTTCGTGAATAAGCTGAAGGTAATTCTCTACTGCAGCCAGTGGAGAGCGCAGTTCGTGCGAGACAATTGAAAGAAAGTAAGTTAGCGTCCCGGTAGCCAGGCGATAACGGTTACCGATGATCGAGGCGACGCTCTTCATGACCACCAGGCCGGCATTGGAATGGGTATTCAGATATTCGCGCAACCTGGGGCCATCAATCGCGATCAGGCGGGTCGGTTCAACGCAAACCGCC
>Ga0180437_10002730_pt1 | contig 27454 bp, 24 predicted proteins | sample SS_ome_4_FD_132410 | JGI IMG/M metagenome (GOLD analysis project Ga0180437, IMG submission 132410) | Hypersaline lake sediment archaeal communities from the Salton Sea, California, USA - SS_3_D_1 metaG | ecosystem: Environmental > Aquatic > Non-marine Saline and Alkaline > Hypersaline >...
ATTCAACCGACCGCGCAGCGCCCCAAGGGGGATGTGGACGGAACCGGGCAATCGCACCTCATCCCATTCGGTCTGCGAACGCACGTCGAGGAGGACAAGGTCGCGGCCGTCGTGTTGCATCCGATGCACGTCCATGGCCGAGACGCCCGCCATCTGGCCTTCCAGTTTGTTTCTGGCTACATCGGCGGCCGTGATGATGTTGTCCATGGCCGGAGAGAACGGCGGCGCGTAACACAGGTCCGCCTTGGCCAGTTGCCCGACGGTCACGTTTGACGTAATCGCCATGGCCGCGACATCGATGCGCTTGGCGCCGTCGCCCGGCCCGACGGCTTGCGCGCCGAGAAGGCGCCCGGTCGGTCGTTCGACGACGAGTTTCAGCACGAGCGGCTTCGCCGTGGGCATGTAGTGCGCTCGATCCGGGGCCGGTGTCAACGCCGTCTCGGCATCGTATCCGGCCCGGCGGGCCCCCGATTCCGTAAGGCCGGTGCGCGCTACGCAAAAATCGAATACCTTGCAGACCGTGCTTCCGAGGACGCCGGGAAACGTGTCGTTGCCGCCGCAGAGGTTGACGGCGGCCACACGCCCCTGCTTGTTTGCCGTCGAGCCCAGCGGGACGTAGCAGGGCTTGCCCGTGACCAGGTCGGTGTTCTCGACGCAATCCCCGGCCGCATAGACGTCGGGGTCGCTGGTGCACATGCGTTGGTCGACTTTGATGGCGCCGGTTTCACCGATCTCGATGCCTGCCGCGCGCGCAAGGTCGACGTTGGGGCGTACGCCCACCGCCACAATCACCATGTCGGCGGCGATACGACCACGATCCGTGACCACGCCCGTTACATAGGTGTTGCCGTTCACCTGGGTCAGTTTCGTTTCGGTCAAAACCTTGACGCCGTGCGACTCCATGTGTTGCTCGACGAGCTTCGCCACTTCCCAGTCCAGCATAGGGAGGATCTGGGGGAGCATCTCGACCAGGGTTACGCGGCAGCCCTTCACCGCCAAGGCTTCGGTCACCTCGACGCCAATCAACCCGCCGCCGATGATGACCACGTCGTGCGCCCTGCCCTCCGCGAGAACCGCCTTGATCCCCTCGGCATCATGAACGCCGTGGAGCGTAAACACACCCGCCAGCTCGACGCCCGGGATTGGCGGCATCACGGGCCTGGCCCCCGTGGCCAGCACCAGCGCGTCGTAATCCAACCAGCGTTCGCCGTCGTTCGTCAGGTCGCGGACGCACACCCGTTTCCCGGGCCGATCGATCTGTGTCGCTTCCGTACGGTTCAAGACGCGCACATTCTTGACATTCTGGAAAAACACGGGGTCGCGGACCACCCCCACCGGTGTGGACATCAGCTCCTTCTGTTCCTTAACGACCCCGCTCAGGTAGTAAGGCAAACCACACCCTGCGTAAGACAAAAATTCGCCCTTCTCGATGATTGTGACTTCAGCCGTCGGGTCCAACCGCACTACTTTCGAAGCAACTTTGGGGCCGGCTGCCACGCCGCCGACGACGACAACTCGTCTCGCACTCATACCGTTCTCCTCTTCCCTTTGCGCAAAAGGCCGCCATTGGAGGCCACGCGCAGGCCTGGTCCATGTATTTACATTCCTGTCGAGTTCCCTTCGCTCGCCCCGTCACGCGGGCGGAATCTAGAACGTAAACGTAGCACCGACCGTGCACGGACGGCATTCCTTTGGAAAAGCCGACCACAACGATACCGTAGCCGCTATACCTGTGCAATGGGCCGGGCCCACACAATTCACGCGAAACCGCTGAAGCGCCTTAATTGTCTGGTTGATGCGTTCTTCCGAGGCCGACAAGAGGTGCATTCCGCCGATAACCGCGTGAATCGGCCTCCCATTCGTCAACTGGCGAAGATACTGCAATGTGTTGATTAGGCCGGCGTGGGAACAGCCAAGGATCACGACCGTTCCCTGCGCCACACTGAAAAACAACGCCTGATCGTCCAACAATGGATCCGGGCAGGTGCAGTTTTCATCGAGGAAGAACGGCCCGCCTGTATCCTCAAAATCGGTCGCGCGGGGCACCTCGCCGGTGACGACCAGTCCGTTGGCGATCTCCGTAGGCTCGTCGGACAGCATCAGGCCGCCACCCTGTTGCCGAACGGCCTCTTCGACCGGCGACGGCACTCCTATGTAGCGGGCGGCGCCATCGTCTTTTCGCGCATACTTGGCCCGAAATGCGGCCGGATGGGCAAACACCTCGGCTCGGGGCGCCGCATCCAGCACATGGGACAAGGCGCCGGTATGATCGTAATGACCGTGACTCAGCACGACGGCGTCGGTGGTCGCCAAGTCCACGCCCAGTGTCGCGGCGTTGGGGCCAAGGACGGCGCCCGAGCCGGTGTCGAATAAGACCCGGAGGGCTCCCGTCTCGATCCAGAATGCCAAACCGTGTTCCCCTAAGAGGCCGGGGCATCCTACCGTGTTGTCGACCAGTGTCGTGAGCCGGACCGGGCTAGTGATCACAGACGTTTTCTCCCGCGCTAAGGCTTCCATTCAGGTATGCCGAAACGAGGTCTTCCGGGGATTCGGCGGGCGCACCGACCACCACCTTGATCCCATTCTGCGCAAAGAGCTGCAACGCGCGCTGGCCCATGCCGCCGGCAATGATGACCTGGGCCCCTTGCGCCGCAAGCCATTGCGGCAACAGGCCCGGGTGATGCGGGGGCGCTTCGGCTTCTTCCTTGTTCAGGATCGCTTTCTCTTCGACATCGGTGTCAAGAAAGACAAACCGTTCACAGTGGCCGAAATGCATGGCCAGTCGGCCGTTAGCCAAGGGAACCGCAATACGCATGATCTCTTTCTCCGTGGTTGTCTACGCACTATCGCCAGGCATCGCATGCGGCAAGCGCCGAGACGAAGTCCTCAAGAGGTCCAGAATCGAGCGGCCGATCTGGTCAAAAGCCCGGCCCACAGGCGAATCCGAAACACACTCGACACATGGCGTCCCCGCATCAGACGCTTCCACAACTCTGGGATCCATTGGGATACCGCCCAAAAACGGCACGTTCAATTCTCCCGCCATCCGTTCTCCCCCGCCGCGTTGGAATATTGCCGTCGTCGCACCACACTGCGGACAGACGAAACCGCTCATGTTCTCCACGACGCCGAGAACGGGAAGCCCCAGTTTCCGGCAGAACGTGATCGATCGCCGGACGTCCGCCGTAGCCACGCGTTGCGGCGTGGTAACGACGACTGCGCCGTCGGCATGCGCAACCAGTTGGCACACCGACAGCGGCTCGTCGCCGGTGCCCGGCGGCGAGTCAATGATCAGGCAGTCCAGATCGCCCCACTCGACGTCTTTAAGAAATTGCTTGATGACGCCCATTTTCATGGGCCCGCGCCAGATGACGGCGTCGTCCCGGTTGCTCAGGAAGAAGCCGATGGACATCACTTTCAGGCCGGCCCGTTCCACCGGCAGCACCGCGCCGGCCCCCGCGCACGGCGCCGCCCCGTCCAAGCCAAGCATGGTCGGGATGCTGGGACCGTGGATGTCGATGTCGAGCAGGCCGACGCGCAGGCCGGCCCGCACCAGCGAAACCGCGAGATTCACCGAAACCGTACTCTTGCCGACGCCTCCCTTTCCAGAAAGCACCAGGAGCGTATGGCGGATGCGGCACAATCGACTTTCGAGCTGCTGACGTTCGGCGAATTCGGCGTCGGACTCGTCCCGACGACGGGTCTTGGTAGCACAGGAAGCCGTGTCGCAGTCAGCGCAAGCGCTGCCCCGCGCCGCCGCGCCACTGCTTGTCAAGAAATCAGCGGAGGCCGCCTGCAGCGTGTTGGCAGCGAGCAGGGCGCAGTGCTGGACTTCTTCGGGGAGGCCGCCCAGTGCGTCCAGAATGTCCTTTTGTTGAATACAACGCGTCTCTTCGACGGACTTGCCCTTGGCCAGTTCCGTGGCCATTCCGCCACAGGCAAGCGACGAACCGCAGCCGTCCGTGGCGAACGCGGCCTGCGCGATCCGCCCGTCGACTACGCGCAGCCAGAATTGCATGGTGTCGCCGCAAGGCCCGGTAACCTGCGCGTGGCCGTCCCAGGCATCCAAGGGGCCCAAGTTGCGAGGATTCTCCGCATAGTCGATGGCCACGGGAGAGTATTGATAGCTGGACGCCATACGGCGCTCCTATGTTCCCCAAGCTTTCTCCAAGCGCTGGGTGTCGTCCCCGATGGCCCAGGCCACTCGACTGCCGCCTCGGCGGGGATCAGGGCAGCGGCGTCAACGCCGCTGTCCGCCAACGCCGCCTTCCGGGCGAAGGCTGCAAACGAGACAACAACCGGGGTCTTTCTCGTGCCGCCTTTGCCGGCACGACGGCCATCATCGAGAGCTTACGCGCTGTCGCTTGATTCCTCTCCCGCGGCAACAGCTTCGAGTTCTCGGATGCGCTTGTTAATCCCGTCAAGTACGCGCGCAAAGTGCTCGGCCTGCCCCTTGAGCGCCTCGATTTCCTGTTCTTCCGTTATGACCGGACCGAAAGGCGCTCCGTAAGGCGCAACGCCCAGACCGCCGAACACCGGCCAGCCCATGGCCGCGCGCGGCCACCCGGTCAAGCCGGTCGCGTAGAACCAGTTGCGCCACCCTCGGCCGCCGCCGCGCCCCCGGCCCCAGAAGCCCCGGCCGGGAATCGCGTTCATGTAGCCGGGGACCGCGTAGCCTGCGCAATAGCCGGCGGCGCGTCCCGTCATCGGGCCCATTCCGATTGGGCCTGTTCCATCTCCTCTTGGCATTCTATCGCTCCTTTCTCTAAGACTTCGTCGGTTGTCTCAATTGTTTCTGCCGCGGCCGGAACCGCGGCCTCGGCCTGGGCCGCGGCCCGAACCTTGACCCCGGCCCACACTTCGGCCAGGGCCTTGGCCCCGTCCCAATCCCTTTCCACTGCTGCTACCCTGTCGTTTCTTGCCGCCGCACGGGCCTTGACCTCGGCCTGTTCCCGGCCCTTTGCCCAGCGGACCTGTTCCGTCTCCTTGTGGCATTCCAATCATCTCCTTGGCGTTCTTTTCGAGAACAACCTGTTTTCTACTCACGGCGCCCCGCGAAGACTTGGGGCGTCCAATCCGCACTACAGTCAAAGAATCGTACGCATTTACCGCCAATGCCCCCCAACGTTCGGCCTGTCGGCGCACTCGAGTTGCCCGGCGTTGAATCGTTCGATTGCCCGTCGAATCGTTCCTTCGGCCCCGATGTAGACCTTCACGTGTCCGGCCTCGAGCGCCGAGTGGGCCTTCGGACCGATGTTGCCGGTCACTATCGCCTCGACGCCCAATTGGGCAACATTTTGCGCGGCCTGAATGCCCGCGCCCTGAGCCGCATTGAGGTTCTGGGCGTTGTCGTGAACGGCGAAGACGCCGCTCTCCGTATCCAACACGATGAAGAACCGCGCTCGACCAAACCGCGGATCGACTTCGCTTGCCATTGTCTGGCCTTGGGACGTAACAGCCACCTTCATGGATGATCTCCTCTATGGGTTAGACCTGGCCGGGCCGTGTCGGCCTCGATGGGGGCCGCCCCACGGACCCCGCCGACCCCGCCCGCAACAACCCGGCATCAGGAAGGCCCGCTCCGTGAGTTGGCCCCGCAGATAGGCACCGAGCACTTCCTCTACACAACCGCACGTGTGCGGTATCACCTGGACGCCGGCCATCGTCAACATGGCCTCGAGCCGGTTTGATAAGGCGCCGCAGATCAGGACTTCCACGCCGAGGTCCGCCATGCGCATCGCGCGCCGCGCAAGCCCCGCTTCTCCCATACGCTCTTCGCGCCGCCCGACTTCCACGCCGTCTTCGACCTCGACCAAGAGCAACCGCTCGGCGACGTCGAACACCGGCGAGATTCTGCCGGACCATGTTGGAATCGCAACTCTCATAGCTCGTCATGGAGCAAGACGCGCGCCAAACCTTGGATCTCGTTGAAGAGAATAGCCTAACCCATTGGTAAATAATGTGTTGCGCGATGCATTACAAGAGAATGACAAACCAGGGAGAGTCGCAAAATACAACTCTTTCCTGCACACGCAATTGCATATTGCAACCCTCCCTGCGTGGGCACGTCCGGGTCCAGTTGGGATTCAAAAAGGGGCGTTTTGTGCTCACTTGACACGCGGGGCAGGCCTATGCTTTGATTACGCTGCGATTGCCAAGAGAATGACAGGCAGATTGCGGGGAGCGGGTGCACTTCATGTCGCGGAAAGCGCCAGTAGCCATATTCCTCAATCTCTGCACACTGGTGCTGTTTCTACCGGCCACGCTGTGCGGTCACTTCACCCATACTTGCAGGGAAGATACGCGTCGCGTAACCCATTCACTTGCTTCGCGGGAAGAAGCTCGTCACGGCCTTGAGCCCGCTGCTCTTGCTGCTGATGGCGTTACGCGCTCCCGCGCGATCGCCGAGGTCAAGCACGCAGTAGGGTATTGCTCGGCCTGCAAGTTCTATAGTGCAAACAATGCGCTCGGCAACCGTGCCCAAGACGTGCCATCCACATGGCAAGCGGCCCGTGAAGACATGCCTTGCGACATCGTATTCCGGGCCAACTTCTTGCTCGCCGCCCGGCCGACCCGCGCGCCTCCCGCCGCCGCCCTCTAGCCAACGCCGGCATCTAACGCATCCAAATTTTGCTATGGGCGGGTGCCCTTCTGCGCCGCCTGACCTACCGGTGAATACAGGCTAGCGGCCGGGAATTGGGCGGGTTAGCGGCGTGGCAAAGCGTGGACCCCGGCGCGCGGGCATCTCGGCCTCCCAGGAAAGATCAGCTTTGGGAACCGCAGGAACGGATGCGGTCACCGCCGCCAACACGAACGCCCGGCAGGCTCCCATGTCGCGCAGGGAAAACGGAGAATGAAAAATGTATTTACGTAGCACAGCCATTTTTGCGGGTGTTTTTCTTATGATGGGTCCCGCAACCCCATCTCTTGCGCAAGAGCAAAGCGAGGTGGGCCAGCTTAGGCAAATGATAGTTGAATTGCAGCAGCAAATCGACGCGATGCAAGCGCAGTACGAAGCGGAGCTCAAGGGACTCAGGGCCACTATCCAAGAACTGCTTGACAGGACGCGCAAGGAAGGGCCTCCCGAGGAGGATGCCGCGACCCTGCGGGAGTTGGCGCGCTCAGCCGCGGCCGCGGCCGTCGATGAGGAGGAGATACCGGATAAGGTGTTCCGAGCAGGCGGCCTAAGCCTGCAGGCCCTCAACCCGGAGATTAGCGTGACGGGAGACATGCTGGGCACGTACAGCCACACGGATGCCAATGTCGACCGCTGGAAATTCAAGTTTCGGAATCTGGGACTCCATTTCGAATCGTATCTTGATCCCTACACGCGGTTCAAAGCAGCTGTCCCTGTGAACGAAGAGGAGGCCAAGATCGGCGAAGCGTATATGACCCGGTTTGGCGTCCTGGACAACGTCAACCTGACCATAGGCAAGTTTCGCCAACAGTTCGGCGTGGTCAATCGTTGGCACAAACACGGTCTCGATCAGGTCGATTTCCCGCTCGCATTACGCCGCATCTTCGGCAACGGCGGGCTGAATCAGACGGGTGTTTCGATTGATTGGACCATGCCGCCCCTCGGGGAATCGTCACAGGAACTCACGTGCCAACTGACCAACGGCGAGAATAGCCGGTTGTTCGGCGATAACAGTTGGCATACGCCGTGTTTGCTGCTCCACTACAAGAATTTCCGTGACCTGAGCAAGGACATGTATCTCGAAGCGGGTCTGTCCGGACTCGTGGGCTGGAACGATTCTTGGTCCGAGTTCGTGTGGCATCCGGACGGCGGGCGGTGGTGCAATACCCATAAGCGGCTTCCGACGTCCGTATTCGGGGGCGATCTGGCGCTGCGCTGGGAACCTACGGAGCGAATGCGATACCGCAACCTCGAGTGGCGCAGTGAACTCTACTACCTGGACCGCCAGATTCCACATCCCGTCACGGGGGAGCGGGAAACGTTAACCGCCTGGGGCGGCTTCACTTACGTGCAAAGCAAACTGTCGCGCAGATGGGAGATCGGCCTGCGTGCCGATTACTATGACCCCGACTATAAGGACTACGCCGACATGGCGACGGTCGCGCTTGCGCCGCTCGCCTATGCCGAGCACGGAGCACAGTGCTGGCAGATCAGCCCGTATGCAACGTGGTTCCAAAGCCCCTTTGTTCGAGTCCGTGTCGAGTATGACCACCTAGAAGGGCATCGCGTGGACGAGCCCGAAGACGCAATCACGCTGCAGGTAATCTTTGCCGCAGGTCCACACAAACACGAGCGGTACTAGGCAAGAGGAGTTTGTACAATGAGAATCGCAACGTTTTTCCTCATCATCGCCCTTGTCGGCGGCCTCAGTCAGACGGTTTTAGCCGACGCGTCGGAGCGCGACGATGCCCAAGTGCGGTTGAACGTCGTCGCGACGCTGCCCGATTACGCGATGTTTGCCCGTGCCATTGGGGGACCCCGCGTATCCGTATCCTGCATCGTCCGCGGCGACCAGGACGCACACTTCATCCGGCCCAAACCCTCGTTCGTAAATATGGTAAAGGACGCGGACCTGCTGATTGCGACGGGGCTGGACCTTGAACTATGGCTTCCCACCGTGGTCGACAAATCAGGCAACAAACGCGTACGGAGCGGCCAACCCGGCTATGTGGCAGCCGCCCAGGGCATGCGCCTGCTCGAGAAACCCGGCGCCGTCACACGCGCCGAGGGAGGCGTGCATATATACGGAAATCCTCACGTGACATGCAGTCCTATTCAAATGAAAGTGGCGGCTCGCAATATTGCGGCCGGGCTCATCAAGAACGATCCAGCGGGGGAAACGCTTTACCGCGAGAATCTGACCGCGTTGCTTGACGCCATTGACCGGCGCCTGTTCGGAAACGACCTCGTAGAGCTACTTGGCGGCGAAGTGCTCTGTGACCTTGTCGAGAAGGACGCGCTCATGCCTTTTCTTGAAGAACATGAGCTGGAAGGTCGGCCGCTCGTGGAATTGCTGGGAGGTTGGACGGGCCGGATGCTGCCGTTTCGCGGGACCGCCGTCGTGACGTATCACAAGAACTGGATTTACTTCCTAAAACTCTTTGGCATCGAAGAAGCCGGCACGGTCGAGCCAAAACCCGGCATTCCGCCGTCGCCACGACACGTAAGTGCCCTGGTCGAAAGCATGCGGAGCCGAGGCATCAACATAATACTGGCCGCAAACTATTTCGATGAACACAAGATCCGCACGGTCGCCGGCCGCGTCGGCGCACAAGCCGTCATCGTCCCGCTCTATGTCGGCGGTACGTCAGAGGTCAAGGATTATTTCCAGCTTGTCGACCTATGGGTGGACCAGCTATTGGATGCCGCCAAGGCGAACGAAGGAACGACCAAGACCAGCGAGGCGGAAGCATGACGGAGACACCCCGGTTCCTGATGGTCCAGACGAGCCTCCTGGCCGTGGTTCTGGTGCTCCACACGTATGTAGGCCTGCACATCGTGAGGAGAAGCCTCATTTTCTCCGACCTGGTTCTAGACCAAGCTGCCGCCTTAGGCGCCTTGGTCGGAATATACTTCGGGATTCAATACGGCGGCGTCGGGTCCTACGTTGTAGCGTTGGTCGCCGTGGTAGCTGGCTCGGCGATGCTCGCCCTGCTCAAGCCGAGGAACCCGTTGGTTCCTCGCGAAGCCGTCATTGGTATCTTGTATGCACTCGCTCTTGTGGCGTCGTTGCTGGTCGGCGACAAGCTCGCCGGCGGCGAGGCGTACGTGGCCAAAACGCTTGCCGGCTCGCTGCTATGGGTCTCCTGGCCGCTCGTCTACGTGACCACAGCGGTCTACGCCGCTCTCCTGATGGTTCACTGGGTGTTTCGCCGCAAGTTCCTCGCCCTGAGCGATGGGACGCAGGACTTGACCAACGAGAAGCTTTGGGACTTCCTATTCTTCGTCACGCAGGGGATTATCACGGTGCTCATTGTCCCGGTCGCCGGCGTGTTGTTGGCCTATGCGTTCCTAATGATCCCGGCCGCGACAGCCGCCCTATTCAGGAAGGACTGGTTAGGCGCCGTGGTCCTAGGTTGGGGCGTCGGTCTCGCGGCGTGCCTCACGGGACTCGGCGCGTCGTATCACTTTGACTGGCCGTACGGCCCGACGTTGGTGGTCGCCCTCGGTGTCGTCTTCCTCGCAGCCGTCGTCTGCCGCGCCATTGTACCGCGCCGGGCGCAGCCGTAAAGCAAAAGGATCTGCTATGCCGAACATGGTTGCGATTCTGGGACTGCCGTTCCTGACCTGTGTGCTGATGACCCTTATCTTGAGCCATCTAGGCATACATATTCTCAGAAGAGAAGTGATTTTCATCGACATCGCATTGGCCCAAACAGCTGCGGTAGGCGCCTTGGCGGGCCACATCTTCTTCGGATTTGCCACCGACTCCCTATTGGGATATCTATGTGCACTTGGGATTACGCTGGCGGCCGCCGGTTTCTATGCAATAGCTCGGCGGCACGTGTCTCAAATCCCACTCGAAGCCGTCATCGGCGTCACCTACGCTATTGCCGCCGCCGCCGCGCTCTTCTTGGCTGGGTTGGCGCCCGGCGGGCACGTCCACGTCAAGGAAGTCCTCGCGGGCAGCATCCTATGGAGCACATGGCAAGACATCGGGACAGCGGGTCTCGTCTTTGCTGCGGTGGGGCTCGGCTTCGTCCTTTTCCGGAAGCCGTTCAATCGCCTATCGGACGACTACGACCGCGCCCGTGCGGATCAAATGAACGTGGTATGCTGGGACTTCTTGTTCTACGCATTGCTGGGTATGGTGGTTACGCTTGCCGTCCGAACCGCGGGCGTCGTGGTCGTCTTCTCCTTCCTGATAATCCCGGCCACCGTTTCGGCGCTTCTCACGTCGCGCTGGCAACTGCGTCTGCCTATAGCCTGGACCTACGGCATCGCCTCTTCCGCAGCCGGCCTGCTGGCCGCCTACCATTACGACTTCTCCGTGGGGCCCGCAATAGCTGCCTTCCTGGGGCTCACCTTAGCGCTGACCGCAGCGGGCCTGCGTGTAAAGGATCGCATCCGGCGGACAGCGCCGTGCGCCCGCCCGGCGGAACCCGAGGCAAACGCGCCGCCCCGATAGCCCCCCCAGCATCGCCCGCGCGACCCGAGCGGGCCGTCCGCCGCAGGATGGGCGCTACCTCCCCTCGGCGCTACGGCCGTCCTTGTCCGGCAGCACAATCCCGAGCGATCTGATTTTCCGGAACAGCGTGCTCGGGTTTATGCCCAGCTCGTTGGCGGCGGCGGTGCGGTTGCCGCCGTGACGGCGAACAGCGTCGGCGATATGCACCTTCTCGAATTCCTCGAGCGTCAGCCCTCGCCTGTCTGAGCCGGCGTCGGAAGCGGCCGCACCGTGAAACTGAGGCGGCAGGTGCCGAAGCCGGATCAAGCCATCGCGGCAAAGCACAAACGCGTGTTCAATGATGTTTTCGAGTTCCCGGACGTTGCCCGGGTATTCGTGCGCCATCAGCAACGCCATCACGTCTTCGGACACGCCGGCGATTTCTTTGCCCTGTAGCCGGTTGAACTTAGCAACGAAATGGTCGACGAGCAAGGGAATATCCTCGCGCCGTTCGCGTAGTCCGGGCAGCCCAAGCCGGATCACGTTAATCCGGTAATAGAGATCTTCGCGAAAGGCGCCGTCGCGAACCAGCTTGCCCAGGTCTTTGTTGGTGGCCGCGATGATGCGCACATCCACAGGAACCGGCTCGACTGCCCCGAGCGGCTCGACGACGCGTTCTTGAAGGGTGCGCAGCAGCCGGATTTGCATGGCGCCGGATATGTCGCCGATTTCATCCAAAAACACCGTCCCGCCTTCGGCCAAGGCAAACCGCCCCGGCTTGTCTTGTTTTGCGTCGGTAAACGCGCCCGCCTTGTACCCAAACAGTTCCGACTCGAGCAGGGTGTCCGGTAACGCCCCGCAGTTGACGGCGACAAACGGTTTGTCACGCCGCGGCGACAAGTCATGGATGGCCCGCGCGAACAGTTCTTTGCCCGTGCCGCTGGCGCCCTCGATCAGCACCGTGGCGTTGCTCGCCGCCAGTTGCGGCACGAGGTCGAACAGCCGGCGCATGGCGTGACTGCGCCCTATGATGTCCGCAAACGTGTATTTCTCGTGCAACTCTTTGCGCAGTTCTTCCACGACGCTGAGATCGCGAAACGTCTCCACACCGCCGATTACGTTCCCATCCTTATCCTTCAAAATCGCCGTAGAAACGCTGATGGGCACCCGCTCCCCTTTCATGTTGACGATATAGATGGTACGATTCACGATTTGTCGCCCCGAGCGGAGCGTCTCTTTCAAGGCACATGCGCTCTCGCAGATGCTGGCCCGGAAAACATCGCAACAGCGCTGGCCAACCGCCTCCGAGCGCGGCACGCCGGTGATCCGTTCGGCCGCCCGGTTAAACGTAGTAATCCGCCATTCCCCATCAACGGTGAAGACGCCGTCGGCGATAGAGCTGAGGATTATGTCTCGCGTCTGCTCGTCAGAGGATTCGTCCATAACTACTATCCATGAGCGCATCGGTTCGCGGAACAACTGCTTCAATGCAAGTATACAGAAAACATCTCGGACTTTCCGCCCGGCGCCCCGGCGCCCGCAAAGCGGACAAGGGTCGGGAGTATGACAAAGCGTTTCGCCGTCGTGCAGGGACTGAACCGGAAGGGCAGTGTTGCGGGGAATCGTCAGGTACCCATAGGCGAGGGGCCGGGACCGCCGGGCGACACGGGACCGCCCCGGAGTCAACCGGGGTCACCGGATGGCGATCATGCGGTCGATGGGGAGGCGGGCGCGCTGGATGATGTCCTCGGCTATCTCGATTTGGTATTGGGTCTTCTGCAGCGCCTCGAGCGTCGCTTCGAGCGTGATCAGCGCCATGTCCTCGCACCGCAAGCTGCACAGACGAACCATCTCCCGGTTCGGGAACTCGGCGGCCAGGTTGTCGCCCATCGAGCATTCCGTGAGGAGCAGATAGCGCGGCGCGTCGATATCGCGGACGTAGTCCACCATGGCCTTCGTGCTGCCCGACACGTCGCACAGTTCGATCACCTCGGGAGGACACTCGGGGTGGGCGAGGATTACGACGTCGGGGAATTGCTTCCGGGCGTTCAACACGTCGTCAACCGTGAACTTCTCGTGGACCTCGCATCGGGCTTTCCACCCGATCACCGCCTGATCGAGATTGACGAGCGCCGAGTCGTCGCCGCCGCAAAGGGATGACAATACGAACGGAATCCCCATTTCCCGGGCCGTGTTCCGGGCAAGAAACTCGTCAGGCAAAAAGATGACCTTCTTGTACCCTTGCGCCATGATGTGCGCGATTACTTTGTCCGCGTTTCCGGACGTGCAGCAGTAGTCCGACTCGGCCTTGACGTCGGCATAGGTATTAACATAGGTCACCACCGGTACGCCCGGATACCGCTCCTTCAGCGCGCGCACGTCTTCGACGCTTACGCCCTCCGCCAATGAGCACCCGGCCTGCTGATCGGGAATCAGGACGATCTTGCCGGGGTTGAGCACCTTGGCCGTCTCGGCCATGAACTTCACCCCGCAGAAGACGATGATGTCGGCATCGGTTTCCGCCGAGATCCGCGATAGTTGAAGCGAGTCGCCCACGTAGTCCGGCACCGAATGGTACAGCGCGGGTTCCATGTAGTTATGGCCCAGGATGACGGCGTTCCGCTCGCGTTTGAGCTGGTTGATTTGGAACGCGAGTTCAGCCTTAAGTTGAAGCTCAAAGTCGGGCACAACCCCTTCGAGCTTGGCCTTCATGCGCTGATACGTTTCCTCGACGCTGTCCGCTTCCTTAACCATCGCCGTTTCGGACATCAGCCTCCCCCGTTCCTCTGTTGCTGCCCACAAAAACCCGACATCGCTTTTCGTCGCATCGACACCGTCCGGCGCTTCCGGTGCGGTCCGCAAATTGCCCGGCTACCCGGCGCTTCGCGTCATCTCTCACGAGGCGGATGGTAGCACTGACCTCAAGAGCATTCAATACTATAAACAGAACGTGGAAAACGCCCGGATTATTTCGTGCAACCGATGGGGCGGCTCGAGTATATAATGGGGTGGATGCAGCCCCGAAGAACTCGCGCGGGTAAGGGAAGGTTCTTGGGACGCATACGAGACCACTACCTCGCAACCCCGATGAAAAGGGAGGTCCGAATGTCGCTTGCCGCGCTGCTCATCTTGGCTTTCCTGGTCCCTGCCGAAGGCGAGGATCTGCAAGACAGTGCTGCGGAAGCCGTCGTCGTCGCCGAAGAGGGCACACTTGGTTATTTCGCTCCAAAAACGGACTTGGAGAACGTTCGGTTTGTGATCGCCGACGCGGGCGCGTATCGCGTCGAGTTGGCAAGCGATCAAGAGACGCTTCTTCAGGCATTCTTGCGGCGGTTTCGCAGCGAGGTCATTGACCGACCATGGTTGGCCGACCCAACGCTTACACAGGAGGAGGAAAACTGGCTGTTCGATAGAATACCTGAACGGCCCGACGACCCGTTTGCGGTTCTTATTCCGGATCAGCGCGCCGCGGGGCGCGCCACCTTGAACCACCTGACGTTCTCGCCAACGGGTGACGGCGGCTACAGAGGACTCATGGGGATTCTATCCCTCGATACCCAAACGCGGCAGGCAATCGGCGAAACCCAGCTTTCCGAGCGTAACTTGTGCGTGGTAGCGCTCGCCTATCCCTGCGACACAAAGCCGACGTTCCTGCCGATGCTCTGCGCCGGCGTAACACAAGAAGGGCGAGAGGAGCGCGACAAGTTGTCGGCGTTTTTCGCCGGGCTTACCTTTGACGAAACACCGGAACTCGTGGACGTTCAAGGTCTCTTCGTCGAATACCCTACAACGCCAGGACTTATCTGCACACTGAAAGTAGGGTCGAAACGATATCTGAGCTGTCTGAAGAAACACGCGGAGGACTACACGCCGGTTCCCTTCTCGGCGCCGTATGCGTTCTCGCCATTCTCGGATTCGCCCAACGGGTTGCTGCTTTTCGAAGAGCCCGAAGGAGAAACCGACACCTCGCTTTTTGACAGCGCATATTTCATTTTGCCGGACGTGGATGGGAATGCCTGCCCGGAAATCCTCGTACGCTCAACGATATCAATGCTCTATGCAATCGAGCGCGAGCCGGGAACGGCCAAGAACTACAAGATTGTGCTGAAAAAGTACGACTACCGGGGACCGTAAGGTTTCCGGCGCAGCGCGGCGTCGGCAAGGCATATTAGGCGGTGCTTCTTGTTCTCCCGTGCGTCTCGAACGCGGCGCGCAGGGTGTGCCAAGGGAGGGTGGCGCATCGGCGCCGGACTGGGTATTCGCGTACACCAGCCAGTGCGACCAGCTCGCCCAGTCTCTTGATATCGACGGGATCGCCCGGTTCGGAGTCGATCATATTGCAGAAGGTTTCAGACAAGGCGCAGGCCTCTCGCCGTGTTTTGCCCTCGAGCGCGGCCGTCATCATCGATGCGGCCGCTTTGAATATAGCGCAGCCGCTGCCTTGAAACATTGCTTCCGATATAACTTCGCCATCCATTTTGAGGTAGACCCTTAGTTTGTCGCCGCACAGCGGATTGTGCCCTTCGGCCGTAAGATCGGCGTCGTTCATCTCGCGGAAGTTCCTCGGGCGCCTGCTGTGCTCGAGCAAGATGCGTTGGTACAAGGCGTGTTCGTCGGCCATCAACCGAAGACCCTCTTCACTTTCTCGAGCCCGGCGCCGAGCGCATCGAGGTCCTCCTTGGTATTGTAAAACGCGATGGATGCGCGCGCCGTGGCCGAGAGGCCGAACCGCGCCAAGGCCGGTTGCGCGCAATGATGCCCGGCACGGATGCAGACGCCTTCATCGTCGAGGATTTGGGCAATGTCGTGCGGATGCGCGCAGTCCATATGAAACGAGAGTATTCCGGCCTTTTCCTTGGCCGTACCGATCAGGCGGACATCGGCCTCGAGCAGGAGATCCGTGCCATACTCGAGAAGACCTCGCTCATACGCGGCGATCCGCCCCATCCCCACCGCGCTCAAGTAGTCCACGGCGGCGCCAAGGCCGATAGCGCCTGCGATGGCAGGGGTGCCCGCCTCGAATCTGTGCGGCGGCGCCTGGTACGTGCTTCGTTCGAACTCGACGGACAGCACCATCTCGCCCCCGGCCTGGTACGGCGGCATGGTTTCGAGATGCTCGCGCTTGCCGTACAAAACGCCGATGCCGGTAGGCCCAAACATCTTGTGTCCGGAACACGCAAAGAAGTCGCAATCAAGTTCCGCAACGTTTACGGCCCGGTGCGGCGCGGACTGGGCGCCATCCAACAGCACCGGCACACCCGCCGCGTGAGCCCGTTCGATGACCCGCTTGACGGGGTTTACCGTACCCAAAGCATTTGATACGTGCGTGATCGAGACCAGACGCGTCCGTTCGTTAAGCAAGGCTTCGAACGCCTCGAACATGAGTTCCCCGTCGTCATTGATGGGAACGACCCGCAGCGCGGCCCCGTTCTCTTCACAGAGCAATTGCCAGGGAACGATGTTCGAGTGGTGCTCCATCGCAGAGACGACGATCTCATCGCCTGGGCCGACATGCCGCCGACCATACGTCTGCGCGACGAGGTTGATCGCCTCGGTCGTGCCGCGTGTAAACACGATCTCGTCCGGGGTCCCGGCCCCGAGGAACGCGGCCACACGTTTCCGGGCGCCTTCGTAAGCCGCTGTGGCCGCTTGGCTGAGCCGATGGACGCCGCGGTGGACGTTCGCGTTCTGGGAGCGATAAAATTCGGCGAGGGCCTCGATGACGGCCTGCGGCTTCTGGCTGGTAGTGGCGCTGTCAAGGTAAACCAACGGCGAACCCGCCGATTCCAGTCCGAGCACCGGGAAATCCTTACGAAGCCGAGAGACCTCCTCGTCGCTCAAAGGCGCCGCTTTCCTCGAGATGTTTTCGTCCTTTGGACCCGCCGCCATACCAACTCCAAGATCCATTGCCCCCGCGCGGGCCGCACGCATTGCCCCGTCGCGCTCCAAGCATATCATTTTCCCGGCGAACACCGCCAAGAAGGCGGGCACTGCGGTGCACAAAACTCGCCAAACGAAAAGAACACTTCTGGGAAAAGCGCGCCGAATGAAAACCCCTGAATGGGACGCAGGCACGTGACGCAAGGCCGCCGCGGCGCGCCGCACCGTGGCCTTCCGCGGATCTGCCCGACATCCCGCTTGACACGGCGGGCCGTCGTCGGCACAATACCTGTGAAACAATTCACAACATGACGGATGCCGCCGGCGGCGGCTGGCAAAAGGGAAACAGTGCCGTGACCTCGCCCAAAACCGTAGGCCGACTCAGCCTCTATCGGCGCCTGCTGTATACGTTGCAGTCCGAAGGCGAACAAAACGTTTTCTCGCACCAGTTGGCGGCCATGGCGCGCGGCACGGCGGCACAGGTACGGCGCGACCTCATGGCCATCGGTTTCTCGGGCAGCCCGTCGAAGGGATACGACATTCAAGGGCTTGTCGAAAGCATCGGCGAGTTCTTAGACGGCCCCACGCGCCAAAACGCCGCCCTGGTGGGCGCGGGCAACCTCGGCAAGGCCATTCTAACCTATTTTAAGGGCCGACGGCCCAAACTCGCGATTGTAGCGGCCTTTGACTCCGATCCGCGCAAGACAAACCGGGCAATCCGCGGCTGTCCGTGCTATCCCATCGAGGATCTCGCACGCGTGGTTAGGAATGAAGACATTTGTACAGGCATCATCACCGTGCCCGCAACGCAGGCCCAGCACGTGGCCGACTTGCTGTGTCGGGCAGGCGTTCGTGGGCTCGTCAACTTTGCGCCGGTCCGGCTCGGGACGCCGGCCGGCGTTTACGTCGAAGACATCGACGTGACGATGGTGCTCGAGAAGGCCGCCTATTTCGCCCGGCAGACGCCGGAATAGGGCTGCGGGAAAACCAAGGCAAGAGGCAGAACCCGATGTCTAAACCCGCCCTGCTGCCCACAATCGAGTTCTTCGGGAAGCAGGTGTCCCGTCTCATTTGCGGCGGCAATCCGTTGAGCGGCTTCTCTCACCAGTCGGCCGAGCTGGATTGGGAGATGATCTCGTATTACTCAATGGCGAACATTCAGAGACTACTGGACGCGTGTTGGCGGAACGGGATCAATGCGTATCAAACCCGCGGCGATCGGTTCACCATGCGCGTACACCTCGAGCATCGCCAAAACGGCGGGCAAATGCACTGGATAGCGCAAACCGCATCCGAGTTTGCCGACATCAAGGGCAATATCCGTGAGATTGTGCAGTATGGGCCGCTCGCCATTTACCACCACGGCACACACACGGACAATTGCTGGCATACCGGCCAAATCGACAAGGTCCAAGACGTCGTCAAAGCGATCAAGGACCTTGGGATTCCTGCGGGCGTCGCCTCGCACATCCCCGACGCCATCGAGTACATGGAAGAGAAAGGGTGGGAGGTCGATTTCTACATGGGCTGCTTTTACAATCTCGCCAGACAATATAAATCCGCGCCGGCAACCGACCAGGACGCCTATGCCCGCGACCAGTTTCCCCGCGCGGATCCGCCCCGAATGGCTGCCGTGCTCAGCAAAGTCGAGAAACCGTGTCTCGGCTTCAAAATACTGGGCGCGGGCCGGAATTGCACAACCGACCAGGACACCAAGGCGGCGTTCCAATTCGCGTTCTCGCATCTGAAACCGTCCGACGCCGTCGTCGTCGGCATGTTTCAGAAACACAAGAATCAGGTCGTCGAGAACGCCGCCATCGTCCGAGAAGTCCTCGAAAAAAACGTACAGCAAACCGGGTAACAGGCAAATCGATCGAGCCGGTGCAAAACCGCAGAAACACAGAGAACGCAGCATGACGCCGTCGCAATCCGCTCCCCCGGAACACGTTCAAAAGATGAAGGCGCTCGTCGCGGAAACACGCGCAAACGATGGCCTTGCGCCGGTGGATGTCGAACGGTTCTGGGCGGATCAGGAGATTGCCGACAAAGACCCGTTCGGGGCGTCCATTCCGCAAGTGCCGTTTGGGGCTATTCTGAATTGGGAATGCGTGTTTGACGAACTGGGCGTTCCTGAAGACCATTGGCGTTATGAACACGATGAGGCGTGGCGGCTGACGCTCAGCAGGGCATACAACGATAGGGCCGAAGCCGTCGTGGGTCGCCGGCTGCTTTCTGAGGAAAAGGCCGACGCCTCGCGGCGCTATCCTCCCGTGAAAGGATTGCACGACGTGTTCGAGGCCGAGAACGTCTGGCGCGGCCAATCCTGGTGGCTCGAACAGTCCGCGCGCAATGAGGACGAACTCGAGGCGCTGCTCGATCGCGTCGAGGCACGCGACATCCGCCGTTTCATTCTGCCCGAGAACTGGAACGGGGAAAAGGCGCGGCTCGCGGCCTTGGGCGTCAAACCGCCATTGTACCGCGGTCAGCGGGGTCCCGTGACCTTCGCCTGCTCAATCTACGGCGCCGAGAATCTCATTCTCCTAATCCTCACCAACCCGAAACTCGCGACCCGATTCAGCAACGCGATCCGCGACGTCATGCTCGAGATCGCGCGCGTGCTTGACGAAGAGGCAGGCTACACCCCCGAGACCGCGCCGCGCGGATTCGGTTTCGCGGACGATAACAGTTGTCTGCTCACGCCCGACATGTACGAGTTCTTCGCCTACCCTATCCTCGAGGCGATTTTTGCGCGCTACGCGCCGGATCCCGGCGATATGCGATATCAGCATTCCGACTCCGACATGGCCCATCTGCTGCCGATCCTGGGCCGACTCGATTTGACGGGGACCAACTTCGGCCCAACCGTCACCGTGGCCGAGATTCGCGCGCATCTGCCCAACGCCGTTATCGACGGCCAATTGGCGCCGTTCACCTACAGCCGAAACGAGCAGGAAAACATGGTTCTCGAGTTCCTGCGTGATTTCGACATGGCCAGAGAGAAACGCGGACTCCGGTTCGCCACTGCCGGCTCCATCAACAACGGTACGCGACTAACCAGCATGCGCCTGCTTATGGCGGCGATCCAACGCTACGGACGATATTAGGGAATCCGGAATAGGGAGCGGGCAAGGCAACGTGGAATTCCCTGCTTAGCTTACGAAGCTCTGGTCTGCGCCCGATCGAATGCGCGTCACTGGCCCGGACGAATCGCAGGCAACCGTAGCGAAGCGACGCAGATGCCTGCAGGTACAAGGCGCGCCACCGAGACCCGCGCAGGTGTACGGTGTCGTGCATGCGATGACCCCTTCCTGCCCGTCGGGAAGCCACTGACAGGTATACCTTTCGCAGTTCAGCGGCGTCGCACCGCCGAGCCGGCTTGTCCGGCCTTCTTATTGAAAACAAAAAAGTCGATGGGTTCGGCAATTGGCTCCAAACGTTCTTCTTGTTCGACGACCTGACGCATACTTTCAACGCCCGCCTCAAATTCATTGTCTGGCAGAGAGGACAAATCGGAAAGCCCTCGCTGCCGTATCTTGTCAACGTATTCGCGCAGGTTGCGTGCGAACCGCTGACGAATGACGTCATGGCTTACAAACAGGAAGCCGTGCCTCTGCATCGTCTCTATCACATCTCTCTGCCGCGGGAGCCGGTCCTTGTTGAATTCCAATGCCGAGGGGAAGAATTGCAGGTATAAAAAGCTGGTAAGCAGATCGCGTGTCGAATTGCGAATACAAAGGAACCCGCCAGGCCGCAGCACTCGGTACCATTCGTTGGTTGCGAGCGCCAGGTTGTCGATGTGGTGATACACCATGGACAAGTATATGAGGCAGATGGTCCCGTCGTTCAACGGCAAGTGTTCAGCACTACCTATCAGGAACTTCACTCGCGGATGTTCGACGGTGCGTCTGGCTTCTGCAAGCATCTTTTGTGAAGGATCCGCGCCGACTACAATTGCACCGAATTGATCGCTCAGGCTCGCGGAGAAACGTCCCGTGCCGCACCCCATATCAAGTACCGTGTTGATTTCGCGAGTAGGGACACGCCTGACAAGGGCGTCAAGCCATAGACCCATCGTCTCCGCCGGCAGCGCCCGCGCCGCGTTGTAACGCCCAGGGATGGTTGTCTCGTCATATTTCATGAGTCGGTTGTACGAAAGGACCAAGCGGTATGCGCACGCATCACCACTCGTCCCAAGTCTCGAGTAACTCACCGGCCAATTGAGTCAGTTCCTCATCTGGATGCCGGTGGGCAACATTCACAAGAAACTGCCGGGCTTGATGGTTGTGTGCAAATGCGACGACCCGCACTGCGTCTTCGGTCAATCGCTCCCAGTTCCGTGGTTCTTGTAACATCGCATAGCATAAGGGGTCTTCATGTTGGAACGCCAGGCTGGCGAGGACAACCATGGTCTCCTTTCCCACGCGCTCCTCTCGAAGTTCTTCCTCCAGTGTACGCCGTATCTGACGAACGCAACCGCTGACGTCAGCGGTTGGCAACAACATCACCTGCATCTGGATGAGTTCATGGAAATCATCATGGTCGATTCCCCGAGCATCCGCTATCTCGCAGACCGCCTCGAATGCCGGTTTCCTGCAAACTAAGGCAAGAGGCATTAGAGATTCCCAGGAGAACTCGTCAGTATCATCCGCCTCCAAGAAGCGCTCTTTCAGCATCTCAAGTCCGTCTTCGCCGAGACTTAGCGCCGTGGCCATCATCGCGAGTCCGACGAGGTCAAAAGACTCGCCAAACAGTTTGTGGAGCGTCCGCGTCCTGAGATCCGGTTGATCCTTAACAGTGACACGCCACAGCCTTTCAACATGCTCTACGTCGAGCGCAGAAGCCATGCCGTCAAAGAGTTCGCGGAGTTCGCCGCCGAAGTGTTTTTGACGGAGCGCCGCCAATTCGTCCTCTACTTCTTTGAGCTGGCGCATCAGCAGCGCGTTTTCTTTTCTGAGTCGTTCCATTTCGCCGAACCTGTTATCCGGGACCTCCAGGTCTGGCGGCCCATCAGATAAGGCGGATATATCGCCTAGTGGGGCTTCGGGCGGCTCGCCATATTTGAGGATCGTGCCAACCAAGATAACGAGAAGCCCAACGAACACAGCCAATAGGATTAAGAGACCTGTCTTAGACACATTCATGGCCCATCTCCCCGCTCCAAGGAGGTCGCACCGTCTCTATCAAGTTGTTCACGAGCAACGGCATCTCGAGCCCAACTTGCTAGTCCGCAGAATGGGCGCCCTTGCCCCAGTCCTTTTGTTGTGCTCGTACCCATCCCGCGATTAGGAAGTCTACGGGCGCTTAACAAACGTGCCGGAGCCGTCGTAGTTTTCGATGCTCCGCCAGTCGGGCCGCCACCAAATTTGCGGGATCATCGTGTTAAACTCGTCGAGATCGTTGACGGCAATGTTCAATCGGAAGGAGGTCCAGTCGCCGCCCTGCCGAGCGTTGAGATAGGAAATCGGAACCGCGATCTCCGTATTGTGGCCCGTATCGGTTTGCACGCAGACGACCTGCACACCCTCCGGCAGCCGTTCGCGCTCGAGCACTTCGGTTTCGTCAGACGTTGCGGCGGGGGCCGTCGCGATGAACAGGGTCTCTTTGAACTCGCCGCCGCCGCGCCAGCCCTTCCTTTCCGCTTCCGGACGGGCGTCCAGGCGGACCTCGAGACCGTCTTGCCCCCACGGGGAAGCGTCGGGCACGCGGGTGACGACGTCGTCGGTCGTCTCGATGGCGATGTAGAGGTAGTCGTCGTCATATGCCACACCGAAGCGGAACGATAGGTCCTCGGGGCCGTCCCACTCCTCCGGTGCAATGCGGATCTGCATGGGCTCGACCATTTCGAATGGCAGTTCATCCCAATCGTCAAACTCGCCATCGACCACGATGGGGCCGGACGCGCGGCGGCACGGCAACGGTTCGTCCACGCGTTCCCAATTGATGGGGGCGTGCTCGGTCACCTCGTGCGGTTCTTCGTCGAGGACAAGCAGCCAGCCGCGGCCCGGCGCGATCGGAATTGCCTCGTCCGGACCGAACAGTGCGGACTTCTGATAGTTCGGGATATAGGGCGCAAACAAATGCGCACGTTCCGCCCCGAGGCCGAGCGCGGCCCAGTCTATTTCTAGGCGCACCGCTGTTTTCTCGTCGGCCCAACTGGCTACAGCCATCAGCGTCTTGCCCGGTTTCCGATATGCCGTAGCGAGAATGTCTGCGTGGCCCGTCCTAACCGGACACGCAGGATCCCAATAGCCGATCATCTCGGCGTCTTCGATACCGAATTCGTCCCAAAACCGCCATACGTGTTGCGGATCGCCCTCGATGTAACAGCGGCTTGTCATACCGAAGAGCATGCCCCGCCACGGGTTGCCCCCGCCCTGGAGCATGTCGCCAAACAACCCGAAAGGGATGCCCGATACTTCAGTCAGCCAATACGCCGGCGATTCATCATAGTCGAAGACCTCGCCAAACCAAAGGCTGTCAATGTACGGGAAATGTTCCATATACGCGAGGGCCGTGACCGCCCCGCTGCCGTCGTTTATATTGCCGCTGTGTAGGTCAAGGAGCGTACCCGGGCCGTTTTGATCGAGCACGCGCCGCACCCGCTGCATGAAATCCCGTCCGTACGTCAGTCCGTCGACGTAGATGCCGTCGATCCCGACGTTCCGGAACAGCCACGCGAGCCCCTCGAGGTAGTAGTTGTTCCAGCGGGAGTCGCCCCGCGTCAGCAGGGCCGCGTCGAGCTCGCCGTCTGACAACACATTGTGCCAGGCTGGTTGGTAGCCGTCGCGCAGGTGCTCGACCAGCCACGGCCCCCCCCCGCCCGCGCCGTCCAGGAACACTTCATCGCCGAGACTTCGCAACGCCCACAGTTCCGTTACGTAGTTCGACAACTCGCGCTGGGTATAGTAAATCTTGAACTTGAGGCCGCTGCGATGCGCCTCGTCCGCATAGGCTTTCATTGCCGCGACGGTGCGGAATGGATAATTGATGTAGGGATTCAGCGTCGTTTGGTGGTGAACGTTGATAATGGTCGCGCCCGTCTTTAGAACATTCTCGATGGACTGGTGGCGATGAAAGTAACGTTGTCGCCAATGACCCGGGTCGAGCGGCTTGACCGGGGTAGGCAACAGTGCAAAATGGAAAGACCGCTCCTCCCCTGCCCCCAACTGCAAAGGCCCTGTGAATGCTTCGACGATCACGCCCCCGTCGCCGGACTCCCGCAACCGAATGCCTCCCTGGCCGCCGTTGGCCCACCCCACGCCGTCCCGAAACGCGCAGTAGAGACCCGCCGTGACGTCGCCAATCCACACGGCCGACTGCCCTTTATCGCCCCAGTGCCAAGACCACTCGGCAGGACGATGGCCGCCCTTCCGACCCAACCCCATCGCATAAGTTGCGACCTCGCTACAAAGGGGTATTTCGAGCCGCGAGTCTTCCGCCTCGAATCGCGCATCGGCACGCAACGCGATCTGAAAATCCATGAAACCGTCAAACTGCGTCTCAGTCCGGATGGAAAGCGTGCCGTCGGCGAGATCTGTCGTGGTCTGCCAGACAACCCTGCCGTCGTTACGGGTCAACAACTGGGCTTTTCCCGCTGTGGCAAGGAGCTCTTGCTCCTTGCCGTCCAAAACGAGCCGGATGGGCGTTGCCAGGACGTCTGTGTCGCCGCACCGAATCCGCGCGGGAAGACCGTTGGGGCTGAATTCGATCTCCCGGCCGAGACAGACCACCGTGCCCGGCGTGTCGGCATTGGCGTTTCCGGGACGCACTTCGATGGGCGTGTAGGGTTCGGTCGGCTTGTCCGATAGGCCGAGCGTCGAATTCAACCACCGTAGCCGCGAATGACGCCACAGGTCGCTATCGCCGGCGTCCTCAAGTATGCGGTCGGACACGTCTAGGTGCAGGGCGACCTGCGATGGGGAAAGATCCTCAGGCTGAATATCGAGCACGGCCCGGTATGCGCCCGGTCTTGCTTCCGCCGGGATCTGCACGCCAATCCACAACGGACGGATTTTGCCGCGCTCGACGGCGAAGACTTTGTCGAAACGGTTGCCGAGCCAGTCCATGCCGCCCAGGTTGAAACACTCGAAGTTTAAGTGAGGGATCGCCGTCCCATTCTTGGACTGAAGATCGGCAAACCGTAACGACAGATTCGCAATCCGGGTGCGCGCAGCATAAACGCCTATCTGGAAGACGTAAAATTCGCCGGGCCGGGCTTCCCCATGAAACGCATTGCTCGGCCCCGATTCAATCCACCGGTAGGGAAGGTCCTCCGTCATGCGGATAGGTCGAACGCGATCTTCCGGAAAGAAAAGGTAGGCGGCGTCGGGGTGGGTATCCAGTAGGCGTTTGGTTTCCGCCTGGGTAGCGATCACCTCCATTGGATCGAACCGATCGAAATCCGTCCGCGCCTCGAGCCGCGTCACGGCCGCTTCGGGAAGGGCCGTCGCTTCGCCAAATCGCGCCGCCCACGCCGGGTCCGCCGTATCCGCCGGGGGAAGGTAGACGGTCCTCGGAAAGTTCGCGTGGCCCTCCGTGCGGGCGATGAGATAATAGACGCCATAATCACCCGGAACCGTTGCGGGCTCGAACACTATCTCGCCGTATTCGCGCGTCGCCCGAAGCACGACCAGGTTCGTGATGCGCCCCCCTGTCGCCAAATCAACCACACGAACCTGCTTCCGTTCGGGTTCCTTGTCCGGCCGCCGCCAGCGTATGTGCGCCTTCACCGCCTCGGCGGGCTCAGATACGTGCAACACCGCCCGATGGTTGCCGAGTTCCCGCGGCCACGAAGCCACGCCATAGGAAAGCGCCTCAGACAAGACGGTGCTTTGCTGGCACCCTTTCTCGAGCGCCGCGTCCCCGAGTGGCACCTCTTCCCCGTAGGGCGATGAAAAGACCGCGGACACCATAACCGGCAGCACAAATGAATAGTCCAACATACCGAGCGCCTCCAAGGTCAGTCAGTGGATTCCGCCGCGCGCGACAAGCGTCTTATGCTCCGTCGCATCCCTGTCCAGCCGCAGGCGGGTCAATACCCGAGCCCTGAAAGGATCTCGAGGGCGGCCTCGTGCAGACGCCCGTTGCTCGCCAAGACGCCGCGGTTGCCAGCCAGGGTGCGGCCCCGGGTGAAGTCCAGCGCGTTTCCGTCAAGGTCCGTGACTCGACCGCCCGCTTCCTCGAGCACGACGCATCCGGCCGCCTGGTCCCAGATCTTCTCGCGATAGTCGGGTTGTTCGGGCGATAGAAAGCGACACAGCAGATCGGCGCCGCCGCTGGCGATGACGGCGTACTTGGCTTGGCTATCCATCCTAATCGGCGGGACGACCGTGCCGAGGGCCGCCACAAACGCATCGACCTGTCCGACGTTTGTGTGGCCGGACTCGACCGAGCGCATGAGACACGCTTTGCCCAGCACATCGACGTTCGACACGCGCACCCCGATGAAATCGCCCGACCCGTTCAATGAGGCGGCCCAGGCGCCCTGTCCGCGCACGCCTGCCAGCAACGTGCCGTGCCACTCGAAATTCGGCAGCGTGTCCCTGCCTAGATTCGGACACGCAACCACGCCCAGCCGCACCTGCCCGTCTTCGACAAGGGCCAAGGCCACCGCGTACTGGCCGCCCCGCAGAAATCCTTTTGTGCCGTCAACCGGATCCATCACCCAGAAGCGGCCGACAGGCGTCCCATCGCCCCGATCGATCCACGCGCAGACGCGATCGGGCGTCGCGTCGTCGACCAACCGGCCGACATAGCACGCCACCTCGTCCAATATCGGTTTGTTCTCGGGGAGTCGCAGGACCGCTGCGCCTTCCTCCGCCACAAGCGTTTCGCCGGGCAACCGCTCGTCAAGCAAGCGGCCCGCGACGGCTTGGGCGGCGAAATCCGCCACAGTCACCGGGGAACGATCTGCCTTTGCCAAGGCCGGCACGGCCTGAACCATCTGGGCGACTTTTGCGGCCTGGCGAACCGCTTCAACGGCAAACTGAATCTCCCGCGCGGACGTATCGAACACGATTTCTCCCCCGCAACAACCCCGTTCCGAGACGCACCGGACGTTGCACCCTGATACGGCCGGCGCCGGGACGAATCCTCACAGCGCCTCGAACGCGTACGTGACTTTCACACGGGCCTCGCACTCCACGCTCCGAAAGTCGGGCTCGCGGCGCTCGGGGTCGTTGTTTCCACGCCAATCGACGTCGAGTACATCAACCGAATCAACGCCTATGAGTTCGGCGTCCATGACCGAGGCCGCGGCCTCCCCGGCCGAAAAAGCGTTCCGCACCGCTTCGCCTATTACGTGCTTTTCGTGCGGGCCTCTGTTTTCCACGTCGAAAAACGGGCCCGTCACGCGGCATCCCATTTCCGCGGCGAGGCCGCGCACGTCGTCGCACAGTTCGGCAAAAAGCCGCGGGCCCTTCTCGCTCTCCCCGAAAGGGACTGCGCTGAAACGCACCCGCGCGGTTACGCAAACCTCCAACACTTCGATG
>Ga0180437_10002731_pt1 | contig 27447 bp, 25 predicted proteins | sample SS_ome_4_FD_132410 | JGI IMG/M metagenome (GOLD analysis project Ga0180437, IMG submission 132410) | Hypersaline lake sediment archaeal communities from the Salton Sea, California, USA - SS_3_D_1 metaG | ecosystem: Environmental > Aquatic > Non-marine Saline and Alkaline > Hypersaline >...
GCTTACTTGTTTAGAGCTCACTTAGAATACATCATCTACGTCCTGTAACACCTCGACAAGGGAACACCCTTGTCTTCGGATGCTACAGAAAGTATCTGAGTACTCTAAGAGAGCTCTAAACAGGGTTTGGGTAGCAATTAGGGTCTTAGCATAAAGATCGGATCATCCCAAAAGAACCCGAGCGCCTATCTTACATAACCATGGCCCCTCATTATCCTTGTCGATAACGCCGTAAGTTGCACAGAGTCAACAACAGAGCTTCTCTGGCAAACATTTACGCGATTTGATCCAGGACAAGATGTACGTTGCTCTGATATAAACGTTCACCGCAACGGCGTCTCCTTTTCGATGCCATTGCTCATCGACGCCCGGACAAATCCCTCATATCCTCCGGTCGTTACAGTTGATGAAAATACTCTTACCTTGGTCTCTAGTCGTTGGAATGAATACTTCGAGAAAAAGACATAAGGGGTTGAGGAAAGCTCTTCGCCTCCAATCTTCGCTGACCGTCCTCATCTCCATCGCTCTCTACACCCTTCTCTCATCATATCTTTTCTCTCCCAAAATCATCAAAGTAACAGACCAACACCTCACCTTCATCTCAACAGACACCTCTCCTTCTACAAGAGCCTCCTTCCAATACGCTATCTCTCAAGCAAAACAATCTGTTACCCTTATCTGCTATAGTATCGCAGACAGTACAATAATCGACGCTCTTAACAAAACAGCCGACAGAAGCGTTACCGTTCGTATCATTTTCGATCCAACAGCTACACAAAACAGTGTCGCTCTTTTCAGAAAGAATATACAAAAATATCCGAGGAAGGCTCGAGGCCTTATGCACCATAAACTGCTGGTTATCGACCACAACGATGTGTGGATCAGCACGGCAAACATGACTATCGGATCTCTACAAGATCACGGGAACCTTTCCCTTGGCCTTCAATCACCTCCTTTAGCCAAAGAAATTGAAGGATTAGCCGATACTATGATCGCCCACAAAACCTTCACCTCAAAACCTCTGGAACTCCTTCACAAGACACAGCACTTTTACATGTACATACACCCTTTCCATGGAAACGCTTCCTTACAAGACCTGATCAACAGAATAGAGGGGGCAAAGAAACGGGTTTTTGTCGCTATGTATACATTCACACATCCCTTACTAAAAGATGCTCTTATCCAAGCAAAAAAACGGGGCGTAGATGTTCGGGTTATCTTCGACAGAGATTCATCACGGCAAACGAGCAAAATTGCATTTCAATCGTTAAAAAGATCGAAGGTTCCCTGCGCATATAGAACAAAAAGGGGCCTTTTGCACTATAAGACAGCGCTTATCGACAATACGTTGTGTACCGGCTCATGTAATTGGACAAGGGCTGGCTTTAAAATCAACGACGACCTTATTTTTATTATCGATCCGCTCTCCCCTTCTCAACTGTCGTGGATTGAGAAGTGGTGGAAAAGCGTCGAACAACGATCTTCTTTTTCGAGGGCTGCTTAACACATGTCACATCCAATAAGAATCGGACTAATTGGCCATGGAAGGATGGGAAAAGAGATTCTTTCTCTTCTTCCTGATTTCAACATGGTTAAAGGTGCCGTTTGTACAAGAACACCTCTTGATAAAATGCCGTGGGACGCCATCGATATTATTATAGACTTTAGCCATGCTGAAGGGGTCTTACACAGAGTGCAAGCCATTTGCGCCCACCAAAAACCACTCGTGTTAGGAACGACAGGCTGGGATCAACAGCGAAAAGAGATTCTTGACTGTTTCCAAAAAAGTAATACTCCCCTTGTATGGGGGGCCAATTTCTCGTTAGGTCTATGGATCTTTCAATCAATTGTCTCTAACACATGTACATTGATCGCCGACCATCCTGAATATGATATAGCCCTCCTTGAGGCTCACCATAAGGGGAAAAAAGACTCTCCGTCTGGAACCACGCTCGCCCTGCGCGATGAGATTCAAAATCACTTTCCCGAGAAAGAAACCTTTCACTCTACAGCCCTCTCTCCACCTCCACAAGACGGTATTGATATCGCCACACTTCGTGTCGGATCTATCCCGGGAATCCACCAAGTATGGATAGAGGGAGAGGAAGAATCGATTACGCTCTCACATTCTGTAAAAAATCGTCGAACATTTGCTCGAGGAGCACTCAAAGCGGCCTCTCTCCTCCTCCAGTATCCCGGTGTTTGGCATATTCACGACTTATTCAAAAAAATATCTTAAGGAATACTTATGTACCGGCCAGGCCTATATACTGCATCTGTCACACCTTTTACTTCCGAAAATACAATTGACCTTGATGCCTTTCGCAATATCATACAGAGGCAAATTGACGGAGGCGCTCAAGGGGTTGTTCTCATGGGAACAACTGGAGAGTGTCCAACAGTTTCACCTCAGGAACGAGACCTTCTGATCAACGAAGCTACAAACCTTTCCCAAGGCCAAATACTCATCATATCAGGCTGTGGCAGTAGCTGTACTCGGTCAACAATCGATCAGGCAATTGCCGCTGAAAAATCTGGTTCAGATGCTATTCAGATGGCACCGCCAGCATACAACTCTCCCTCACAGGAAGGAATATTTCGCCATTTTGAAGCCGTCCACAATGCAACCTCTATCCCCATCTTTATTTACAATGTCCCAGGACGGGTTCGCGTTAATATAGAACCCAAAACCATTGAACGACTCCTCCACCTTGAACGCTGTGTGGGAATCAAAGAAGCTTCGGGCAACCTTCCCCAACTTATGGAGGTTGTCGAAATCATCTCAAATCTCAAAAAGCCTGTAACATTGCTCTGTGGCGACGATCTTTTGGCAGTACCTTCTATCCTTCTCGGAGCACATGGTGTTATGTCCGTAATCAGCAATCTGCTTCCTAAAACGACAAATAATCTGATAAACAACGCCCTTGAAGGAAGATCTAGAGAAGCAAAAAAAGACCATTATGAACTACGAAAAATAATGCATCTGTGCTTCTTAGAAACAAATCCTGTTCCCATAAAGTATATGCTTTCAAGACGTGGATTGTGCAATGAAGAGTGTCGCCTACCCCTAACGCCGCTTTCAAAAGAAAACAAGCAACAGATTGATACATACCTTAACTCAATTTCGTTCGAGGAACTATGAAGCGCAACCCTCTCTTTGCTACGCTTTCTAAACAGTATCTCTTTCAAGAGATTCAAACGAAAGCACGGGCTTTTCAAACAGCAAATCCCGACAAAAAGATCCTTTCCCTCGGTATCGGAGATACTACGCAGCCCCTAGCTCCATCTGTCGCACATAGGCTTGTTGAGGCATCACGAGAACTCGGTAATCCAGAAACATATGTAGGATATGGCCCGGAGGTAGGTGATCAAGAACTTAGAGAGCGTATAGCATCTATCTTATATCCTGGAACTCTTTCTCGCGATGAAATCTTTATTTCAGATGGGGTAAAGAGCGATCTGATTCGACTCCTGCTCTTATGTACAGAAAAAGCATCCATAGCTATTCAGGATCCGACCTATCCAGCCTATTTCGATGCAGCACGAATTGCAAGAAATGCACAGGTTACCCTTCTCCCCTGCTCTAAAGGAGCTCCCGACCTTACAAAGGCACCAAAGGGCAGTCTTGTTTTTCTATGTTCCCCTAATAACCCCACAGGAGAGGCTTTTACAAAGGCACAATATGAGGAAATCATCTCCTCTGCATTAGAGAGGAGGCTGTGTATTATCCTCGATGTTGCATACAGAGAGTTTATCCGAGGTGATCTTCCTAGATCGATCTACGAAATAGAGGGTGGAAAAAAGGTTGCCGTGGAACTTGGCTCTTTTTCAAAAATGGCAGGTTTTAGTGGGGTGCGTCTCGGATGGAGTGTTGTTCCAAAAGAGCTCTGTTATGATGACAAAAGCTCTGTCCATGCAGATTTTCTTCGTCTCTTTACTTCCACATTTAATGGAGCAGGAATCCTTTCTCAAAAAGGGGGGATCCAAGCGCTCTCTCCAAAAGGTCAACAAGAGGTCAATTCGCAAATAGCCTCTTATATGGAACAGACACGCCTTCTTAGAAATGCCCTTATGAAAAAGTCCTTTTCCGTAGTAGGAGGAGAACAGGCCCCATATGTTTGGGTTAAGATGGATAATAGGAGTTCTTGGGATGCCTTTGACTATCTTTTAGAAACTTTAGGCATCATCGTTACCCCAGGTATTGGGTTTGGCCCTGGTGGTGAAGGCTTTGTCCGCTTTAGTGGACTTGCTGCTCCAAAAACAGTATCAGAAGCTATCTCTCGTCTCCAAAGCCTCTAATTCTGTAAAGAAATTTATTGACAAAGAGCCTTTCCTTGCGTCACCATTGTAACCATCTAATTTTATATTGGAGGTATATAATGGAGTATTTGAATTCTGTCGGATCGTGGACTCAGTTTTTGTTGCAACCCGAAAGCGTTTTTTCAAAAGGATTATGTATATCTGGTAGCGCTTTTCTCATTTCTGCAGCCGTCCATATTATTTTTCATTCTCAAATTGCAAAAACCGCTCTTTGTATAATTGTAGGATATGGAGCGGGCTTTCTTGCCAAAAAATCCTTCACGCAGTATAGTTTCATAGAACATATTGAAAGAGCCTTACTGAATATTGAAACTCGATTCCCTCCTCTGAGGCCAACAGTGCTCGTTGTTGTACTTGTCGTCTCTTGTGTTTTCCCCGCTCTCTCACAAATCCTTGCAGGATGTGTGGGGTTTCTTTCCGGTGTTCTGCATAAAGACCCTCTCTATAAGCAAGACTAGAGGGAGTGTTTTTTACATACATACAAGAAGGAGAAGCCCATGCCGTTATACCAAATGATCCTCACTATGCTCTTCGTTGTAAATCCGTTTGGCTGCGTTCCTATCTTTGTCTCGCTTGTCAAAGATTTTGAGCCAAAACGACAGCGTTTTATCCTCCTTCGAGAATCCCTTTTTGGTGGCTTGTTGGCACTTATTCTTCTCTGGACGGGGAAAGGCTTTTTAGAATCGATCCATATCCAGGACTACGCCGTCAATTTAAGTGGTGGTATCTTGATCTTTCTCGTTGCCATTAGCATGATCTTTCCAGAAAGCCATAAGGCTGTGAAAGAAAAGAATAAAGACGGCCCAAAAAAAGAGCCTTTCGTTGTGCCAATCGCAACACCTCTCCTTGCAGGAGGAGGCTTTTTTGCTATCCTTATGAACCTTGTCAATAAAGCCCCCATGTTTGATGTGACATTAGCTATCTTTATCACCTGGATTATTGTCATTCCAGTTGCGGTCTCGTCGTCATATCTGCAAAAAATTCTAGGGAAACGTGGGCTGCTTGTTTTAGAACAGTTAATGGGTATGATGCTTACCATGCTAGCCATTCAGATTATACTCGGTGGTTTGCACAAGTTTCTTGATCAGAGCCATTTAACATTTGCTAATCTTATAACCGGTGGGTAAGAGCTATGATGTCGCTATTTTCACTTACATTAACTCTCTTTTTGATCATGGATCCATTAGGAAAGGTTAAGCAGTTTCTTGCCATTCTAGATGGAATTCCTCACAGAAAACAGCGGTTTGTCATCGCTCGTGAGATGGTCATGGCACTTGTTGCTATGTTATCCTTCTCTTTGCTCGGTGAATATATATCTGCTGCTTTTCAGGTAAATATGACGACCATATTTATCTCTGCGGGAGTTATTCTCTTTCTAACAGCTCTCAGAATTCTCTTTCCCAAAGAAGAGCACGTTCCCCATGTTCCAGGAAATGAGCCCTTTTTGGTGCCGCTTGCTATTCCAATGATCGCAAGTCCCGCTCTTCTTGCAACTATTATGCTCTTTTCGCAAGCAGAGCCTCTTATGTGGCCAATGATCAGCAGTATTCTTATGGCGTGGGCCATAAGCTCGATATTACTGATCTTCTCTCGACCACTTAAAAGACTTCTGACCCAAAATGGCCTACTTGCCATTGAACGGTTGATGGGAATGGTCTTGGTTTTAATTGCCGTACAACGCTTTCTTGAAGGGGTCGTCCTTTTTGTGACAGAACACCATTAAGGTGTATGGGATATCATCATATAGCACGCATTGCCTACGATGGCTTTCCATTTTTAGGGTGGCAGAGAAGCGGTGATGGTCCCTCTATAGAAGAGGCTCTTGAAAAGGTTTGCTATCAGATCTTTCAAGAGCCTGTTTTTTTTAGAGCTGCATCGAGAACAGATCGCGGTGTCCACGCCCTTTCACAGATTGTTGACTTCACGACAACGCGACCGATTTCAGACTACCACGCCTTTATTCTCAGTCTAAATAGCCTTCTCCCTGTAGAAATTCGCTGCCTCCAAGCGTCCAAAGCGCCTGTTGGTTTCCATCCAACGCTCTCGGCCATTGACAAGACATATCGATATCTGATCTCAACAGGATCTGTCCAGCTCCCCCTCCTGCGCCACACTCACTGGCACGTCCATTATCCACTGGATCTCTCTCTTTTTAGGAAGGCAGCATCTCTTTTTGAGAAAACTCTCGATTTTCGAGGGCTGTGCAATCGACGCCACGGCCTCAACGAAAAACAAACCGTCTGCTCTATCCACGCCATAACCATAAAAAAGTCCTATGATGAGATTCTCATCACTCTCAAAGCAGATAGGTTTTTGTACAAAATGGCCAGAAATATTGTTGGAACGCTTGTCTGGGTGGCACGAAAAAAGATTCCCCTTTCGGCCATCTCTTCGGCTCTAACATCGAGAAAGAGGGCTAAGGCTGGGGTCACGGCTCCTGCCCACGGCCTATGTCTACTTGACATTACATACCCAGAACCATTATTTGTATTGTAACCGAATCAGGAGGAAGAGAGATGACGTTACAAATGGCGCTTTTTGTTCTTTTTGCTTGTACAACAGTTCTCCATCTTGAAGGCGTTGCTCCCAAAAAGGCCTCTGCTTCTGTCTTTACTATTCCTGTCCAACGGCTTGTCTCTACAACACCTCCTAGAGAGCCTATTTGGGTGCGAGCACATATTGCCTATAAGACAGACGACGATACCTATCTTATCGAGGATAAGACAGGATCTATTACCCTCTTTCTTCCAACAGATGACCTAATGGCGCTCGAGCTTAGCTCTGGAATGGAAGTGCTTATCTACGGAAAACTCGACATCAGCCCAGTTACACCGAAAAAAAATGAGCTCTACGCAGAAAAGATCTTGCTTCCCAACGACTAAAAGAGTTCGAGATATTTGGCGACAAAATAGGCAGCCAAGAGAAGCCCTCCAAAGGCCCCTATCCACAAAACGTTAGGAAGAAGTTTGACGCTTCCTCCATGATTTCCTCTTGTTTCAAGACCACCAATGCCATACGAAAAGTCTTGCTGTATCGGCCGCCGAAAAATCTCGCTGTTTTCTGAGATGATCTGATCGCCATCGAGCCCAAGATAGGCCGCATACTGACGAACAAACCCCTGGGCGTAAATGGGAGAAATCAGTTTATCCATCTGCCCGGCCTCTATTGCCTCTAAGTAGGCAATGCGAATAGAGGTTGCCGTCTCTACCTCTTTGAGAGAGATCTCCTGCTCCGCTCTTCTCTGTGCAAATTTCTGCCCAACGCTCTGCATATCTTGTGACATTTCTATATAACTCCGTAAGTATTCCCCAAAGAAAGAGGACCCTCCTATCGTAATTCATAGGTGACGATTTTGCCAAGCTAAGCGAATTTTCGACAGCACACTCTTAACTATGCAAAACCCATGCTATCCAAAATTATCCCGTATCCGATATTTCCGCCGATCTTTGGGAAAGTTCTTGTAGAGCGTATTGATAAAGGTTTTTTGTTTAGCAAATTAGCGCTACCTAAGATACCTTCAGAGAGAATAATGAGATATTGCTCGGTTAGTGTTATATATGTACACAAACGCCCACTAAAGGATAAACATGGATCCTATACTCTCATCTACACCTCTTTGCCTTGCTCCTCCGCCGCAGGTAATCCATGCTTTTCAAAATGTAGTACCCTTTCCGTCTACTCTTTCATATGTTGGAGGCTCTGATCGAATTTGCGCATATCTTGCCAGGCAACTTTCCCAAGAAAGAGTCCAGTTGCAAGAAGGATCAGAAAATAACGCAACTCTTTCTCTAAAGGTTGAACCTGACTTAATCGAGCATGAACAGGGCTACAAACTAACAATTTCTCAAGATGGAATAACCATCACAGGCCATGATGAACAGGGGCTTTTTTATGGTGTGACGACCTTTCTTCAAATTATTCAAGAAGCAGACAGAATTGAAGGGGCCTTTATTGTTTCGGAAATACATATTGAAGACTGGCCCGACTTTCTCCATCGAGGAGTTCATTTCGACATCAGTAGAGACAAGGTGCCAACGCTTGAAACGCTTAAAGCTCTCATCGATAAATTGGCCAGCTGGAAGATCAACCAATTGCAGTTCAATATAGAACACGCCTTTGCTTACGAAGGACATGAACGAGTGTGGAAAAATGCCTCTCCACTTACCAAAGAGGATGTTTTACATTTAGACAGGTATTGTCAGGAGCGATTTATCGAATTCGTTCCCAACCAAAATAGCTTAGCACACTTACATCGATGGCTCATGCATCGAAAATATCGACACCTGTCTGAAAGTCCCTCTCAAATAGACAGCAAGGTATTGACAAGGCAACATTATCACCATGAAGGACAGTCCGGCTATAGCCTCTGCCCAACCATTCCAGAATCAAAACAGTTCATTGAAGACCTCTACGGACAGATTATGCCTCTTTTTTTAAGTCGACAGTGCCACGTCGGTCTTGATGAAGCCGTCGATCTCGCACAGGGAGGAGAACGCTCAAAATCAATAATAGATAAAGACGGAGGCAGCCAGAGAGTTTTCAAAGACTGGCTGATGTTCCTACGAGAAACAGCCCAAAAGCATGGCAAAGAGAAGATGCAGATGTGGGCTGATGGAATCCTTTTTGAAGAAGAGATTCTCAATACACTTCCTAACGATGTCATTCCAGTTCTCTGGGGATATGAAGATGAGTTTCCTTTTGAATTAGGAAAGAGGTTTTCCGATCGAAATCTCACCTGGTATGTTGCTCCAAGCACGTGTACATGGAATTCTATTGGAGGAAGATCTTCGGATGCCATCAACAACTTAAGCCAGGCAGCGGAAAAAGGTCTCCAAGCAAGAGCTTCTGGATACTTGATAACCGAATGGGGCGATAACGGCCATCATCATCCCTTGGGAGTAAGTTATCTTGGATTATTGGCAGGAGCATGTTTTAGCTGGAAGGTCCGGCCGGCCAAAGAGGCCAAACAACTCGATATCGCACACCTTCTCAACAAACACGTCTTTAAGGATAAGACTGGACATATGGGAACCCTTGCGTATCAGCTAGGTGAGCTTTTTAGAATAGCTGTACATGAGAAAAGCAGGCTCTCGTGTTGCTCTGCCCTCTTTCGACTTCTCGTTTTCAATGAGAACCTCCCAGACAGTCAGGTAGTTCGCTCTCTAAGCTCAGAGGGATTAAACAGGGTTGGAGAATATCTTAAGGCCTCTAAGGAGATGTTAGACAGCAGCCAAATGACAAGCGATGAAGCTCCCATTTTAATGGCAGAGTTTACCACAGCAATAGAGCTTTTGGACTGTGCTCGTATCTTTGGTCAACTGCTGCTTGAATACCCGACAATTAAACAGGCTGCCGATCTTCCGGAACAAGAGCGCAATAGCCTTAAAGAAAAACTTAACAAGGCCATAGCAGGGTATAAAAAAACATGGCTTCTTCGAAATAGGGAAGGAGGCCTTTCAGACTCTGTTCGGCGTCTCGATCATCTGGTCCAAGTTCTCTCTCCCTCTACTCGTGCTACCATTTTAAGACGGGTTAAACGAGCAGCCTCTCCCGTCTCTCCAAAAAGTACTCGAAAAAAACCTTCCCCTCAAACCTCAGTCAGGTATGTTAGGTAAACAGCGCACTTCCCACCCGGACAATTGTTGCCCCATATTCTATGGCTATTTCAAAATCTTGACTCATTCCCATGGAAAGCTCTGAGAAGGTCAAATCTTGAAAGCGAGTAAAGAGCGTTGAGGTTAGAGAGAAGGCTTGGCGTATTTTCTGCTCATCACCTTTTGGAGCCATGGCCATTATTCCCTTTACCACTATATTAGGAAGCGTCTTGATCTGACCATACGCTTCTTCAAACTCTTCTAGAGAAAACCCATGCTTTGTCGCTTCTTGAAGTGGATTTACCTGCAGCAAGATAGGGACCTGTTTTCCCTCACGCAGGGCTACACTTGAAATCTTTTCTGCCAATTCCACACTGTCTACTGAGTGAATCAGGGAAAATCGACCGACGACCTTATTCACCTTGTTTTTCTGCAATGTTCCGATAAAGTGCCATGAGATATCATTCGGCAGCAGGTCTTGTTTTTTACAAGCATCGGCAACTCGGCTCTCTCCAAAGTCTCGTACGCCTAAATTATACAGCTCTAAAACCGTTTCAACACTCTGATATTTTGTGACAACAACAAGCCGAACGGGCCGTCCTGCTGCTTCAAACCTAAGTTGCGCTCTATCTCGTTTCAGGGGATGAGCGAAGGGGGCGAGATGCGAATGTTGCGATGAGGGCAAGGGTTGCTCCCCTTGCCGAGGAGCAACATGAAGCAGATCGTCCCCTGCAGCCATCCCCTGAGAGGAATAGAGCGCAATTTGGGTTTGAATACGCTCTTGAAGCAGCAGAAGGCGCCCTTTCAGGCTCACGGACGCCTCAACGAAACGGGAAGAGAGAAAATCTCATGCGCAATCATCATCTTTCGAAGAGAACGGGGCTTCTTTTTCTTCTGCTGCACAGGCTGCACGGACTTTTTAGGTAAACTTGGCTGCACTCGTTCCGGCTTCAAAGCCTCTTTGGGCAAAGCTGGGGGCTGAGAAATCTCTTCAGGAGCCTCTTCTTCAAAAAGGGGCTCTTCTGAAAACAACGCCCGCAAGATATCTTCAGCTGTCGTTTTGGCCATTTACTTCTTAATTATCCTCTACAAGATCTTTTCTCATTTTCGTATCGGCACGAACGTTTTCCATTCTGTAGTAATCCATAACGCCCAATTTACCATTGACAAGAGCGTCTGCTATGCCCTTAGGAACAGCGGCCTGCGCTTCTACAAGAAGAGCCTCTTTTAATTTGAGTTCTGCCTGATTCTCTTGCTCCAAAGCAACTGCCATAGCTCGGCGTTTTTCAGCCTTTGCCTGGGCGATGATTTTTTCGGTTTCAGCCTCAGCAGCTCGAAGTTCAGCCCCGATATTTTTATCGACAGTAATATCGGCAATATCGATTGAGAGAATTTCAAAAGCGGTTTGCGCATCGAGTCCTTTTTCAAGAACTCGCTTGGAGATCATCTGTGGATTTTCCAAGACATCAAGATGGGTCTCTGCAGCACCGATGGCTCCAATAATACCCTCTCCAACACGAGCGATGATCGTCTCTTCAGTAGCACCCCCGACAAGCTGTGCAATGTTGGTTCGAACAGTAACACGAGCGCGACACAAAAGCTGCACACCATCTTTGGAAACACCTGAGATAAAAACGTTGCCCCCTTCCTTATCGGGACAATCGATTACCTTGGGGTTTACAGAGGTTCGAACAGCATCTAAAATATCACGACCGGCAAGGTCAATTGCTGTTGCCCTTTGAAAGTCAAGAGGGATATTGGCTTTTTGTGCTGCAATAAGCGCGGAGACAACCTCGATAACACGGCCACCTGCAAGGTAGTGTGTTTCGAGATCTGCAGAGCGAATCCCCTTCAGCCCAGCTTTATGAGCATTAATATGTGCTTCGACAATAACCCGAGGGGGAATCTTTCGAAGACTCATTCCAATGATGCTAAAAAGTGAAATCGGGACACCAGAGACAAATGCCTGGAACCACAAGCTGATGTAGCGCCCGATAATCGAAAGAGCGACGACGGCAACAAATGCTAGCAAAATAAACAAAAAGGAAAAAGAGACAACTGTGGCCTCTCCTGCCTCTGCAAAAAGAATTTCCATGATTTCTCCCCCTTATTTAGAGACAGTTTTGACAATAAGATAGCCACCTCGGCTGTCTATCACAGCAACGTCTGTTCCCTTTTCGACATACCCCTGCTGACTTACCACTTGTATTCGATTCCCATCTATCTGGGCAAAGCCCGCAGGACTTAAATCTGTAACGGTTACTCCCTCTTTTCCAATATGCTCTGGTTGCCTTTCGCTTCCTTCATACCCTTCCTGATCAGACTGCAGAATAAAAGTATTTCTGCTTTTTCTAATGCTTGTAAGGGCAGACCAAATGACAACACCTGTTCCCAAAAATGAGGCGACTAAAAAGAAAGCTCCCCCCGCTATACCATAGATCTGATATCCATAGACAATAGCCAATAGAAAAAAAGCGATAGCAACCATCGCCATTATCCCACCAGGCAAATAAAATTCTAGAAAAAGCAATACAAAAGCTATTACAAGCCACAACCAAGCAAGCATCTATTATTCCTTTATAGGCTCAACAGTTACGATATTTCCGTGAATCTCTACAACCTTCACTCTTTCTCCTTTTTCAATAAAACGACCCGAACTGACCGCGTCAAAGAGAGCTTTCCCTTTCTCAATCTTTCCAGCTGGTCGAAGAGTCACCGTTACAACGGCACTATCTCCCACAGAAATCGAACTCTCCTCTTCGGGTGTTCCCAAGGTTTCATCCAAAATAATACCCGACAATCGTAACGTTTTCAAGCGCGGCAAGCGACGACAGAATACGATAATAACAGCAAGAGCCAACAATAGAGAAATTGAAAGCCATGTCAATCTGTGTATTACATACTCACCTGCAGCATTTAGAGCTTGTCCATCAAACCGAACGGATTCAAGACCTGGTATAAGAAGAGCCATGAGACCAAAAGCGGCCACCCCAGCTCCTACAACAAGAAAAATGCCAAACATAGGAAAAACAAATAGTTCTATCGCAACAAGACCAAGGCCAAATATAATACAAAGCGGTTCAAACCAAGTGATCGCCTCTTGAGCAAAGCTTCCAACAGCTATGAGAAAAAGAGCCAAACCCCCAATTATGCCTGGAACACCAAAGCCCGGTATGGAAAGCTCTAAATAGATGCTGACAACAGCTATAAAAAAGAGAAGTGAGCTCACAACAGGAGAGACAAGAAACGCGATAATGCTCGTCTTTGCATCCATTTTAAAAGTTTTTACTATCACATCTGGATAATCAACAAAAGGCGGCAGCAATCGAAGATCGGTTTGTGAGATCAAAATCGAATCAGGAAACTCTTGTTCAGGCCCTTGGGAAACCTCCTTGGAAACGACATAATCTGCAATACCGTACTCTGCCATCTGTGAAGCTGTCAGTGTCAACAGCTTCCCCTTTTTGCTAACAACCGTATCTGTAGCATATGCAGAGCGACGAATCTCCTCTTCTGAGGAAAGCTCGATAATCTCATCCCCCCTTTTAACAAGAAGAAGATCCGGATCGACCATAGCTCTAGCAAGAGCCGTATTTCTTCCGAAAAAGGCCGCTCTATTCGCAAAATCTGTTCGAAGGGCAGAATTAATCTTTTCCGGTGCTGCCTCTATCCCTTCTGCTGTCTGAAAAACGGGCGTAGCAGCCCCCATGCTTGCATCGGGAGCAGCTACAATATATCGACAGGAATAAGCAAGCATTGCCCCGGCAGAGATCGCCCAGTTATTGACATAGGCGATAACGGGAATACCATCTTGTGTGTCCAAAGAGCGAAGTAGATTCGAAATACGCTGCGAAACAAAAACCTCACCACCTGGAGTATTCAACTCTACAATCACGCAGGCAGGCTTTGTCTTTCTAAATGACTCAACAGCCGCCTTAACATACAAATAGGTAGACTCACTAATCCCCCCCTTTTGATCCTGAATAACAATGCGCCCAATCTCTCTTTTTGACTCAAGATCGATGCGACCAAAAGAGTTCTTTTCTAGACTCTGTCCAGGAATAAATCCTGTCGATATAAACGCCTCTCTGTTCTTTTCTATACGAATATCTGGATACACCCCCAGCTCATGCTGAGTAATCACCTGTCCAGGATTCTCGCCATCTCCTACAAAAAGATGGACAAGCTGAGCTCGTGCTTCATACAGCTCGAGAGAGGGAGGGATAAGCGCTCTAATTTCAGCATCGAGAACAAGAGGGCTCGCCTCTTTACTCTGCAGAGTAATTGCTCCCCACGAAACCACAGGTGTCACTATGATCGTATCGCACACAAAGGGCAAAAGGGCCAAAGGACCAATACACTGATCTTTTAGATATGCTGTATATACTAACCCCTCTTCCTCTCGAATTTTTGCGAGAAACCGCGCCAAGAGAAGCACCTGTTGCAAATTACCACCGGACGAAGAAAGAACGAAGTCCACTTTTCCTTCTTTTTCATATGGCCTTGTCTGCAAATATGACCGCACCTCTTTACACATAGAAGATGAAATATTTCCCTCTAGGACAACCCTGGTCGATGCCCCATATGAAAAAGAAGAAAAAACTAAAAAGAAAAAGAAAAAGAACCGAGTTATCACATGAACTCCGAAGATAAAAATTCAACGATTGTATTTCCTACATAACCGAGCTCTTCATCACCATGGCAGGAAGAGAAAAAAGGGGCCTCATTCTGTGCCGGGGCCATATATACTCCTCGGTCGAGCATAAATCTGAAAAAACGCCGATAGGTTTGCCCATCTAAAGATTCGGCCCTTTCCACTTTTTTTCTACCAAAAAAGAGAGTAAACATCGATCTAGATCTTTGTAAGCACGCCTCAACCCCCATTTTTTCTATTGCTCGATCGATACAAAGAGAAAGACGCCTACCCTTTGCCTCTAGAGTTTCGTAAAAATCCGCTTGAGAAGCCAAACGAAGCAACGCAAGAGCTGCGCTCATAGCAACTGGATTTCCAGACAAGGTTCCTGCTTGATATACATTCCTTATCTGGAACAAGCAGATTCATAATGTCGCCTCTTCCACCAAAGACCCTAATTGCTACCCAAACTTTTGTAGAGGTCGTTTCCACTTTTTTAAGCTCCTTGTTGAAAATGGCATGGGCCATTCATACTCTATTCTTTTCTTAATTTCTCGAAATAGCGCAGGAAAAACCGTTGAAGCGATATCTTATACTTTTAGCTCTTCTCTCTACAAATGTCGTCTACGCTCTTTCCTATTCAGCTCGAATTGTCGGCCTCTCTGATTCAAAACTGAAAAGTCAGATGGAAAAGGCCTCTCAAATTGTCTCCTCTCCTGAAAAAGAGATTCCAACGCTCAACATTTTACGACTAAAGGTTAAAAATGACATTGAGCGTATCACCAATGTAGCCGTTTACTACGGATATTTCGACTGTCATGTTGAATCAACCATTACTACAGACCCAACGCCAAAAGTCTTTTTCTCTGTACAACTTGGCGAGCGTTATCGCTTTGGTGCCCTTACGCTGATCTGGAGCGATGAAGAACTTGTCCTCCAAGATGTTCGACGAAGAGAAAAACCAGATCTCGATCCTATCGGCCCTCAAGAAGAGGATATCGCTTCATTCCAAACGGGAACGCCTGCCTTAGGAAAGAATATTGTTGCTATGGACAGAGAGTTGACCCGATCGCTCAAAATGAGAAGTTTTGCTTTTTGCAAAATCATCGCGAAAAAGGTTACCGCCGATCAATCTACGAAAAGCGTTGATGTTGCCATTGAAGTCCAAACGGGCCCCATGATCCGTTTTGGAACAACAAAAATTATCGGTCCAACAAATGCTTGCCCCGAACTTTTCAAAAGCTACCAATTATGGGAAGAAGGAGAGCTCTACTCTCCCATCCCAATAGAACAGACCGAAATAAGTCTTCAAAAAAGCGGTCTCTTTCACACTATTCAAATTGAGGAAGGCACGAACTTAGGAGAGGGATGGTCCTTGCCAATTACTATTCGCGTTGCTGATGGAAAACCGCGCACCATTGGAGCTGGTATAAGCTACATGACAACCTATGGAGGAGGAGTTTCTGCCGAGTGGGAGCATAGAAATCTTCAGGGTCTTGGCCGCAAACTCTCCGCCCAAGCCTCTCTTTGGCAAAAACGACGCTCAGCTACTCTCTCCTACACCATCCCAAACTTTCGAAGTAGAAAGCAGGATCTTTTATGGGTCTTAGAATACGATGCCCAAAACTACCTTCCTTTTACAAGTTCTGCCGTCAAAGCTTCCGTGCTTCTTAATCGCCCCATCACAAGACGCTCGTCCATTCTTCTTGGCCCAAGTTTTGAGAGACTCGAATCCAAAAAGATTCTCTCTCATAAGCTCTACCACCTTGTAAAATTTCCCGTTCAGTTCCGTTGGAGCAGCGCAAACTCACCCCTAGATCCGACATCTGGTCTTTCCCTCAACATTCGTCTTATCCCCTCTTGGCAATACCTTACACCAAAATTTTCCTACCTCATTCATAATTCATCGATAAGTGGATACACGTCGTTTTCTGATGATCTTGTTACACTCGCCGTACGGTTAGGAATAGCCAATATTCTTGGCGCTGCTAAAGATGATATTCCCCTCCCAGACAGGCTCTTTGGGGGGTCTGAAAATGCCTTACGAGGCTATAGAACGGGAAGTGTTAGCCCAATGAATGAAGATGGTAAGCCGATAGGGGGCCGCTCGATGTTGACAGGCTCATTCGACATACGAATTCGCTCTCAAGAACAGCTTGGATGGGTGGTCTTTTATGACGTGGGCAATGTATATTCGAGTCAACTTCATCGACTCGACAATCCTGGATTACTCCACTCTGTTGGCGTTGGTGCTCGATACACAACACCTATTGGGCCCTTACGACTCGACATCGCCTTTCCTCTTCAAAGAAGAAAAGATATCGACCCCCCGTTTCAATTTTATTTTAGCATTGGGCAGGCGTTTTAACTTATGATACGTGTAGTAAAAAGAGCTTTCCTCCCGATTTTGCTTTTTCTCGTGATTCTTTGGTCGATCCTTGCTCTTCCCCCTACAAAACGGGCCATCACCTCCTATGTTCGAGGGCAGATAGAACGCATTACAGGACTTCGTACGAGCCTTGAAAGAGTCGACATCTTCTTCCCCTTTGTTGTTCGCCTTCATAATCTCTCTCTCTCAGAAAAAGAGGAGCCTTTAATCAAATGTCAACGACTCTCCTTTTCTCCCCTGCTTCTTGATCTTCCCCTAGGAAGAGTTTCCCTCCTTCGAATGCGAGCTCGAGCTCTGTATTGCAATGGGGACAAAATAGAAAAGTGGCTTGAAGGGTCCTCTGACCATTCTTTCCCCCAAATATGGATTCCCTCCTTTTCCCTTCGATCAATACACCTTATCAGCTCTCGACTCCCTTTTGAAACAGGTGCTCTCGACTGTTCTCTTAAAGGCTCTGTTTGGTTTTCCGATAATGGCAATCAGATAGCCCTTACAAGCTCTTTTACAAAGAAAACCCCAAATGTCTGGCCAAAACAGATCGATCTTTCTTTCGAAAAAGAGGGTGGACACTATGCAGTCGATACAACGCTTCACCTATCGACTCGGGAGCTGCCTTCCGCACATCGATTTGTATTTGACCACGATGATACCCTTTCCCTCTCTCTTGTTGCGGATCTCCTTCCAGGAAGCCTCTCTTTTTCTCCCTCTGCAATAAAGAAAGTAGAAGGCTCTTGGAAGCTTCTCTGTCCAACTTCAAGAAAACGGGCATACCACTATGCCGTAGAAACCTCTGCACAAGCCGAGGGGACGCTTCTTTTTAGACCGGGAAAGGGCCTATCTCTCGATTGCGATTCATTTCGAGCAGACATCTGCTCTGGAACGATTCCTCAACCTCCAGAAGAATTTCAAGGAAGGGCTCTGATCATCAACGCAGCCTTTCAACCAGCTCACCGGCTTTCTATTACAACAAGGGGAAGAATTACAGGACTCTCAGAAGATCCAACCTCTCTTTTGTGGACGCTCTCTCTTCCAACCATTCGTATCAATAACGTAGAAGGAAACCTCAAGGGCACTCTTTCCGTATCCTCAAGCGAAGATAAACTGCTCAGTATTGCACAAGCCGAAGGACTGCTCCAAGCAGGAGATACAGAAATACCGATTCGAATAAACTCTGAAGGCTCTCTCGATGATTCTGACTTTTCCTTCACAGGAGATCTCTCTGCCTCCTCGTTTCACGGCCTTTGGGACTTTGCTCGTAAAGATGGAGACTCTTCCTATTGGTCGAGTTTTCGATGTCGAGATCTCTCCCTTTTTGCTCCATTATTGCAACACAATATCGCTGGACGAGCAGAGCTCTCATCCCGCTTTACAACTACTTCAGAACAGACGATATCCCTCTCGGCCAATCTCTCTGACCTCGTCTTTGGAAACATTCGCTGTGGTCATGCCGCCCTTTCTCTATCTAATGACACCCTTGTTCCAGAGAAAATCTCTATAACGGGTGATGTGGCTACCGCAGCATCCTCTTTTCTCACTGTCGACCGCTCGCACCTTTCTGCCTCCTATAATCGACATACGAGCGCTCTCGATGTTTTCGATGCAAATATCGTCGGAAAACTCCATGGCCACCACCTTGATCTCTCTATTTCTGGTTCTGGCCACACAGGAGAAAAACGACAAGAACTCACAATAGACCATTTCCAGGGAATGTGGGGAAAAGAGGCTATTGCTTTAGAGAGGCCCATTCACATAGAATCTAGGAAAAAATTTATCACCCAAGTACAGGGTTCTGTTCTTATTGGCCAGCACAGTAGAATCTCGGGAAGATGGATTAGGCACTCTCTTGCTAAGGCAACTGGAGATCTAACGCTTGAGAGGGTTCCTGCTCAACTTCTCTTTGCGAATCTCATCTCCAATCACGTTGTTGGGTACCTAGATGGACATTGTCACTACCAATCTCTAGTAAAAAAAGTTGAGGCAAAAGTCCAAATCAACTCTGAACTCATTCGTCCCCACACAATGGGAATGCCCAGAGGAAACGTCGCAATAGGGGCTACTGTAACCATCCACAACAATATTCTCGAAACTGAAATTTGTGCAGCAGGAACGGGAATCCCTGAGCCCATCGTTATTACTGGAAAGACAAAGGTTACAAAAGTCCCCAGAACCCCTTATGTTACCATACTGCCAACTGCTCCAGTCCGAGGTGCTGCCAAAGGAAACATACACCTTTCTGAAATGTTTGGCCCATGGATGCCCGCTGCAGCGTATTTTGATGGGGAACTAGCCTTTGATATCAACGCTCGAGGCCCCTTACAAAAGCCCCTCCTTTCTGGTCCTGTTTCTTTACACGAAGGCCGAGTGGATCTCCTTCCCACAGACGAAGTGCTCACAAATATCGAAGCATCTGGAACGTTTACTAAACAGACTCTTATCATAAATTCAGCCAAGGCAACAGATGGTCAAGGGGGCCAAGTAGAAGGCTCGGGGAAACTTTCCTTCTCCCCCCTTCAATGGACCCTTAACCTTAACTGCTCACAACTTGAAATTATCTCGTTGAGCTACGCAACTATCCAAGCAAACGGTTCTGTTCAGCTCTTGGGAACTAAAAACAGTCTCCATATAAGAGGGTCTCTCAAAACCCAAAAAGCCCTTATAGATCTAGCTGCAAGATTTCCTTCAGATGTGCCTGAGATACCTTTTATATACAAATATGCTGAAAAACCAAAAGATCCCCCATATGCTGTCTCATTCGATCTTGTAATAGATGGTAAGAGCGGTCTTGAGATTAGAGGTCGGGGTCTCGAATCATCTTGGACAGGTTCCGTACACCTCAAAGGAAAAGCTTCTGAGCTTTTCATGGACGGTCACCTTCGATGTAAGGAAGGATCCTTCACTCTGGCTAATAAAGAGCTCACTATACACAGCGGTACTATCACCGTTGCGGGAAACCTCTTTAGAGATTCTCGCCTCAATGTCCTTGCTATCACAGAACTTCCATCTGTCACAGCACGAATATCTTTGAAAGGGTCCCTAGCAACACCAAAGCTTTCTATTCAATCAACGCCTCCAAGGACAGATAATGAAATTCTCTCTCTTGTTCTCCTTAACAAAGAGTATAGCGATATCTCTCCTTTAGAATCCCTACAGCTTGCAAACATTGCTGTCTCTCTAGAGCACTCTTCAGGTCCTTTTCAGCTTATTGACAGGGTAAAGAGAAGCGTTGGTATCGATGTGATTGACGTCGGCTCATCTCCAGCACGAGCTGGAACAGGCCCGCTGCGAGCACCACCTATTCTCGACACCACAGATGGTTCGCCAGCTCCTGCGGGGCACAACGATGTCTCTTTGCGAGTTGGGAAATACATCTCAGATGGCGTGATCGTCAGTGTTTCTCGAGATATCTCTTCAGATGCTAACCGAGTAGGCATTGCAGCGCCACTTGTCAGTAACATTACAGCAGAGGCTGAAATTGGAGATGATGAGGTTGGAATTGTCTCGATTAAGTGGAAGCGCGATTATTAAAACCCTGCGTTACGTGCAGATCTGTTCAAGCCTGATGTTAGGTCACAACCGAGGGTAAAAAAGGCAAAAATTTAAAAATCGCCCCTAGCCTGCAAGGGTTGGGATGAGTACAATACGGATTAACGCCCAAGTTGTGCCCGTTTTCAATAGATTTAGTTTTAAGGACAGCGTATGCCAACCGAGACCTTTCACAACCCTTTCGAAGATACAACAATCAGCAAAATGCCAGACCCGTGCATTCTGGTTATTTTTGGCGCGACCGGTGACCTAACAGCCCGCCGTCTTATTCCCGCCCTTTATAATGTTGCTTATGAGGGCCTGCTCCCTTCGCACTTTGCATGTGTAGGATTCGCAAGACGAGATAAGAGCCACGAGCAATTTCGTGAGGAGATGTTAACGGCAGTTAGCACACATTCTCGAAACAAACCCGTCGATAACAAAGTATGGCTCTCCTTTAGTGAACAACTCTTCTACCACCGTTCGGAGTTTGACTGTGATGAAGGATATGAAAGATTCGCCAAACAGCTCGAAGAGCTCGATGCCCGGTTTGGCACAAAGGCAAATAGAATATACTATCTCTCTACACCTCCGAGCCACTTCGGAACAATTGTGCAAAAACTCCACAAACATAACCTTCTCTATAACAAATCTCAAACGACAAAATTTTCTCGTGTTGTTATTGAGAAACCCTTTGGTCACGACCTTCCCTCCGCTATAGAGCTGCAGCAGCAAATGGCGGAAGTATTAGACGAATCTCAGATCTTCCGTATAGACCACTGGCTTGGAAAAGAGACCGTACAAAACATCCTTGTGTTGCGTTTTGCAAATTCCATCTTCGAATCGCTCTGGAATAATCACCATATCGATCATGTGCAGATCTCTGTAAGTGAAGATATTGGTGTTGGCACAAGGGGCAATTTCTTCGAAGAGGCGGGGACACTGCGTGATATTGTTCAAAACCATATGATGCAACTGCTTTCTCTTGTTGCTATGGAGCCCCCTATTAACCTAACCGCTGATGCTATTCGAGATGAAAAGGTCAAGGTTCTCTCTTCCATCCGTCCGATCCCCAGCGATCAGATCGATCAATATGCGGTTCGAGGGCAATATGGTCCGGGCTTTGTTGGAGGAGAGCCTGTTATAGGATATCGCCAGGAGGAAAACGTCTCACCGAACTCTTCAGTAGAAACCTTCGTCGCACTTAAGCTTTTTGTCGACAACTGGAGATGGGCCGGCGTCCCCTTCTTCTTAAGAACTGGACGACGCCTTCCTAAAAGAGCCACAGAAATCGCAATCTTTTTTAAAGACCCCCCAGGCGTTTTATTTAATGCCATCGTGCCCAATACTCCTAACGCTCTTGTCATACGTATCCAGCCAGATGAAGGACTCTCTTTCAAAATCAGCTCAAAAGTGCCCGGAAGCGGCATGTTGATTCAACCGGTTAAACTCGATTTTAAATATAGTTCCCATTTTGGAGTATCTCCCCCAGAAGCTTACGAAAGACTGTTGTGCGACTGTGTGGTAGGAGATTTGACCCTCTTTGCACGCCAAGATGAAGTCCTTGCTTCATGGAGACTCCTCAACCCGATTATCAACCACTGGAAAGAGAAACCTCCTTCGCAATTCCCAAACTATTCTGCTGGTTCATGGGGACCAGAAGAAGCAAACCGTCTTATAGAGCAAGAAGGACGAAACTGGCGACTTATCTAAAGGAGCAAAGCGATTTCTATGCACATGATCGATGATGAATTATTCGGAAATATATCACCTCCTGGTGGAATCGAAGGTATAAATACGCTTAAGGCAAGTCTTTTTACGCTTATTATTGTCGTCAAAGATATTGAGCGTACAATGCACTGTCAACGCCTTGTTCATCTTATTGCTAAAAAGCTTCCTTGCAAGGTGATTTTTGTCTCTATTGATTCCGAAGCCCAAGAGAGCTTTTTGAGACAGAATTTCTCCACGAGGGTGGTGAAAAACGGTCATCCCGTCTGTTGCGACCTGCTTACCATACACACCTCTCTCGACCAACTACATAAGGTCTCTTTTCTGATCACACCGCAAACAATTCCCGATCTTCCTGTCTTTCTCTTGGTTGGCCACGCTCCTTCTGAGGTCCAACTTCTCGTTGATGATCTCCAACCATATGTTGGACGTATCGTCTTTGATGCCGCAGAAATCCCAAATATTGGCGCGTTTGCCAAGAGTGTTGTTGAGCTTCCTCATAAGGAAAAATATGTGGATCTGAATTGGGCTCGAACAAAACCGTGGCGTGAAACATTTGCTCGTGTCTTTGATAATAAAGAAAGTCTTGATGGAATCTCTCACTTTTGTTCTGTAGAGATTAGATTCAGCCAATCGCCTACTTGCTCAAACCTATTTGATACACAAGCTCTTTTCTTCCAAGCATGGCTTGCAAGTCGCCTTAAGTGGCAAATCGCTTCCATCGAACGTTCAGAAGAATCTTGCAAAATTCAATATACCTTTAATCAACGCTCTATTTCTGTTATGCTCATCCCCACAGATAGCGAGATCATGGATGAAGGAGGCATCACGGGCATCGAAATACGAGGAGAAAACGACCTCCACTACCTCATGTCCTATGAACAAGACGATCGGCATATTGGAGTGCACGCCTCTTCAAAAGATCGTTGTGAGATGCCCTATACGCTTTTTGTTGGCAGCTTTCAAAGAGGAAGAGCCCTACCTAGTGAAATCTTTCAGCAGGCTTCTTCTGAACACTATCTGCCGATGATAGAGCTTTTGTCCTCACCTCTTTGGTACCAGGACAGGTCAAAAACGTGATCTCAATTGTCTTTTAGATGATAATAACGTTTAGGTATCTATGAAACGGGTAACAATTGATGAACGGCGCCAAGTTGTGGTTGCAAAAACAGAAGAAGAAGCTTATGAATTTTGTGCACATGCGTTTATTGAACAAGCAAAAAAGGCTATAGCTGCACGCGCTTCATTTTCTGTGGCCCTTTCAGGAGGCTCAACTCCCCTCCCTCTTTATGACCGACTTACAGAGCCGTCTTGTGCCCTTCTTGTCAACTGGTCCCTGCTTGAGGTTTTTTGGGGCGACGAGCGCTGTGTAGGCCCTGATGATCCAGAAAGCAATTTTGGCAACGCTATGCACTACTTTACCCGTCCACCTCTAGACCAATCAAAAAAACACCGCCTCATTGGGGAAAGCACCAATCTCGAAAAGGCCGCTCAAGAATATGAGCGGATATTGAAGGAAAACTGTGCTGACCATCGCCTTGACTTAGTCCTGCTTGGTATTGGCAGTGACGGCCATACAGCCTCTCTATTTCCAAATACAGAGGCTCTTAAAGAGGAAAAGAGACTCTATGTTGCCAATCATGTTCCTCAAAAGAAATGCTGGCGCCTCACAATGACATTTCCGGCTATCAACCAGGCCCGGTCCGCACAAGTGCTTGCTCTTGGAAGAGGAAAGGCGAAAACCCTTAAAAAGATCTTTTTCGGACAAGAAAGCTTCGAAGAGATCCCTGCAAAAAAAATCGGAACAAAACAAAACCCCGCCTGCTTTGTAATCGATAAAAAAGCAGCATACGGACTTGGATTATAAAGAATATCTATTTATAATTTTATTCTATGTTAGTTCTTGGTATTGAAAGCACATGCGATGAAACGTCAGCTGCTCTTGTCCGCTCAGGACAAGAGATTGTGCGTCATATTATCGCCTCGCAAGCATCCGTTCACAATCGATTCGGAGGCGTTGTGCCAGAGATTGCCTCACGCCACCATATTGACGATATTATTCCGGTTATCACAGAGTGTTTAGAGGGCCTTTCCCTAAAAGAGATTGATCTTATCTGTGTCGCTAATGAACCAGGGCTTATCGGATCCCTCCTTGTTGGTATGCAAACAGCAAAAGCGCTGGCCTGGGGACTCGACAAACCGGTTATTGGTATCAACCATGTCGAGGCGCATCTCTACGCATCGATGATGGGAGTTGAAAATCTCGAGAAGCATCTACCGGCCTTAGGCCTGATCCTTTCTGGAGGACACTCTACCCTTCTTCATATTGAAGAGATCGGAACGTACTCACTTATCGGGCAAACGGTTGATGATGCAGTCGGAGAAGCCTTTGACAAGGCAGCAAAAATCCTCTCTTTGGGATACCCTGGAGGACCAGAGGTCGAAAAAAAGGCCAAGCGTGGAGACCCTTTTTCCTTTCCCTTCCGTGCAGGGCATGTAAAAAGAGATCCGTATAGCTTTTCCTTTAGTGGCCTTAAAACAGCACTTTTATATACCGCACAAAAAGTTGAATCAACAGAGCAAACAGTGTGCGATCTATGCGCATCCTTCCAACAGGCCGCCTTTTCGAACCTCATTCAAAAGCTTAAAAAAGCGTGTGATCAATACCGGCCAAAAGCACTCTTTTTAGGAGGAGGTGTCACACAAAATAAGAAACTTCGATCCATGCTTTCTGAATCGCTCTCCCTCCCCCTTTTTTGGCCCTCACCATCGCTGTGCCTCGACAATGCTGCTATGATTGCAGGACTTGGCTACCACAAATGGAAAAAAAATAGCATTGATATGCGCTTTTCCTTAGAGCCTAAAACCCGCATCTCCTGGAATACCGTTTAGTGTCTGGTAAAATTTCCCCTTGTTCGCTATTATAGTAGCTTGAAAAATAGAAGGAGAAATCCCCAATGGCCAGCAAGCGAGAATTTGTAAAACTTAAAAGCAGCAAAAGTACATATTTTTACTACACAACAAAAAACAAAACAAAAACGCCCGGTCGTATTACTAAAAAGAAATACGATCCCACAATTCGAGAACATGTTGAATTCAAAGAGACCAAATAGCGCCTTTGATGTATGAACTAAAGACGGCCTTTTCTTATCTTGTTCCTAGAAAGGGACAGCTTTCTATAAGTGTTGTAGGATCTATTGCCGTCTTAGTTATTTTAGCCATTGCCTGGCTGGTTCTTGTCTTTTTTTCAACAACAGAAGGGTTCGAACGGCGCTGGTCTGCAAAGATCACGTCTATCCTTGGTCCTTTGCAAATCGTTCCAACAAAAGAGTATTTTGATAGCCCGATCTACCAAATCGATCTTTTTTCAGAAGATACTGAAAGAACACCGCAACGGTTAAGCACAAAACTCTCTTCTCCAGCTCTTCCTCTCAATGAAAACCTCCCTCCCAGTTTAGCAAGCTGGCATAAGGCTCATAAAACAGACTCCCACCCCATTTTCTCTCTCTCTCAAAAGCTAGATGCCAAAAAAATCCCATGGAGAAGCTTTGAATCGACCGTGAGCCACCTCTCTATTTCCTCTCTTCAATCGATTCCCAGTCAAACGCTCAGCCAATACGCCTCTCTCTTAGGCCTCTCTAGCCTCAACATAGAAAAACTCGACCTTGTTCCAGAGATCAGTGCAACTGAAGTATCCGCCCTGCTCCAGATAGCATCAAACCCAAAAACAAAAGGCGTTGCCACAGCATTTATCAACGCTCTTGAAAAAATAGATATCATTACCACAGCCCCAATCGAAATCGAAGAGAAAACGATTCCAATAGCTACTCGAGCAACCATTTCTCTTTCCTATGAAGAAGGAGCACTTATAGCTCACTTCACTCAACCTTTCTCCCTTTCCATCCCCGTTACGCATTCCCTTTTCAGTGTTCTCAATGTCTCTCTACACCACGCCCCTCTTCTTCTTGACTCACCTTCGCTTCCCTATGTTTCCACATTGGGTTACCCTGTTCTTCTTTCAAAATATATGAGAAAACAGGGCGTACGACTTCTCGATAGGGGAACCTTTGAGGTATCGGGCAGCTCATTAAGTGGCCCCCCCCTCACAATACCCTTTTATGTCGCCGGCTTTTTTGATCCGGGCATCCTTCCGATCGGAAGCCGCCTTGCTATAACCTCTACGCAAGCTGTGCACGCAATTCAACCGGAGCTCTCTTCTGAAGGACCCTTGGCATCTTCAGGACTCATTATTGACCTGCCAAGAGAACAGCTCCCCTCCTTCCAAAAGAAGATCGAAAACGATATTACTCCTCTTTTTACTACCAAACGATATGATCAATATGAAGTAACCGCTGAGCTCTACCATCAACTTCGAAGTGAAAAAACACTCTTTCGCCTTATCTCCTGTATTATCATCGCGGTTGCCTGCTCAAATATCTTTTCCATGCTCTTTATTCTCGCTCATGACAGAAGAAAGGAGATCGCCGTTTTGAGGGCCTTGGGGGCTACTAAAAAGAGCATTGCCGCTATTTTCATCATTGCAGGGCTTATGGTTGGTCTTTTGGGCTCTCTTCTCGGCTCTTTTTTAGCAGCTATTACGCTTCACTATCTGCCGGAGCTGCTCGCCTTTCTTGGAAGAGTGCAAGGGCAGGAGCTATTACAACAAACCATTTATGGAGATATCCAGGCTCAAACTCTTTCGCTCCCTACCTTTCTTTTCACCGTCATCTCTATCTCTGTAACCTCTGCTATAGCAGGAGGACTTGCCGCTTTCAGGGCGTGCCGTATTAATGTCTCACAAGCTCTTAGAGGATAACTCGCATGTCGCCACCTCTTATCCAAGCAGAAGGGATCTCGAAAACCTTTGAAGAGCCCCTCTTTACTCTTTTTGAAGGGATTTCCCTTTCCCTCTCTCCCCATGAAACGATTTCGTGTGTAGGACGATCCGGTGAGGGAAAGTCTACGCTGCTGCATATCTTGGGAACTATTGAGCCAGCAACAACGGGAACCATCACTATACAGGGAAAAGAGCTCTCAACATGGCCTATCGATGATTTGAGAAATTCACTCTTTGGCTTTATCTTTCAGTCTTTTCATCTCCTAGAAGAATACGACATTTTAGCAAATGTCGTGCTGCCCGCCCACGTAGCTCGAAAAAAAAACCCATACTACATTGAGCGAGCACGCCATCTGATCGACCAAGTTGGCCTCTCCCATAGAATCTCTGCAAAAACAAAATACCTCTCTGGTGGAGAAAAGCA
>Ga0180437_10002732_pt1 | contig 27446 bp, 25 predicted proteins | sample SS_ome_4_FD_132410 | JGI IMG/M metagenome (GOLD analysis project Ga0180437, IMG submission 132410) | Hypersaline lake sediment archaeal communities from the Salton Sea, California, USA - SS_3_D_1 metaG | ecosystem: Environmental > Aquatic > Non-marine Saline and Alkaline > Hypersaline >...
ATGGTTTCCAGCACTCGAATATCCCTAATCTTCATAGGATCGATGGCCAACGGGTCTTCGGAAAGAACAACCATGTCCGCCAGTTTGCCTGATTCAAGCGTGCACTTACGGCCTTCCTCGAAATTCTGCCAGGCGGCATCCTCTGTGATGGCACGCAATGCCTCGAACGGAGTGATGCCACATGTCGACCTCTTCTTGAGTCATATTGGAATAACCACAGTATCCTTCACCGGGGTCACAGGAATAGCCGCCACTGCCTGTTGGGGTATCCGTACTGACGAAGATATGCCCGGCGGTGTCGGTGACACATTTGCCGGCGGTGGGCCGGCTTTTGCCTGGTTGGACGCACTATGGCTGTGAAAGAAACGCCCTGTAACCCTGAATCGAACCGCCCACTGTCATTTTCAGACTACTCCGGCGCAGTCGTCCGGTGGCGCCGCGATAATTCCAATCCCGCCTTCTCGATCATGTCGACAAATAGAGTTGGGGCACAACACAGGCGGCTGAATGGAGATGGCCTTTTTTTGTATTTTCTATCTTTAGACATACCTTTTGTGCCTCCTTTATTTTGGACGGTGTTATACGACTACAAAAGGGGCAAATATCACATCAAGTCGGCGAGTTAAAGGACTCTTTCAGCAACTTCTTGGATAAGTCCTGCGCAGGGGTCGCAAGAAAACCTGTATCGATTTGAATTATTCAAAAGACATGCTGACAATTCAATGAGAAAGACCGTCAGCCTTCATCGAAGCTGTATGACTTTCGCTGGGCTTTACTGCAGGATCTGGTAGTGGCCAATCCAGATGTTGAATCCACCGACAGTCTCATCGATGGCACCAGTGACGTAAAAATCTTGCCCCAATCCTCTAACAATACCTAATCCTGTATCATATCCATCAGCAGACCCATTGATAGTGGTGGAGGCTAATAAGTCGAGGTTCTTGTTGAATTGGGCAATCCAGATATTGGCTCCTCCGTTCACTTCACTGTAAACACCCGTATGATAGAGACGGCCGCTGTCATCCATAATCATTGTATAGGCAACGTCTTCTCCGTTCAAAGGGCCATTAATGGTCATGCTGTCTAACTGATTGAGATCCGTGTCATACTTGGCCAGCCAAATATTAAAACCTTGGCCACTTTCAGTGATCGTACCCGTGATGTATATATCGGTACCATCAACAATCATGCCGTAGCCCTTGTCTTCCTCTGTTGTGGGCCCAACGAGGATCTCTTCATCGATGAAAGCCAGAGTGGCTTTGTCGAATTTGCCTATCCAGAGATCATAATCCGTAGTCGCCTGGGAAATCGAACCGCTCACAAAAAGATTCCCGGAATTGTCGATTGCGAGAAAACGGGCCTTATCCGTATCATTCGCTGGATAATTGCGGATCGTGAGCGCCTCCTGATTCAAGTCGGTATCGTATTTCCCAATCCAAATGTTTCCATTTTGTCCTGTATCGCGGACATACCCTGCCACAAAAAGATATTCCCCATCCTCATCGTACATGATTCCATATCCCTCATCATCGTCACTGTCTGTTCCGTTGACTGTAATCTCTTTTATAAAATTGAGACTCGTATCAAATTTGGCGAGCCATATGTCATGACCCTGACCAGCGATACTCATGTAGCCAATCACATAGAGATGGCCTGCGTTGTCCAGCGCCATGGTGTATCCTTCATCATCGCCATTTGCTGGACCAGGCCGGGTGATACCGTCAATGTAATTGAGGTTGGCATCATACTTGGCCAGCCAAATGTCTCTCTGGCCTCCAGCGGTAATATATCCTGCGACATAGACATGTCCGCTCTCGTCAACAACAATTCCCCTGGGTTGATCATCACCACCCTCTCCCCCATCAATCGATACAGAACGAAGGAGAGAAAAAACCTCTTCAGAATCTTCTATGACATAGAATTTTCTGTAATCGATGTCGAGCGTTCCCAGAGGTCCGCGAACACTCGTCCAGAGTCTATTCGTTCTGATTCTGCCCTCCAAAGTAACTCTCAATCCGTCTTCAGGTCCCACTAGTGCCCTTAATTGATATTTTGTTCCGGGCACCTGTTCGAACTTTTCTGTGATACTTCTGCCGTTCAAGTAAGCCCTGAACGTTTCCTTTTTCGCTCGTCTATGCAATTTGACGAGTATCTCTACAGGATGAGAAGTGAACTCTTGCCGAGGTTGAGGTGAAATGATTTTTACCAAGTTTTCCGGGAAAAAAGAGTGATTCGTTGCAGGTTGGATCAGACAAAAACACAAAACCGTAAGAATAACAATACAGAATTTCCTAACCATGGCTATCCTCCTCATGAATGGCAAACGGTTGGAACTTGTTCCGCCAGTGTGTCAATATTATCAGAATTCAGCTATAAAATTCAAGATTTATGCAGGCAACCAGGAGTCCCCGGATCGGTCATCGGCTTGATACCTTCGGGGGCTATAGACCTCAAGGGGTTCATGCCAGTCTTCTCCCCAGAGTGTGAAAATCAAATGTAGAATATTGCCAAGGACCAGGTTGCAGCACAGACTTCATCGCCAGAATGGAATCCCAGTTCCCAAAACAGGTGTAGCCCTTCGCTCGTTCAGAGCCGCACGATGATGCTTAAACTGACGCAGATCGGATTCAATAACGATTTCTAAATCTTTTCTTTTCCTTTTTCTGTGATGATGTAGCGACCGCCCTCATCCTTAATAAGTTCTGCACCGGTCATCTCGCGCACGCTGCTGCGCACCTTGAACAGCGGCTGACCCAATTTTTGGGATATCTCCTCAGGAGTGAGCGGATTATCCAGAACACGCAACAGGGCCTTGGCCGATTCCGTAACCGATCCATCTGGATTGACACATGCCATTGTCAGCTCCTAGAGGTCCTTTTTGCAGAAATACCAATCCTTACACTCGACGCTGCCGTCCTTGACCCGCTCTTCTGCCATCTCTTGTGTATTGGGCGGGGGAACTATAACTTTATCCCCGGGCCTCCAATTGGCGGGCGTTGCTACTCCGTATTTGTCGGTCGTCTGCAGAGCCTGAATCAGACGCAGAATTTCGTCCATATTGCGTCCTGTCGAAAGCGGATAATAGATCATAGCTCGAACAATCTGTTTGTCGTCGATGACAAAGACACATCTCGCGGTTTCTGTTTTGCTCTCACCGGGCATGACCATACCGTATAACGAAGCCACTTCTTTGTTCAAATCAGCAATAATTGGGAAAGTAATCTTCTGTCCCAATTTCTCTTCGACATTTCTTGCCCATGCGATGTGCGAGTAGACACTATCAATACTCAAGCCCATGAGCTCGCAGTTCAGATCTCTGAGCTGCTCGTGGATTTGAGCGAACCCTATGAACTCTGTGGTGCAGACAGGTGTGAAATCAGCGGGGTGGGAGAACATGATCAGCCAGCTGCCTTTGAAATCCTCCAGCCTTATGGTGCCGTGCGTGGTCACTGCCTCAAACGGCGGCGCCGGCTCCCCTAACCGCGGCATAGGTTGGGTTTTTTTTTCTTGAGATTCTGTGATATTTTCCATAGCAAAGCCTCCTTTATAGATATGAAATTATTAATTGCAGACCCACACTCAGGAAATCCCTCTTGAAAACCTGGAAATTATTTTATCACAACTCAAAAAATCAATCCAAACAACTGGAAAAAAGGGCACACCTGACAAATCTTCTTCATGATTTCCGTTCCAAATATGATGGATGGCGACAATGGATCAGTCTCACAAACGACTTCGTCCCTCTCCATTTTCTTTCCCTAATTTCTGATGCTCTTCCAGTTCGTCAGCCACGCGATCCAATCCGAGGCCCTGGAGAGTGCTTCGTTTGGGAAATCCTGATCTCTCCTCCCAGCCTTGAAGGCGATAGAATCGCGTTTTGAACTCTTCGAATTTGTCTCTGTCCAGCTTTCTCCGGGAATAACCATAGTAATCCCATTTTCCATTCTCTTTGCCCGGCATATGGGCATTTCGGACATCGACGGGGAAAAGGGGCCTCTTTTCGTAAACGTTATCAGCGAAATGAACCATATCCCTGTGACGACCCTGAAGAGTCCAGATGGCATGGTCCAGATTCCATATTTCCCGTCTGAGAGAACATAATTCCATATGACTTCCTGGCAATCCCATGTTTCCGTACCCCAAAGCGACAATCGAGCACAGTCCCTGATTTGGACATCGCCGTTTCTGATGTCAACCCAGACCGGCTGATCCGCTTTCCCTTGAATAACAACCCCGTCCCAACCCGCAAACTTGAGCATGCCCGAAAATCGGCCGCCAACAAATGGATCAAAGACGGAAGCGGGCCTTTACCCATTGGGTGGATAACCACTGTTGCCGACGCTTCACTGGTTTCAACGTTTCTATGGGGAACGGGGATTGCTGAAGACGGCTCCCGTTCAATAGGTTTGGGCTATTATCCCACGTTAGATAGTGTTATCGACAACTGGGTTACTGCTGATTTTATTCCTATCGATCCCACCAAGGAGGATGAATTTTCAGGCTATATATATTGGAATGATTGGCCAGGGGGATTGGAAGATGGATTGATTTGGATACACACCTATGATGCAATGGGAGTCCACACAATTCCCTATTTATTCTCAACCTATAACTTGAGTATTCCATTTCCAGATAAAACAAGGCTCTATTTCAGCTTCTCAATCAATAATTCTGGCCACAACCCTTGAAATTACCAATCTGCCCTTTTTGCCCAATTTCTCTCTGATTATTGTTTTTAAAAACGGATAGGAATATACCCCATCAAAGATTTCCAATTCAATTTCTTCGACTTCATTCATTTTTTCTTGTTTTATGCCTAACTGATTCAATAAATGCCTAAAAGGCTCAGCGTCTTTGAAGTCGGCTCTTAAAAACTTGATCTTTTTCCCCGTATTCTGCTTGGTATTCTGTAAATTTTCCTCCGACACCTTCATCGCGATGATAAATTCGTCATGGTCACAATAATTTTTGAAGTACTCGTTAAGCTCTTCTTGGAAAACAGTAGACTCCTCAATATAAGGCTCGTCTGCCGAAGGGACAACTGTCCTGACTTTATACTGAGCATTCCAATGACCTTCCATTTCTTCTTTGCTGATATGTATTTTCATTTGCATGTCCTCCTTACTTTATTTAAAAAAAACAATCCTCGCCTCAAAATGCCGGTTGCAGGGTAGCACGAGTAAGACCTGTACTTGACAGACTGAGGATCACATCATATTTCAGATCGTTTGCTCTTACCGTAACGACTCGGCTATTTGCAACAGACAGCACTTCCCTATTATTTCGGCTCCGGTGGCCGTGGAGGCTTTAAAAAACCACCAAGCACAATGATCTTTTTTGCATAATCCGTCTTCTTTTGAATCGTCGTGACTCTTAAAAGCTGACAATAATGGACATATCATCTCCTGCATCATTTCTCCTTTAAAATGGCCCCAAACGTTTGGCTTGTTATCTACAAATGATTTTGCAACCAGGCTAATGAGTCATATATAGCGTGTATCAGTAACGTCTATCCCCTCCAAAGCCAAATTATCGATCGTAACGAGGGCGAGCCTCGTTGACTTTGAGAGCGCGTCCTCTAAAATCACTGTCGTTGAGTTTGGAGAGAGCGGATTTGGCTTCCTGATAGTCAGGCATCTCCACAAATCCGAATCCTCGCGAGATACCCGTATACCTATCTTTGATGATTTTGACCGATGTCACCTGTCCGAAAGTTTCGAAAGCTTGCCGCAAATCATCTTCCGTGACTTCTCGCAACACATTGCCAACATAAATATTCATTCTGACTTCCTAATAATACTGGAATTTAAATTGAGGAGGGAGGTAATTCTATGGCGTTGAAGTTTTCCCTAATCTCTTGTGAAAAATGCCGCTTTTTAAAATCTCACAGGTTTTTTCACCTTCAACATTTTTATGTTAACACAGATAGTATTTATAAACAAGGACGATACATGAAACTAGAGGTACGCTGATTCGGCATCAAGAATGGCAGCGCTGGAAAGAAGCATCCACACGCTGTCTCTTTCCTCGATTACCATTTTCACATGAAAAGGCCTGATGATCGCAGCCAATCCCAATACAACAAGAAGAGTGAAGATATTGGACCCGACAACTGTACCCAAGGAAACCGCTGAGCTGTTTTTCAAGGCAGCCATGGTTGAAATCAAGAACTCAGGTAGCGATGCAAAAATGGAGAGCACGAGAAGAGTTACGGCTATCTCGGATACACCGAAAGCCAGGGCAATTTTTTTGACTCCGATGAGCACGCGATTCGAAGACAGCCAGAGAATTATCACAAAAATGACGAACAGACATATCCAAATCAGCACGTCACAGCTCCCTGATCTTTGTGTTTATGCTTCTTACCATAAATGCGCCTCTATTTCCGAACACCCATTCTTTCCCTAAGACCTCGGCTTCAATAATCTCTGTACATATTTTCTGAAACCTCCTTCAAGACAGAAAGAGGTGAAGATTACAGCTCCCAGAATTATGATGGTAAGAGGCGAATTATTTATTTCATATGAGATCAATAGACCTAAAGAAATCAAGCAGCCACCAAGAGACGCCCATATGAGCAGAGGATTTGCACCGGTTTCCCGATAGAGTCGCAAGTGCGCCATATTGACGGCGGCATAGATAATCAGGAAAGAGGCGCTGCCTAAAAGAGCGACACCTTCCAAGTTCAACAAATTCACAAAAAGGATAACGAGCCCGGCGGTGATAAACAGCCCTTCATATCCTTTCCCCCATATTTTTCGTTCAAAATGCTTGGGAAGTTCCCCTTCCTTTGCCATCATATAACTGACATTGGCACCGCCATAAAGAGTTGCGTTGATGGCTGAAGAGGTAGAGAACAAGGCGGCAACAGCTGCAATCTTAAACCCGATCAAACCAAAGAATGGCCTGACCGCTGCCGCAAGAGCGAATTCTTTGGCTTTTACGATCTCAGAAACGGGCAGGTTACCTAATACGGTCAAAGACACAGCCGCGTAAATGATAGCTGTGATTAAAACGCTCAAATACAGTGCTTTCGGAAGAGTTTTTGCGGGATTTTCCATATCCTCGGCTGCATTTGTGACTAGTCCGAACCCTTCATAAGCGACAAAAACAATGCCTGCGCCGAAAAAAACATTGGAAACCTGTGGCCAGTGCGACGGAGACAAAAGATCGGGTTTGATAAACAAAAAGCCGCTGACAGCAAACACGAGAAGGATAACGACTTTTACAGCAACGATGATGAATTCCGATTTTCCGACAGCTTTTGCGCCAACAAAATTAACGGCCGTGAAAATTAGCACTACTGCCGTAGCAAAAAAATTCGACCAGATACTCGACTCATGAGCCGCAAAAAATGTAATAGCATACCCTGCAAAGGCTTTGGCGTAGAGAGCCAGAACGAACACATAGCCGATCCAGAGAAGAATATTGAACCCCCCGCTCAAAATTCCGCCCCCAAATCCTTTGATCAGAAATTCAACGGGACCGCCGGCCGACGGATATTTCGCTCCCAATTTTGCGTACGAATATGTGCACAGAATAGCGACGGCTCCGGCAAGAACGAAGGAGATATGCATGGCATTGCCGGATATCTTGGCCGCAACGCCCAAAATGGAGAAGATCCCCGCCCCGATCATACCCCCTATGCCGATCGCAACGGCTGACAACAATCCGATAGGCTTTTTATTCTCCATTTCGAAAACTTATAAAGTCTCCCCTCCTACATATTCTATACACCCGATGTTTCTTGCCACTGGTACTGTTTATCGATGTTCTCGTGCAATCGGAACGTGTGCCTGCAATCAGAAACGTCTTCGCCGAGAAGTTCAATTCGGCTTAAATCGGATACGCCTAGATTGGCACGTGCGCAGTAGCTCAAATAGCCAATTTTAGCAAAATCGATGCCCATGACCTCGACCGCAATGCGGTCGGCTGACAGAAAATCTGTACTCGCGATGGCCACTCCTGTGTCCACAGGAGTGCCACTGACGGGCCCATTCCCTTCCATCCCCACAAAACCGTCAATAACAGCCAGATCCGGTTTCAGAGACATTGCCATGTTGAATAGATTAAAGTTGATCTGCTTGATCCCCTGATGAACATCCCTTTTGTAGGTTTTTCCTCCAATTTTAAGAGGAGCCCCCATCAGCACATTCTTCAAAGAAAGAGTCGCCACAACCGTATCATGAGTTTTCATAACCGCCGAGGATATCAGATAAACATCCGGGTCCATAAGCAGGCTGGAGACTTGAATCGGCAGGGGCTGAAGGTTCTTATCGCATATGAAAAGTCTGGATGGGCGGGCCTCATCGAGCTCGACGAACTTGACATCATACTTTTCCTGGAGTCTGTGATAACCGTAATTCGCAAATCCCACAGATGCCGGGTCAAAGGCCGGAGATTCGGCAAGGATAACAGGTCTGTCATAAATCGGTTTCAGCATATCGAGAATCGCCGTTATGCAGTCCACATGAGTTGCGGCCAACTGCTTGTTCGTGACCACGAAATTAGGCTTGATGACCACCTGTTTATGGCCAATCCCCTGTTTGATACCCCCCTTTATCAAAGCCAACGCCTTGGTGACATTGCTGTAACGCTCCTCACCTTTTATCAGCGCCGCTCTGGAGGTCTTTGCTGTTACGGGCTTCCGGCATTTGATGGGCCGGATTGCATTCGCTCGAACAGGAACGGAATTCAGAGCAGCCGTCACTCCGACCAATCCAAAGGCCGAATCTTTAAGGAATTTTCTTCTGTTCATTCCTATCTTTTCATCCGTTTTTATCTTTTCCCAATTCCTCTAAATATGCATTCGTTCTCGATGATTTCGGATTTACCCCTCTTGGAGAACATCACATTCCCTCCAAACTGAGACAGACAAGATAATACAATACTATCAATAAGAATTTCTGATGTAAACCACCCGAATCGCCTTGATTGGCGGAAAGAACACGACCTGTTCTCATTGGGATAGGACACCAACAGCATTCCTCTGTTCTATTACGAAATGCATCCTGGATGGATGTAGTCCTTCTCCGCCCTTGGAGGCAGCTCCTTTTTCATCAAGAACCTCGATAACCGAAAGGCAACACTTATGGCCCTCGGCACGCGTAAATTCATCCGCCCGATCCTCTCAAGCGCTTTCTTCGGGAACCAAGAACATTCAAGCCTGGAATGGGCGGAGATCTTAAAGTCTGGGTAACGGTATGGACTGTGCGGCGCATTTCTCCCTTTAAATTTGAGGGATTGCAAAAAAAAAGTATTTTCAAGTATAATAAGGCAGGTATTCCGAAAGCCAGGAAGCGGAATCTATCAAGACAGCGAGGAGGATTAATATTTCCTTCTACAAAAACAGCCTGCGGCGAACGCCAGACGCGCAGCAGGATTCGATCTCCAATATGTAATTCCTCATTCCAACCATGGAAATATCCGCTTTCCTGTCTCCGGAAATCCTACTCTTGACTTCTGACATGGAAAAAGGATAATTTGGAGGCCCTAATACAATGGACAATTCATTAAAAACCATTCTCAAAAACAAAGGCCCGATAAGAAAAGCAGGAGTCCTCGGTATGGGCTTTGTCGGCATACCTTCAGCGGTTGCTTTTGCCGCCTCGAGTGCCTTCGAATTCGTCTGGGGTTTTCAGCGCCGTTCAAAACTCTCCGGCTACAAGATCGACATGCTCAATCAAGGCCGTTGCCCCATTCAGGGGCGCGAGCCCGAGCTGGAAGAGCTGCTCAATCAGGTCATCAAGGCAAATAAATTCAGATGCACATCCCAATTTGAGAGAATATCCGAGCTTGACTCGATAACGATCGCGGTGGACACCTCATTCCTAATCCCGGAAAAGCTGATCCCGGACAGCGAATCTTTGGAAACGGGCCTGAGGACCGTAGGGAAGAATATGTCCAGAGGAGTGCTCGTCGTTGTCGAATCGACGGTGACGCCCGGAACGACCGAAGGAATGGCCAGACAAATTCTCGAAGAAGAATCCGGCCTCGAGGCCGGAGTCGACTTCGCCTTGGCCCATGCCCCTGAGAGGGTGATGCCCGGGAGGCTCTTGAAAAACATCCGGGAGTTGGACCGGGTCGTGGGAGGTATCGACGACGTGAGTACGGCGCGGGCAGTCGAATTGTATTCTGCAATCCTGACCAAGGGAAAGATAATTCCCATGAACGCCAGAGCCGCCGAAGTGGCCAAAACAGCGGAAAATGCGCTTCGGGACCTCCAGATTGCAGCCGCCAACCAGCTCGCTCTGTATTGCGAGGCTCTGGGAGTTAATTTTTTTGATGTCCGGGCCGCCATCGACAGCTTGAAGGAAGAAGGAGTCACCAGAGCACTGCTCTATCCCGGGGCCGGAGTGGGAGGTCATTGCCTGCCCAAGGACACCTATCACCTGGAACGGGGTCTCAAAATTTTAAATGGTGCGAAGAGTACCGCCGACTATACAGCCGATCCGGGATCTCTTTTCCTGCTGGCGCGCCAGATCAACAATTTCATGCCGCAACACATGTACAGGTTGACAAGGTCAGCGCTGGAGAAAGCCGGAAAACGCACCCAGGGCCTGAAGGCAGCCATTCTGGGATGGGCCTACAATAAGAACACCAATGACGCACGAAACACACCTGCCCTAGCCTATAAGGATTTTCTCGTTAATGATGGGATTGCTGTCAGAGTCCACGACCCTTACGTTGCAAACCATGATGGAAATCCGATCTCAAAAAACCTGGACGAAGTTCTCAAAGGGACGGATTTGCTGACAATTGTGACCGATCATGACGATTACAGAGAACTCGATTTGGGGAAGATAAAAGAAATGATGAACGGACCTCATCCGATCATCGTGGACGGCAGGAATATCATCGACGATGATGAGGCCTTGCGCCTTGGCTTTATATACATTGCTGTCGGCCGGGGCGACAGGAATGGCCACGCCTTTCCGGTATCTTGATTTCTCTGCCTTCTCCGGAGGAGGGCTAGTCGGATTCCGACCATGACGGATCGACCTGTCGAACAAAATCCCACACCCGTCAAGAAGTATCACGAGACACTTATACGTATCTTCGACATAGTTTTGTCCGTTGTGGCCTTAATCGTGCTTTGCCCGGCCCTGTGTCTGATTGCCCTATGGATTCGGCTGGATTCGGCCGGTCCGGTTTTTTTCATGCAAGATCGCGTGGGGTTGGAGGGAAAGATCTTCAAGATTTATAAATTCCGGACCATGATGCCAAGCGACGTGCTCACTCCTCTCCAGTACAAAAGGAATACCCTGGGCCGGATCGAGCCGGTGATCAAGGTAAGGGACAACAGCCGGGTAACGCACGTGGGATCCTTCTTGCGGAAGTACAGTCTGGATGAGCTTCCTCAATTCATCAATATTTTAAAGGGGGAGATGAGCCTGGTGGGCACGCGCCCGCCCGTCCCCGAGGAAGTCGATGGTTATAACGCTGTTCAGTGGGAGCGACTGCGCGGAAAACCCGGGCTGACCGGCCTGGCTCAGATCAACGGTCGATCCGATATGGAATTCAACCGCATCGTCGCGTTCGACGTCTATTACATCCAGCATCGCACTATCTGGCTGTACCTGAAAATCTTGATTCTGACGGTTCCCTTTTTTCTCAGCGGTGAGGGCTCATTCTGAGCTGGCGTTATTTAGATAAGCCCGCTATCCCGGTACCACCGCAATGTATCCCGGAGGCCGGATTTCAGGTCAACCTCCGGATGGAAGCCCAAAAGGTTTTTAGCTTTTTCGATACTCAATGATCCCTGGGCGACAGCCGCATCGATGTCCTTAACGCGGAGAAGAGGTCGTGTCCTCGTCACATCGGCGGCTTTTTCGATGAGGAAGGCCGCGGCTTTCACAAGAGCTACGGGCACATGGAGAGAGGGCCTTCTCAATCCAAGATATTCCGAAATCAGCTTGTGGATGAGATCCAAATCGTAAGCCTGTTCCGATGCGATAATATAGATATCCCCTAGACGCCCTTTGCTTAGGGCCAGTAGAGCGGCATTGACAACATCTCTCACATCCACCATAAAGATAGAGACCTGTGTGTTTCCCAATCTCGGAAAGAAACCCCTCTTGACCAATCGGGTAATATCATACAACCTTCCCTTGCCTCCGGGCCCATAGACGGGACATGGTCTTAAAACCACGGCCGGCAGTTGATACTCTCTCCAATACCTGAGCACCAGCTCTTCACCCTCCAGCTTGCTTCTCTGATAAGGGGTGACGGGGCGGCACTTCGTGTTTTCATCCGCCAATAGTGTTTCGATGGGGCCCATGGCTGATGTGCTGCTGAAGTGGATCAGCTTCCGAACAGGTTGTGACAGACACTCGCGAAGAAGGTTTTCGGTCCCGCGGACGTTTGTCTGGAAGATATGTTCCTCAAAGCCCCTGCTGCGAATGGTTTCTGATCCTGCGGCGGCCAGATGATAGACAGTATCGATATTTTTCGATATATCCGCCAGCGAGCCAGAATCATTCAAGTCTCCTACCCGAAACTCGATGAGTGAAGAGCGGCCGAAAAGACTTTCGGCCTTCTGTCGGTCCCTGACCAGGCAGCGGCAGTGATTCCCCTGCGATAACAACCTTCGCGTCAATGCGACACCGACAAATCCGGTGGCTCCCGTAATAAGGATGTTCATCACACAGGCTTTGAGTTTTCGACATACCAGTCAACGGTACGTGCTATCCCTTCCTGGAAGGATACTTTGGGCGCATAGGGGATGAGTTCGAGAAGAAGCCGGGTACCAGCAGCGTGTCTCCTGACGTCACCGGGCCTATCCTCCTCGAAGACAATCTCTTCCCGGCATCCGAGTTTTTCTTGAATTATCCGTATCAAGTCAATGATTTTGACCTCGACGCCGTTGGCCACGTTGATGATTCTTCCTCTTGCTTCGGGAGCTTTGAACAGGGCGACGGTAGCTTCAGCCGTGTCCCCGACGTAAATGAAGTCACGAGTCTGCTCTCCGTCTCCATAAATAACAGGATTGTTGCCATTGAGAATCCTTTGGATGGTTATGGGTATGACCCCGGCATACATTCCTTCGTTTTGCCGCGGTCCGTAGTTGTTGAAAGGTCTTACGATCACAGTGTCGATCCCGAAGCAGCGGCCGTAGGAATACACCAGGTGGTCCCCCCCCGCTTTACTCGCTCCGTAGGGTGTCAGCGGCAGAAGGGGATGGTGTTCGTCCATAGGCGAGTAAAGGGCGGTTCCGTAGACTTCGGAAGAGGAGAAGTGAACAAGAGTCCTGTATCTTCTCTTTTCCGCCAGTTCGCAGACGACTTCTGTCATCCTCATGTTTTGCGCAAAAGCCCACTCCGGCCTTTCCAGAGATGCGGGCAAAGGGACAACAGCCAGGTCGAAGACTACGTCTATGTTGTGTTTTTCCACGATGTCCGCCACTTTTTCCATTGAGCTAGCGTCATCGGGATAAAATTTCAAATCAGGGAATTTGCCTGCAGCCTGGTCGAGGTTACTTTCCTTTCCCAAAAAAAGGTTGTCCATGACGACCAAACTGAGCGGGTCTTCTTCGGTTAACCTCTCGACTAGATGGCTCCCTATAAAGCCCGCCCCTCCCGTAATCAGGATATTTTTTCCAGCAAGCGTGTAATGGCTCATTCCTCTTAGTCTTCCCATTTACAGCACATGTTGATTCCTCTCAATGCTCCAGACTTTTTCCTAGCTTGAGAATCCTTTTCGGCCTCAGTAAACCCGGTTTAGAGTATCACACAAAAAATCAAAAGGTCAATCGCCTTACACCGCTTTACACCGCTTTACATCCGCTGGAATACCGCTTAACACACGGCGTAATGATCGAACCTGAATCCGCACGCTGCCCCCCTTAAAACCGACACAGACGGAAAGTGTGCAGGGTAGATTTCTTCGCCCACTAGAAGGGCTACTGCTTCAGTCCGGTTCTGATTTTACATCGCTTGACCCGAACCTGGGATTCTTATACCCTTAGACGTACAAATGCACGCAATCTGGAAGACCCGATGGAGAGATTTGCGAGCAAGATGACTCCCCCAGGACCAATATGCGCCCTTTCACAGCGACTCTGAAGACAAGACAGGGAATACATTCCATCAAGAGACTTTTCTCTCTTCTGTCTCGGTATGGATTGAGTTCATTGCCAATGGAGAGAAAAGTCAAAGCTTTCCTAAAAAAGGCGAAGAAGGCGACTTTCCCCATCACAGCAAATCTTGTCGACAGATATCCGGTGTTGTTTCAAACGGACGCTGAGTTTGCCGTCCATGGCTATCGCCATACGGACTATTCCGGGTTGGAGGCGGCAGAGCAAGAGCGACATCTTGAAAAATCTTTCAACATATTTCAGAGACGGGGGCTCGAGGCAGTCGGGTTCAGAGCCCCTTACCTCAAGACCAACGCAGATACTCTTCGGCTGCTGAAGAAGCTCGGATTCCTCTATGACGGCTCCGCCGTGATCCATTGGAATTTGCTGCCTGCGAATAGACAGAACGATCTGTACAGACGGGCACTTGAACACTATCGGCCTTGGGATTCCCGGGAAAAGGCATCTCTTCCCTTTTACGAAGAGGGGATGCTGAGGCTGCCTGTCTCACTGCCGGACGATGAAATGCTTATCGATAGATTGGGAATCAGGAACCAGGTTGAGCTCTTTGAAATCTGGGCCGAAATATTGCATCAATGTCATCAACGAGATGAAATGTTCGTCCTCCTCCTCCACCCCGAGAGATACTTCATGGCTGCGGAATCGATCGATAGGCTTATCGCAGAGGCCGAACGCAAAGGCATGTGGAGAGCGACCCTGAGAGAGATCGCGCTGTGGTGGGCATCCCCTGGCCGGAGCCAAAGATGGCCTCACGATCGCAAGGGCACTTTTTGCATCACCGGTGATATCGATCTGGTATCTCTCAGAGACCTGTTCAGATGAACGATAACTCGATTCTAGGCCCTGTCTTGAGTCGATATTCCCCCTGTGACATCGTCTTTTGAGACGCTAACGCCGTTTTTGGCGAAGACAAAGTAAAGCGACGACATGAAAAAGAAAAACGAATCATTAAATTCGCTGATTTCTCCCATCCACCAGGATTTCGTCACCACATAAAATTCATCGATGGCCATGAACAAGATAAAATTGATGATATAGAGCAAGCCTATCCAAACAGGTACGACCGGGACATTGAGGCGCTTATATTTTTTTGATAACCACGGGACCCACCTGTCAGTGATGGGGATCACGCAAAAAAAGCCGAAACAGAAAATCAGGAAAATTTTCGGGATAGAGGTGAACTTGGCTATCCCTTCCTTCAGTTTGCCTCTGGCGTCTCTTGGCTGCAAAAAATCCAGATTGTGTAAATTCGTCTCTTTCTGGATGTTTCGATTTTCGAACCAGGAGGGAGTTTTCATATGGAAGATTCTTTGCCCCCAACTGAGCTCTTCTCCGGCTGCGAGAAACATGATCACCGCTAAAAGGAGAAAAATGATGTTCTTACGTGTACGGAACAGAATTAAATCGTTTCCTTTGTGTTTCTTCCAATAGCTCCATCCAAAGAAGAGAAATGACAGGAAATAAAGGATCGCAGATGCCCACTCAAAGAAACCGTCTTCTCTGGCTAGAATGGTCAAAGAGTCTTCATCGATGACGAAAATCGCGCCGTTTATGACCACCACAAACAGTATGACAAAGGCGATAAGTCCCTTTTTCATTTGGATTCCTAATGTAGCTATTAAAAACCGCAATGTCAATTCACGTCCCTTTTCCAGGTCTACCGATACTATAAGGGTTGGATTGAGCCGCTGCCTGTCTTCCCAGAAAGCACCCGCTCCTATCCGGCGGCTCTCGCCGACAGGGGCTTCACGCCATTTCGCACTCCGAAACTCTGTCACAGGAACTTCGAGTTCAGAAGGGCGGCGGTTGTTGACAAGAGGATAAGTTTTATTTTATTATTTTTAATAATTTAGCCAAGGTTTATTGAGTAATCTGTGAGTTTGGGAGATAGGTTCTTGTCAACTCAGAGGAAAAAATCAGGATCGACACCCGGTTTTGCCAGCGAGCGAGCGACATCCGGCGCACACTTCACGTCTACAAAGGGCATGCTTCACAGGCGGTTGGAGCGAATTCCGGCGGGCCCAAAGGAGTGTTAATTGCAGGTATTGCTGGTGACGAACATGTACCCCACTCCCGAAAAGCCGGCTTTCGGGACCTTTGTCAAAGATCAGGTCGAGAGCTTGAGGAGGGCTGGAGTGGGAGTGGACGTGTTATTCATCGATGGACGCATGAGTAGGCTCAACTATGTAGGGGGAATATTTCGATTCTGGTGGAAACTCCTGAGAAAGCGCTACGATTTCATCCATGCCCATTACCTTCATTCGGGATTGATTGCGCGATTCCAGTTTACGCTACCGGTAATCACGACTTATCACGGAGCCGAAGTCACAGATCATTCCCCGGGATGGATTCGTTGGGCAGCCCTGCATGGAAGGAGGTTTTTCAAACGGATCATCGTCGTCAGCCGGCCTGAAAAAGAACGCATTCTCGGTACAGATCCAGAATCCAAGGTGGTTGTCATACCCTGTGGAGTAAACTTGGCCGTTTTTCGCCCTATGCCGGTCGCCGAAGCGCGCTCCCGGCTTGGTTTGCCGGCACAAAGACCGCTGGTGTTATGGGCCGGAGAATATTGGCAGTACGAAAAACGTTTCGAGCTGGTGGAAGAGTCAATGACTCTGCTGAAAGAGATAAATCCAGAGGCAGAATTGATTCTCGTCGCCGACAAGCCCCATGAAATCATTCCGGTTTATATGAACGCCTGCGATGTTCTACTTCTCACTTCGCGATCCGAAGGCTCGCCCATGGTCATCAAGGAAGCCATGGCCTGCAATCTGCCGATCGTGTCCACCGACGTGGGAGACGTCGCCGAGGTGATTGGCGATACCGAGGGATGCTTTCTGGCAGAGCCCGATGCGAAAGAGTTGGCCGATAAATTGCATCAGATCTTGCAAAGTCGGAGGCGAACCGACGGGAGGGAAAAAATCCAGCACATGGGAGCAGGCCCCATTGCACGGCGTCTCATCGCCGTCTACAACGAGCTCTGCCCCCCTGATCGCCGAATGGAAATCGCTGACCGAGGATGATGAAACGCGTTTGTTTAATTCGGCATGGCTTCTACCCTGCCGATATGTTGGTACGCCGTGAGGCCGCTGCTTTGCGCGATTATGGTTTTGAGGTGGAACTCCTATGTCTGCGTTATCGAGGTCAACCAGCGAAAGAAACCGTCGATGGCATCTCCGTCCGCCGGCTGCCTCTCGGTCGCCGCAAGGGAAGCTTCTTGCGCTACCTATACAACTATACGGCTTTTTTTGTGTATGTCGCCGTCATTCTGACACTCCGCCATTGGCACCGGCCTTATGCCTTTATCCAAGTGAACACCATGCCTGATTTTTTGGTGTTTGCCACCTTGATTCCGCGTTTGTTCGGCGCACGAATCATGCTCCAAATGTATGAGCCGACGCCGGAACTATGGGCAGCACGCAAGGGACTGCTCGACGAAAAGGCATTGGACCGCTCCTCGGTTCGACATCGTCTCACTTTTCGTACTCTCCGACGGGTGGCGCAGGCAGCCATTCGTTACGCCCATAGTGTATTTACCGTCACCCAGCAACTGAGAGACAATTGTGTCGCTCACGGAGCAACCCCTGACAAGATGACTGTTATTCTCAATGTCCCAGACCATCAATTTTTTGAAGAAGAGGTGGAATTCTCTGAACATCTGTTCTCCGGAAAGACAGAGAATCGCGACTCTTTCATTCTCATCTCCCACGGCGCCATCGAGGAACGCTATGGGTTCACGACCATGTTGAGGGCTCTCGATCTGCTCAAGAAGGATATTCCAGGTCTCCAGTTGCGTATTGCCGGATTAGGAAGTTATCTGAATCAATTCCTGGCTAAAGTAGAGGCTATGGAGTTGCAGGATAGGGTTCATTACCTGGGCCATGTTCCGTTCAAGGATTTGGTCAGCGAATTGCAGCGCGCCCATGCCGGGATCGTGGCTCTTGAGGCCTCGATGTATTCGCATCTGATCCATACCGGAAAAATGTTCGATTTTATTGCCTTAAAAAAACCTGTTATAGTCTCGCGTCTGAGGGCTGTGGAGGCTTATTTCAATGAGGACAGCCTTCGTTATTTCAATTCGGGAGACCCCGAAGATCTGGCCGGAGCGATCCTCGAGATTTTCCGGCAGCCCGAAAAGCGCCAGGCGTTCGTTCGCAACGCCAGCCTGGCTTATGAGCAATACAGGTGGGAAAAGCAAAGGGAGTTCTACTGGTCCGCCTATGCGGAATGGGATCGCCGGCTAAAATGATCGTGAACAAAGATATCCGCCTTCGCTCGAAGGGTGTGGTGTGTAAGGTCTATCGATGCCCAAATCAAAAATAGTATTCGTCATTGCGTCTCTTGTCGAGGGAGGAAGTGAACGGGTCGTGACCGATATCACAAGGCATCTGGACATAGAAAAATACGAAGCTCATCTCGTTCTTTTTGAAAAAAAGGGACCTTACCTGGGCAATGTCGGGGAGAATGTCATCGTCCATGACCTGGCCAAAAAGAGCCGGTACAGTTATTTCATGCTTGTCTTTCGTTTAAGCCGCTTGCTGCGGAAGATAAAGCCTAAGACGTCAATCAGCTTTGAGGTCTACGCGAGCAGCGTGGTCTGGCTGGCGAAATTTTTGGCGCGTTCCCGGTTTAAATTCATTATGACCGTGCGCGAAAACCTCAGCTCTGCCCCGGCTGTCACGCAATTTCAACATGCCTTCCGCTTCCTGGCGAAAAACACCTTCCAGCGGGCGGACATAGTTCTCGTACCCTCAGAAGGAGTCGGTCAGGATCTGCTGGTAAGGGGCGATGTCACCGAAGGAAAGATCAGGAAGATCTTCAATCCGATAGATATGGTGAAGATCAGCCAATTGAAGGAGGAACATCCCGATTTTCCCTCTCTAGCGGGAGAGGCCCCTTTCATATTGGCTGTAGGCAGATTGCACCCACAAAAAGGCTACCCTTATCTATTGAAGGCCTTCGCTCTCATCAAAAAGGACATCGACGAAAAACTCCTCATTCTGGGGACTGGAGAAGAGGAAAGTCAAATGAGGCAGTTAGCGGTAAATTTGGGAATTCAAAGAGATGTTATATTCGGTGGGTTTCAGCAAAATCCCTACAAATTCATGAGGCGGGCCTCTGTGTTTGTGCTCCCCTCTCTCTGGGAGGGGCTGCCGAATGCCATGCTGGAAGCCATGGCCTGCGGAACGGCTGTTGTGGCCACGGATTGCCCATCGGGCCCCAGCGAAATCATCACCCACGGCAAAAACGGGATACTCGTTCCGCCTGCGGATGAAAAAGCTTTGGCAGATGCCATGCGGATCCTGTTGACGGATGAACATTTAAGGAAAAAATATGCCCTGGAAGGGCAAAAGAGAGCCCAAGACTTCAGCATGGAAACCATACTCAGACAATACGAAGAAATTCTCTGATGGGAAAAATGGACATTGTCGATGTACTGCCGGAATCGACCTGGAGGTCCTACGTTCAGTGCCATCCTCAAGGAAACATCTTCCACACACCTGAAATGTTTGAGGTCTTCGCCCAGGCCAAGGGCCATAAACCCGAACTGTGGGCGGCAGTCGATGGGGAGAATCAGCCGCTGGCCCTGTTTCTTCCCGTCCGCATATCCCTGGCCGCCGGAACTCTCAAGAAATTGACGAGCCGTGCCGTTTCTTACGGGAGTGTCCTCTGCAATCCGGATACAACCGGAACAGAGGCTTTAGCTGCTCTGTTGGAAGCCTACAAAGGAAGAGTCGGCCGCAGTGTCCTGTTCACCGAGCTCCGCAACGTATCGGATTTGGGCCCTCTGCAGCCAGTTCTCGCCAAGACCGGGTTTGTCTACAAGGAGAACATCAATTTTTTGATCGACCTCAGCTGCTCCAAAGCCGAATTGATGGCAAGATTCGGCAAACGAACACGCAAGCACATCCGATATGCACTTAAGAATGAACGAATGGAGGTAGAAGAAGTAACCCAAAAGAAGAACGTGGAAACCTGCTACCGACTCCTCAAAAAAAGCTATGCGCGAGCGCGCGTCTACCTAGCGGACCTCACTCTATTCGAATCTGCGTTCGACGTGTTGACCTCTCAAGGGATGGCACGATTCCTACTGGTGAGGGCCGAAGGATATCCCGTGGCCACCTCCATAGAATTGATCTTCAAAGATACCATAACCGGCTGGTACGGAGGCATCGACCGGAGTTTCCGCAGATACAACCCGAATGAGCTCTTGGCATGGCATATCTTTGAATGGGGGATTGACGGTGGATACAGAGTATATGATTTCGGCGGCGCCGGCAACCCGGCCCAGGAATACGGGGTTCGTGATTTCAAAGCGAAATTCAAGGGAGAGCAGGTCGGCTTTGGCCGGAATGTCTGTGTTCACAACCCGGCATTGTTAAAAGTGAGCAAACTCGGTTATCGTCTCTATCAATATCTTTTGCCCATAAAGGACTTCAGCATCCGTCAGATAAACCGCCGGGAGGAAAACTACGGAGATAAAGAACGGGGACACCGACGATGATTAAGTGGGCAAAGCGATTGACCGAGTTGATCGGAGACTGGATTTTTTTAGTCAAACGTGACGGTTGGAAATCAAGCCGTTCTTTTATTCAGAAAGAAATTGCGAGACTGCCCTATCGGAGGATGCCGTATTTTGTTCTCGCCTATTCTCTTTCGGATCCCGTTCCGGAATTCCAGCCGAAACGCTCTATTGACATTCGCCCCTTCGCGGCAAAAGACCTGGAGTTCGTTCGGCGCGAATATCTTCCCTCCGAAGCCAACCTGTGCCGACGGCGGCTCTCGCAGGGACAACGGGGGCTCATGGCCTTCATAGACGGTCAGGCAGCGGGATATTGCTGGCTGGCTTGCGATGACCGGCTGGAACGGGTCAGGCTTTCCATCGGGCCCGGGGATATTCTGGCACCCAGCGCCTTCACGGCGCCCGACTTTCGAAACAAAGGCGTCAAAACGGCCTTGGCCATCGCGAGCCTTCACCTGTCCCGTGAGTTGGGATACGCGAGAATCCTGACGTATATCGAGGTCAACAATATTCCGTCACTTAATATCTGGCAGAAAAAACTCGGATCCCAGGTAATCGCACGCCTGGATTTCAGGCGCATCGGTTTTTGGCGCATATCCCGATACCATTGAGGTGCTGTCATGAAAGCAAAAATGTACCGGACCATGAGACGCTTTTGGCGGGGCGGGTTAGAGACGCACAGACACCTGAGAGAGTTACGAAAAACACAGTGGCTGACTCCCCCTGAACTGGATATGCGGCAGCTCAATCGCCTAAAAAAATTGGTGAAATTCGCTTTTGACCATGTGCCCTATTACCGAGAGCGTTACCAGCGGGAGGGCATCCATCCTGAGGACATAAAGAACTTTTCCGATTTTCAATCTCTGCCTTTCCTGACTAGAAAGGATGTGAGGGAGAACCTGGAACGAATGGTGGCTCCAGACCTGCGCCATAAAACCGTGCGTGAACGAACCGGGGGCTCTACCGGAGAACCTATCCGGTTCTACATAGAGGATTCGTTCTGGTGGTGGAATGCAGCCCTCGAATTTCGCTGCCGGGAGTGGTATGGAGTCAAAGAAGGAGACAAGTTAGCCTGGGTTTGGGGCGATATGCGAGAAATTAGAGATAAGAGCTGGAATGAACACCTCAAGGCTCGCATTATGCAACAGAAATTCTTGAATGCTTTTGCCTTGACCGAAGACAATATGGAATCCTTTGCCCGAATGCTCAGTCGCTGGCAGCCGGCCATGATAAGAACCTATGTGTCAGCCATCACCTTATTAGCTCGACACATCAAAACTATGGATATCGATCCCATCCGCCCCAAACTGATAGAAGCCACGGCAGAGAAACTCTCTGCTCCTCAGCGTGAATTGCTTCAGGAGGTGTTCTGTTGCCCGATAGCCGATTGCTACAGCTCAAGGGAGTTATCCACCATAGCCTACGAGTGCGAAACCGGCCGCCTTCATTCCTGTGAGACCTGTGTTCCGGAAATCATAGTCAAGAACCAGCCTGCAAAACCAGGGGAAATGGGCGAAATAGCCATAACCTCCCTGACGCAATGGGCCATGCCCTTCATTCGCTACAAAAATGGCGATATGGGCATCGCTGAGGGGGAATACTGTGCCTGCGGCCGGGGACTGCCGGTCTTGAAGGAAGTCGTAGGCCGGACAAACGACTATCTCGTAACATCCGAAGGTCAATTTGTCCACAACGCATATTTCCTGTCAACGTTCAGCAAAAGAACGGAAGTCATCCGTTTCCAAGTTGTCCAGCCTGACCGCCACCGGCTCGAGATCCGCCTGGAGTGCAGGCAGACCATAACCCCGGAATGGCTCGATAAATTAAAGGCCGACATCCGGGCCCGCTTCGGAAACGACACGCACATCACAGTCCACGTAGTCGATAAAATCGAATTGACACCGGCCGGAAAACACCGCTTTGTCATGTCTGATGTGAAGCCGGATTTCATCTGAATGAATGAGACACGGCCTCCCGCTCGGCTATGGTGAATACGGCGTTATAAGTTGAAGTGCCTTCAAGATTTTACGGATGCCCTCATCGTCATTGCCTTTTCCGAATTCCTCTTTTGAGGAGGCGATAAGAGAGGCAAAAACCCGGGCAATCGGAGCTGGCTTGGATCCGGGGATCTCAAAAGATTGGATGCCGATCCGTTCCACTGCATAGGGGGCGAGTTGACGAGACCCACATCACAAAGGAACTAGGGCTTTAAGCGGATGGATGGGAACCAGTTCTCCCCTATCCCGGTGAATAGGAATGAAGTGAGATGCGATTGCTATCCGAAATGTATATTGCTAGGATATTACTGCATTTCCTTCATGGATTGCACAGATTAGCATTATTTTTAAACAATAAAGGCAGAAGAAATGGACGAATGTGTAGCGAAGCTTAAAGAGGGCACACTCGCTCCCTGGAAAGTGGAAAATGAACTGGAGTCAAGTTTCGGGATAATACCGCCCCATCATTTCGGGGATGCCGCACTGTGCAGACAGAGGTTTATAGAGGATGTAACAGGAGCATCCTTCAAATACATCCAGGTGCCGGAGAAACCGTACAAAGCCAGATATCGCTGCCCTCGTGACGAACTCATCTGGGAATTAGATGCCAGAGATGATGACCACACCTGTTCGCTCTGCGGTGGATCGCTCGATCCGCTCGGTCAGTATTTGGCATTGGTGGCCAACTATGTGGGCGGAGCAGAGATCTATTTTTCCTATGCCGGTCGCATTCACGTTAAAGGGGACATTGACAAGGTCTTCACGAACCTGCTCGTCTACGGAACCGGATTAGGGCCCATCGGTGTTACCCGCGGCTGCCATTTGGTTAATCGGCTGGGAGGGGTCGAGGTGAAGGTCGAAGAACGGTCGCGTGCAGTCCGATGCAACGGGTACATCTTCAAATCAGATTCCATACGGAGTCAAGCAAGAAGACTCATAGAAGAAAACCTTGCAAAGATCACAGCCGATATGGAAGCACAGCTTTCAGAGTTTTCCGGCCGGATCAGTTCGGTTGATTTCAAGCAAGTGGATAAAGGCGGCGATCACATCCTCTTTATTGACTTTGTCGGGAGCTTTGAGCATTTTAGAGGTCACGGTGACATAAGCCGTGCTGTCGGATTTGCCAAAGAGCAGATGGAATCCCTTCTCCAAGAAGCGGGTATAGATTATGAGCTCAGCGTGATTGCCCAGGGGCATGATGGAGACCTCAAGCCCAGCCCCAAAAACAAGCGCGGCCGCAAAGCAGCCGCGGAAATCAGAATCCCGGCCAAGGATTTCGAAGATATGCTCAAAGTGCATCCTGAAAAGTTTTGCGCCTTTGTACGAGTCGATACTTACGGGGCCGAAGAACTCGGCTGCCAGTTTTATTCCGGAATGGGGGGAGAGATCATCCCGGCTGTCTATAAGGCCACGCAGGTCAATCCTCAAAGCCCGCTGGTCTCATCATTCCAGAACAACTCGGCTGTGCTGGATAAAGGCGATGTGGTTTTTCGAGTGGAGCTTTTCAATGTGGAGGTAGGTATTGCTTCATGCAGGGAGGGCTTGATCTCCCCGGTTGGCCGGGAGGCCCTGAGGATAATGGGAGTGCACACAGCCCGGGAATTTGCCGCCTCGCTTGTGGCCCAGGTTCTAGCCGGTGAATTCAACCTGGCACTGGAGATCAGCCGGGAAAAACTCTACAGCTCCAGGTAAAAACAGAATAAAGACAAGAGCATTGCCTCCTTCTCTGTTCATATCTAAAGCTCCTGAGAAAATATGTGTGTTTACTTGACATATTATATGTGTAGACTTAAATTGAAAGATGGGTGATGGGAGTCTTCTTTAACCAAAAGAAGACCACTTTATATAGATTAACAACGCAAAAAGGGGGAAATTATGCGTGTAAAAAGGGCATCCGTTTTTTTGGCTTTAACTTTGCTCACCCTTGTGTCATTGCCGTTATCCGCTGACATTCGAGAAATTCTGACTTTCAGAGATGTTGAAATACCGTGGACTCTCAGACACGGTGACATCGTTATGGAGAAAGGATCGTACGATGTAATCCTGATCAAACATGGCATCGAGATCTTCTGCCTCAAGATCAGACAAAATGGGAAATCCATCTGTATTATCAAGAATCCAGAGAGAATTAAGTATGCAAACCAGGACAATCTGTATGAAATGATGCAAGATCCGGAAGTTTCTTCAGAGTCAATATTGCGTATGAAAAAAAATGAAGCTCTCAATACCGTTTACTTTTTGATAGAGACAGGGGATTGCCAAGGCTGCAGATTCCAAAAGTTTAGGTTCAAAGCACAATCTGTGGAGACCTGATCAAAGACGGGCTATTCACGAAAGACCTTATAAACCACAAGCTCTGTGAAGCCGCTGCTTTTCTCTCTGGTTGCATACAGATGATTCCTCTTCAGGGTGATCCATGAATCGAAGGGCCCTCCAGGCGTGAAGACGGGGTCATTCAGATGGGCCTCTAAACTCATTGTGGCCACATAAATCCCATCAGGATTGAAGACATCAACGATGTGCCCATCTGGACTTAGGCCTTGTTCGTAAGTCATAACATATAAGTATCCTTTATCATCCGCAAAGAGACACTGAAATGGAGGAAAGTGGGGAGGGAAGAAAACCTTTGTCTTCAAGGCCGGAGGCGTGTTTTCAAGCTTTTGACCGATATCCCTTTTGAATTTTCCGGATACACTCACCGGTTGATATTCTTTTCTTATCTTTCTTTGAAGATTTCCCCTAAGATCGTAAACGTGAATCTCATAGCCACGGTCTTCATTGACGATGTAAACTCCATCCCTGGTCATCGTCCAGAAAGAGAGCTTCATGGGCAGCCTGAATTTTTCGACTCTCATGGGATGATCAATTTCAAATTGATCCAGTTCCTTTATCTCTTCAAACCCGGAATCGTACAGGCTTGTCACCAAATTCAAACCATCCCCTGCCGGCCGCGGCACTGACCTCCTGATCAAATAATTGCCATTCGGCAAGACCTGAATCATATTCCCCATGGCGCCAATCCATATCCTAATGGAGATTTCAGTAATATGGTCGCCATTCTTGTCGAAGACCATAATTTTCGAGTGAGCTGCGTCAGCAATCCAAATCTCATCACTGTCGTTGATCTTCTGGTAAGTGGCGGTGGGAACTTCGCCAGGACCCTCTCCCCTGGTAGCAAATGAACGGACAAATGTCCCATCGGCCGCGAATTTAAAGACGAGATCCCCCTGCGACATTGGTGGTTTATATATGAAGATACTTCCTTCGGAGTCGACATCGAAGCCCCATATTTCTGTCAATCCCAGCCCGGCTGTAGATTCATCTTCGGTATCGACGGTAAATATTTCCTCCAGGTGGTAGCGGCTTGGCTCACCTTTGATTGGATAAGGCTGTAAACGGTTGATAACGACTTCGACGCCATCTTCCGTTGTTTTTGCAATCCGATCTGGTTGAGAGGTGCAAAAGCCTGACATCAAGACAATAAGAACGAAAATGATGATTTTGTTCAAATAATCCTCCCAATTCATAACCGTTAGCCAAGGCGGAATTGTTTAGCTCGGAAGGCAGTAATGACTCAGGAGGTATTAGCTCTCACCGTTAGCTAATAAGTTCCGAGCCCATTTGAACGAGCGGAGCACTTGAATAGTAACGACCAAATACCAGAGCGCGACGAAGGGCCCCAGATCGAAAAGACCGGCCTCTGCCGGCGGATCTGGGAATGTGTGGATATTGAATCCAAGCATGGCGACTGCCACAAGCATCCCAAGTCCAGCGAAAATCCTGCCCAACTTAGGGTGTCTGAGCATGTTTAGCGCAAATAAAAACGTTCCAATGGCGATGTACAAATCCCAGCTTAGATCCAGCCCCAGATCCACGTTCCAGACCCAGTTCACTATTTCCCGTACGGAATCATCTCCGGTCCTTTCTATGTGGGCGAGCATCGGAAAACGCAACGCTAACTGGACCACGAGCATCACACCAAAAAGTGTCCCGGCAATGATGTTAGAGCCGAGGGCGATCTGCAGGGAAACTGTTTCTCCATGGATTCTGACGAACTTGTAAAGGCCAACGCTGGTAACAGTGAGGAGTGGTCCAATGGCAAATGCCAGTATCACCGTCGGTTGCCTTGGCATGGGAGCCAATATCAAAAGCGGATAGATTATTATTGTTAAAAATCCAGTTATGATACCAACCTTGATCCAAGTTATGTCCCGGGATTGATCATATGCCATTTTTAAGCTCCTTTTGCGGCGTCTCTTCTTCCATCAAATTTCGAGGCAATGATAAAGCTCTCTATTTCCTGAAAATAGCAAAGAACAAAAGATGAGTCAAAGAGGATAAACGATTAAATTAATTATTTGACCAGTAAGACCGACGCCTGTTCTCCCCCCAGCTCTTTATATATTTTCCTCAATTCCTGAGGTGTCACGCGGCACTTGTCGGACCTTATGAAGGCTTGAATGTCTTGTATTCTCATCGGAACCTGGAGCAGGTCATCGACACCGGCGCGGAATCCTTCAGGATCCCATCGGGCGCCGCTGTTGAGAGATTGGGTGCGAAGCATTGCCCCTTCCGCCATGGCGTTGACCATCTCTGGTGTCAGCGGGTCCTCGATACCCAGAGATCCCATTATTTGCTCGACCGCCAGGAGCCCGATTACATAAGAAGTCTTCCAAGCCCAGGAGGGATCGGATGAATCCCGCATGACATCCGGCTCGTCATACTTCAGCCAGGTCGATATGAAATCAAAGATAACTTTGTGTTCCTTGTACCTGTTCTGCATCATCGGCCAGTGGTTGGTAAAAACGGCAATCGCCAAGTTTTGTTTTGG
>Ga0180437_10002734_pt1 | contig 27422 bp, 22 predicted proteins | sample SS_ome_4_FD_132410 | JGI IMG/M metagenome (GOLD analysis project Ga0180437, IMG submission 132410) | Hypersaline lake sediment archaeal communities from the Salton Sea, California, USA - SS_3_D_1 metaG | ecosystem: Environmental > Aquatic > Non-marine Saline and Alkaline > Hypersaline >...
CCATGAGACGCACAGCCAGGCGCACGATGAAGCGGATGCTGAAGAGCGACACCAAGGAGCGGTCGCGGACCACGAGCTTGAGCCCGTCCCAGAAGCCGCCGCCAGCCTTGTCTCGGGCGGGTGGCTTGAAATCCTCCACGACAAAGCGCCGCACCGTGAGGCCTGCCAGGAAGAGGCAGGCGCCTGTGATCCAGAAGGCCGCGCGGTAGCCCCACGTGTCGGCGACCACGCCACCCAGCAGTGGTCCCACCGATGCCCCGGTCCACACCGCCATCTGCAGCAGCCCAAGGGCATAACCCGACCGCTCGCGGGGCGTGGAGCTGGCGACCAGCGTCGTCGCCGCCGGCACGGTGCCGGTGAGCATGCCCTGGATGGCCCGCAGGATGGTCAGTTGTTGTACGTTTTGGACCAGGCCCATGGCCGTCAATACGAACGCTCCGCCGAACATGGCCCGCTGGACCATCAGTTTGCGCCCGTAGCGGTCGGCCAGAGAGCCCCAGATGGGGGCAAAGACGGCCATGGTTACCGCCTGGGAGGCGAACACGACGCCAGACCAGAGCTTGACCTGGTCTGGATCCGTGACGCCCAGGTCCTGGACGTAGAACGGCAGGAAGGGGAAAACGACGGCAAAGCCAGAGATTGCCACCAGCTCGGCAAACCAGATCACATAGAGGTTTCGTTTCCAGGTTTCCAAGCAGATCCTCGGTTCTCGCCTCCGACCCTGTCGGCCTGTTGGGCCTGCAGGCGCTGCACTCGCAACTCGGGCCATTATACCACGCCCCAGACTGACAGCCAATTCATAGCTTGCCGCAAGTGTGCAGTTGTGCTATACTAGCCCCGTGACCGGAATTGTTGTTCCGCCATCGTGGAAAAGCCTCGCCATTGAAAATCTCCAGGGCACCGTGATGATCATCGGCGCTTCCGACTCGGGCAAATCCACGGTGGCTCGCTATCTGTATCAGGAGCTGTGCCGGCACGGTGTCCGGGTGGCCTATCTGGACGCCGATGTAGGCCAGAGCACGCTGGGGCTGCCCACTACCTTGAACGCCATCCTGGCGAACGAACCAGGCGATGGCCGCTTCCCGCCGGAAGGCGCGCACGCGAGCTACTTTGTCGGGTCGACGACGCCCCGGGGGCACATGTTGCCGTGTGTGATCGGTGCCTTTCGACTCCAGCAATGGGCTTTGGCCATGGGAGCCAATGCGGTCGTAGTGGACACGACGGGGCTGGTGGACAAGGCTCAGGGTGGAAAGGCCTTGAAACAGTGGAAGATCGAGTTGCTGGCACCGGACGTTGTCATTGGCTTGTACCGGGAGCAGGAGCTGGAGCCGATACTCTGGCCTCTCCGTCGCGATGGTCGTGTGCGGTGTATCGAGCTCCCGGCCTCGCCCCACGCGCTGGCGCGGCCCCGCGAGTCGCGCATCGCCAGGCGGCGGGAGCGCCTAGCCGGCTACTTTGAGGGTGCCCAACCTCGCCTGGTCAACCTGGGGCAGTTAGCTGTCTACGAATTGCAGCGGCTGGCCCACGGCGCGCTCGTGGCCTTCCAGAATGCGCAAGGCTTTGCCCTGGGCCTGGGCGCTGTCCAGGAGATCGACCGCCTGGCCGGGACGGTGATCGTCTGCACACCCCTCGCGGAGTTGAAAGAGGTAGCCAGTGTGCGTTTTGGCGCGACGCGCTGGGACCTGGCAAACAGGCGGGATTTCTGAGCAAGAAGGAACGTATGAAACCAAAACTGCGAGAGGTTGAAGCCCATCCCATCCAGCATGAAGGCCAATCGATGGTCCTGCTACGCGACCCTCTGCGCCTGAGTGATATGACAATCGCGATACCCATGCCCCTGGCCCCACTGCTGGGCCTGATGGACGGCACCCGCGATGAGGGTGAGCTCGAAGCGGCGCTGAGGGTCCGGGCTGGGGTGCGGCTGGCCCCTGGCCTTTTGCCCAAGCTGCTGGCCGACCTGGATGAGGCCTACTTGCTGGACAACGAGCGGTCCGGTGCGGCCACGACGGCAGTGCTGCGCGATTACCGGGAGGCGCCCTTTCGGCCTTTGACCACCATGGATGGGTCTGGTGCCGCTGCCGATCCCGGCCAGGCGGCTGCCTACTTGCAGAGATACGTGGATATGCTGCCTCCGGATGACGTTGCCCAAGAGACTTCGCCGGTCCGGGCCCTGGTCAGCCCCCATATTGACTACCAGCGGGGCGGACAGGTGTACGCTCAAGTGTGGCGCGCCGCTGCTCAGGCCGCCCGCCAGGCCGAGCTGGTCGTCATCCTTGGCACGGACCACCAAGGTGGGGACGCCACCTTGACCCTCACCCGGCAGTCCTACGCCACTCCCTTTGGTGTGCTTCCGACTGACCAGCAGGCCCTCGATGCACTGGTCGAGGCGCTGGGAACCGGGGCAGCTTTTGCCGAGGAACTGAACCACCGGAGTGAGCACTCGATCGAACTGGCGGCCATCTGGCTTCATTTCATACGGGGTGGAGAGCCGGTGCCGCTGGTGCCGATCCTGTGTGGCCATTTTGGCACCTTTGTCGAGGGGGAGGCCGATCCAGCGGAACACAAACCCTTCGCCGTGGCCCTGGACATGCTGCGCGGGATCATGGACTCTCGCCCCACCCTGGTGGTCGCCGCCGCCGACCTGGCACATATGGGCCCTGCCTTTGGGGATCCCTATGGGCTGGACTTTGTGGGACGGGCCCGGCTGCGCAGCGCCGATGACCGGCTACTGGAGTCGGTCTGTGCCGGAGATGCGACCGGCTTTTTCGAGCAGTTGAAGGCCGAAGGCGATCAGCGACACGTGTGTGGCCTGCCGCCTATCTACCTGACCTTGCGATTGTTGGAGCCGACCCGTGGCGAGCCGGCCGGTTATGCCCTCTGTCCAGCCGATCCACAAGGGATGTCCTTCGTGTCCATCGCAGGGGTGCTCCTGCGCTAGAGGAGGTGTGATGATGATGAATCTGCCGATCACCCATCTGACGCTCTACAAGCATGGTGTTGGTTTCTTTGAGCGCCGGGCCAAGCTCGAAGGCGAAGCGGTGGAGCTTGCTTTCCGCGTGGAGGAGATGAACGACGTCCTCAAGAGCTTGACCACCATCGACTGGGGAGGGGGGCAGGTGCTGGGTGTCGACTATGCTACGCCCCAGAGCCGCGAGGAGCGGCTGGCGGGATGCTCCATTCGCCTGGCTGATGACCGCAGCCTGCGCGACCTGCTGGCCGGCCTCAGAGGGCGGCGTGTGCGGCTGACCCTCGACCAGGAGGAAGAGCTGAGCGGCACCCTGCTTGGCCTGGATGAGCTGCCCGACCGGCAGCCGGTCGCTTCGTCCCTGGTCTCCCTGCTACTGGACGACACAGCCCAGGTGCACACGGTTTCCCTGGGCCGGGTACAGGGGGTCGAGATCCAGGATGAGCGCGGTGCCGACGACCTGCGCTTCTTCCTCGAGACGTCCTTGACCCAGGAGGATTACCGCCAGGTGACGATCCGCCTCACACCTGGGGAGCACGACCTGTCGGTCAGTTACGTGGCCCCGGCGCCGACGTGGCGGGTGAGCTACCGGCTGGTGGCTGATGCCGGTCCGCCAGGTTCAGCCCGCGATGACGCGGGAGCGGGTTCTCGCGCGCTGCTGCAGGGCTGGGGCATTTTTGATAACCGGCTGGAGGAAGATCTGGAGGGCATCTCCTTGTCCCTCGTGGCCGGCATGCCCATCTCGTTCATATACGATCTGTATACGCCCTTTACCCCAGAACGCCCCGTGGTCGAGGAGGAGGCGCGTGTGGCGGCAGGCCCCGTCGAGTTTGCCGAGGCTGAGCCCACACTCGCCTTTGCAGCAGAAGCCGCGGCCGCGGAAAAAGGGGTGAGCATGGCTGCGATGATGAGAGCGCCGGCCCCGCCTCCAGGCCGCGCCATGAGGGCGATCGCCCGGGAGGCGTTGGCAGATACTGCGCCTGTGGCAGCCGCCGGTGAAGACCTGGGCGAGCTGTTCCAATACGTGATCGGCACACCGGTGACTGTGGGCCGCGGCCACTCGGCCATGGTGCCCATCGTCCTGTCCGATCTGACCTACCAGAAGGACCTGCTCTACAATGGGAGCAAGATGGCCACCCACCCGGTGGCCACCCTCCGGCTGAAGAACGAGACTGGCCTGACGCTGGAACGTGGCCCGGTGACCGTCGTCGAAGGAGGCGAGTATGTCGGCGAGGCGCTCCTGTCATTCACTGTGGAGGGCGGGGAGATCGTGATCCCCTACGCCGTCGAGCTTGGCGCCAAGGTCCGTGAGGAGGGGGGTGCCCAGAGGGCGATCCACGGTCTAGAGATCCGTGGCGCTTACCTGCACATCGAGGAGTGGGACGTCCGCTGGCGGGAATACCAGCTTAGCAACAGGACTGGCGAAGCGATCACCCTGCTGGTAGAGCATCCACGGACCGCCCGCTACGACCTCTATGACAGCACGGACCCCCGGGAGCACACCGATGAGCACTACCGTTTCGAGGTGGAAGTGCCGTCGCGGGGCGAGACCAAACTGCGGGTGCAGGAGCGCCGCCTGGTCGGCCGTCGCGAGGAATTGAAGCGCCAGACCTACGAGGGCTTGCAGCGCTACGTGCAGAAGGGATTGATGGACCGGAAGGTCCACGACCGCGTGGCCGAACTGCTCGGGCTCTGGGAAAAGATCGCCGACGACGAAAAAGGGATCAAAGAGGTGCAGGCGGAGAGGGCTGAGATCTACAAGGCCCAGCAACAGGTACAGGGAAACATGGGCGCGCTCTCCAAGACGGGCAAGGAGGGGACCCTGCGCGCCCGCTACGTGGAGCAATTGGAGGCCAGCGAGGACCGCCTCAAAGCGCTTGTCCAGAGCGAATCCGATCTGAGAGCTAACATCGAGCGGCTAAAGGAGGAGATTCAGGCCCGCATCCAGGCCTTGGAGTAGCCGGCGCAACTGGGAGCAATTGGGCAAAGGAAAAGGGAACAGGCTTTGTCTGCCTGTCCCCTGTCTTTGTGCCTGGCTGGTTCCTGTTCGCCGGTCCCCCTGGTCCTATTCTTCTCAGCCTACCCTGTGGCCTTGGCGAGCATGTCCAGCAGTGCCTGCCGTTTCTCGGCGTACTGATCCTCTTCGAACAGAGGCGTACAACCCTTGACGTCCGCCTCACCCACGGTGATCTTGCTGGCAAAGGCAAAGCAGGAGGGTTCACCGCATAGCTTGCAGTTGGTCTGGGGCAAGAGTTGGTAGAGCTCCATGGCCACCAGCCGCTTGCGGGCGGTATACATCGGGGTGATATTCTCCCGATCCATCCAGATCCGATTGATCTCAGCCACGATCTTTTCCATCATGATGGTGGCGCTGTCGCGGTCGGGCAGGTAGCTGATGGTGATCTCTTGGGGTTTGAGGGCCACGGCATGCTCGTCAAAACGCCACGTCATCTGCCTGGCGGCGGGGCTATAGATCACATCTTTCCATTGAGCGTTGAGGTAGGGGAAAGCCTGGCTGATGTCCTCTTCGAAGTGGGCGGTCGCGTTCCAGTATTCGGCGCCCGGTTCGCAGGCTGGTGCTTCCAGAATCAGATCGTAATCCTTGGCGATAAACACAGCAAGTACCTCCTGGTATTTGTTACGCTCCCAGCGGTCGTAGAAGCTCGGCCAAGTGTACCATGCACCCGACCAGATGTCAAACGGTGGCAGGGGTAACCTCATGAATCGGGTGGAACGGAGGCGGCTGGTAGGCAGAGATCGGCCGGTTGGTGTCTCCCAGGGTGGAGGTATTTTCCCCTCAGCCGACCTCTACCAGGAACTGGCAGCGGGGATCACCCTTTCCCAGGCGCATGGGATATTGCACCTGCACCTGGGCGCCGGGCAACAGTATCTCCAGCCAGGCATTCCACAGTGTCTCGCAGGCAATGCATGCCTGGTCAACACGGGGCAGCGCGGCGCGTTTGGCCCCCTCGTAGGCTGCACAGCATCGCACGAGCACCTGGGCGCGATCGGCGGCTATCATCGAGAACTCGGCCCGCAGTGTCTCTCTCATGAAGGCTTGGGCATAGGTCTCGAGCAGCCGCAGGGCGTCCTGCAGGTCATCGGCGCGGGTTTTGCCCAGGGTTTTCAGCAGGGTGCGCATCTCAATGCGGCCGAACGAGCTGCGCACACGGGCGTTGAGATCGATAGCTGCGTCCAACCCGAATGTCTCAGTTGTCTTGAGAAACCACTGCCCGTCCCAGTAGAGCATGAGCTTGCGCAACATCCGGGCTTGGGCATCATCGGAAAGAATGTAATGGTTGCCGGTCATTCATCTGCCTCGCGAGTGTCCCATGGCGTAGGCCGCCACTCTATGTAAAATGACACCTGAGGCTGTCACCGCGAGCAACAGCGACAAAGCGGTCCTTACCGCATCATCGGGGAATGCCACCGCGAAGACTCCACCGCGAGGACTCGTGGCGGGCGTGGCGGTGCTTTCCTGTCGCGATGCTCAGGACAGGCAGTCGGTCGCAAACTGCGCTTCCTCCTCGCAGTGACAAGGCCAGTGTCATTAATAGCTCTCGAACTAAAGTCGGGTGGACGGGACCCCATGTGTGCCGTCCGCACTGACGGCAGATTGTAGCACAAGAGCAAGAGGCAGGCAAGTTGCCAATTTCAAGGGAGTTGGGTACAATAGGCCGGCATTCATGAAATTTGGAGGAGGTCATCTTATGCCTACCCGAGAACAAGGCTTGGAGCTGGTAAATGAATACACCAAGAATCAGAACTTGGTGCGGCACATGCTGGCCGTGGAGGCGGCCATGCGTGCCTACGCCGCCAAGTACGGCGAGGATGAGGAGTTATGGGGCCTGGTCGGATTGATCCACGACTTTGACTATGAGCGTTATCCTGACCTCTCGATCGAGGGCCACCCGGTGGTCGGCGCAAGGATCCTGCGCGAGCGGGAATGGCCCGAGGATGTCGTGCACGCGGTGTTGGCCCACGCTGGTGAATACACCGGCGTCGAGCCGGATTCACTCATGGAAAAAGCTCTGGTGGCCGTGGACGAACTGACCGGATTTCTGGTGGCGGTGGCGCTGGTCCGTCCCACCAAGGACATTCGGGATATCACCAAGATCAGTTCAGTCAAAAAGAAGTGGAAAGACCGCGCCTTTGCCGCGGCTGTGGACCGCGCGGAGATCGAGCACGCTTGCGGGGAGTTGGGCGTGGACCTCTGGACGGAGCACGTGCCGCTGGTACTGGATGCCATGAAAGGCATTGCCCCCGAGCTCGGTCTGGATGGACGGGCCGCCGGATAGGAGCGAGGTCAAAGCTCGCGCTGGATATACCCTTGGTGCCTGTGGCCGCTAACCTGTGTACTTGCGCAGCCTGGTGAATATCCCCCGCCGTCTCCCGTTGGGCAGGATGGCGTCTTTGAGGAGTGCTCCGTTCAGGTTTGCGCCATCCAGATTGGCGCCCTTCAGGCTGGCCTCCAGCAGACAGGTCTCGATCAGGATCGCGCGTGCCAGGTCAGCTTCGGCCAGGTTGGCCTTCAGTAGGTTGGCCTGGCTGAGATCTGCTTCTTCCAGCTTGGCGATCTGCAAGTTTGCATTTTCTAGATCGGTCTTGCCCAGCCGAGCCCGGAGCAGGTCAGCCCTGCTCAGGTCAGCCCCCTCCAGGCTGGCCTGGCCCAGGTTTGCTTCCTGCAATTTGGAATTGCTCAGGTTTGCCTCTGCCAAGTTGGCCCTGACCAGATTGGCTCCGTGAAGATTAGCCTTGCGCAGGTCGGCCTGGCGCAGGTCAGCCCCGATAAGAATGGCGCCTCCCAGCCCTGCGCCCTGCAGGTTGGCTTTGGTGAGCCTGGCCTGCGTCAGGTCGGCTCCCGTCAGACCGGCGTCTTGCAGGCTGGCGCCGCGAAGATTGGCCTTGCACAGGGTGGCCTGAAATAGGAAAGCGCCGTCGAGGCTCGCACCAGCCAAGTTGGCGTCCTGCAGGTTGGCTCCGGTCAGGTTGGCCCCGGTCAGATTGGCGTCTGCCAGGCAAGCACCTCTAAGCTTCGCTCCGCTCAGATTGGCTTTGTGCAATTGTGCACCGGACAGGTTGGCTCCATCGAGGTTGGCCCCGGTCAAATTGGCCTCAGTCAGGCCCACTTGGGTCAGGTCAGCTCGGCGCAGATCGGCTTGAAACAAGTTGGCTTCGTACAGAAGGGCATTGGTCAGCTCAGTGTCGGCCAGGCGCGCGCAGTAGAGATATACCCGGGCAAAGTTTCTATGCCCGGTCTTGTATCGTTCGATCAGCTCGCTTGAGTCCACTAGTTTCTGCTTTCTATACCGGCTTGTACTGTCCGCTGACCAGGACACTCACTGCTGCCTTCTGGACCACGCCGGTCCTGAGGTTCGGGGTGCTGGGACAACACAAAACAATGCTCTCCGCCCGGAGTATCCAAGGAGCTGGAGGGCATACGACTGCCAAGCGGTGCCTGTTTGTGTGCCAGCATATTGTAGCACTCTGACGCCGTTCGGGCAATGCTCTCAAGGGATGATGTCAGGGAGTAATCCACTTCCCCTCAGTACTAAGCCATAGCTGCTGGCCATCGGTGACAAACTCGATCGTGCCTGATACATCGGTGCGCAGTACCGTTACCTCGCCTCCTTGGGTCAGGCGCTCCAGCACGGCTTGGTGGGGATGGCCAAACCGGTTCTCGGCCCCTACCGAGATGACTGCATAACTTGGGTCTACTGCAGTCAGGAACTCGGCTGTGGAAGCATCCCCGCTCCCATGGTGTGACACCTTCAATACATCAGCAGCCAGGGGTTGACCCGATGCCACCAGCAGGTGCTCGGCCTCGGCTTCGATGTCGCCGGTCAGCAGAAAGCGTACCTCGCCCCAGCAGACCCGCAACACCACCGAGTTGCTGTTCGTATCGGACACGGTAACGTACAATGGCTCTGCTGGCGGATGTAGTACTTCCAGCAGCAACCCTCCCTCGAGTTCCATGGAGCTCCCGCGCTCGACTATATGGCGCGCTATCCCTTTCTCCTCCACCTGTCTCAAGCACTCAGCATATAACGCGTCGTCATCTGGGGGGGCACCGTCCAGCCAGGCGTCAACGTGGAAGCGGTGGAGTACTTCGACCAGGCCGGAGATATGGTCTGCATCAGGATGGGTCATCACGATCAGGTCGATTGACCGGTCCCAGAAAGGCATCTCCCTGCTCAACGCCGTAGTCAGCGCGGTGGGGCTTGGGCCACTGTCTACCAGGATCTGTTGGCCGGTGGGTGCCGAGATCAGGATCGCATCTCCCTGCCCCACGTCGAGAAAGGCGACGTGAAGTTTGCCATCTGGCAGTTGCAGGACCGCCAGCCAGGCCAGGACTGCGGCCAGTAGGAGCAACCCGCTTCCAATGAACATGGTCCGCCGGCTGGTGGCCCAGTTTGGGAGTGAGGGCACAGCCATGTGTCGCCTGCGCCAATACACGGTACCAGCCGCGACTGCCGCATAGTAGGCGATCAACCATCCAGCACCACCCGGATCGATCTCAAGTGAGGCTGAAGGCCAATCAGCCAGCCAGCGGACAAGGGCATTTGTGTAAGCCAGCCCCAGCCATGGTATCCAGGCGATGGCCTGGGCGACTGGCTCCAGGATGCGGACCAGGCCCACGAGAGTTGCCGTACCGCCCAGGGTCATGATCACCGGTTGTGCTGGCAGAATGAGCAGATTGGCCAGGGGTGACACTACCGACAACCGGCCAAAGTGGTATACCACCAGGGGAATGGTCAGGAGCATCGCTGCCAGGGTCACGACGAGGACGTCGTTCAGAACTCGCACGATCTGGCGCGCGCGGTGTTCAGGTAGCATCCGGTTGAGTCCCATCTCGAACAGTTGCTCGATATCTGGAGCAAACAGGATGATGCCAAGCGTGGCTGCAAAGCTGAGTTGAAAGCCTGCATCCCACAGCGCCAGGGGGTTGATGGCAGTGAGTACCATGGCCGAGGCCAGGAGTGAAACGTGGGCGGTCGCCCGTCGACCCAGGTACACGGCCGTCACAAAGAGACCGCCCATTACACCGGCACGGACGACCGCAGCGTCTGCTCCCACCAGCAGGACATAGACTGTGATACCTGCAATTGTGAACCAGTAGGCTCGGCGTTTGCCGAGGAGCCGCCCCAGCGTCAGGGAGAAAAGGGCGGCGAGGATGGTGATATTCGCGCCACTGATCACGATGATGTGACTGGTGCCCGTGGCGTTATAGTCGTCGTACAAATCAGGAGGGATCCCCGATTCGATGCCCAGGAGAATGCCTTGTAGCAGAGATGCCTCCGGTTCGGGGACAAGGCGTGCGATCAGATTGCGGGCGCGATCTTTGATCTCGAATATGGCAGACCAGAAGGGACTGCGTTCACCCGAGCCGATTCGAGTAATATAGGGGCGGTACAGAAGCGAATAGATGCCCTTGCGTTCCAGGTATTCCCGGTAGGAGAAATCCTCGAACTCGGGGGGAGTCTCCAACAGCCCTGAAATCTTCAGCCGGTCTCCATAGTGGTACTCGGGATAGCGGGGGGCACGGACCAAGACTGTACCCTGGATCGGGTGCACCTGGCCTGCGATTGCATTTGCATCAAGTGCGATCGCTTCTGCCTCGAACCACAGGTAGGTCCATGTGTCGCGCACGTCGGGATAGTCAGCCACTACCCCCTCCAAGGTAACCCACCCTCTATCATTGTAGTAGGCAGTAACCCGGGGATCCTCCCGATTGGGTTGGTATTGCTGATAGCAAAGTGCGCCAGCGAGTAGGGCCAGGGCACAAAAACCACTCAGGCGCATCGCGCGATCCCTGCGCCACAGAAGAATGGCGCCCAGAGGGACGAGTCCCAGAATCAGGAGCGGGACGGAATCTAGCCCGGCTGGCACGAGCAAGTAGTGGGCGACGACCAATCCGCCAACCCAGCTCAGCGCGATCAGGACCAGGGGGGGCATCAAGCGCTCCTCTCCATCGAGTTTCCTTTCTCAGACATTATACACTGGCCGACAACGGGCGTCAACTCGCCGCCAAAGGCCAAGGCGGCATCGTCTCTGCTACCCCTTTCGCTGAGGCTGCCTCACGTTGCCACTCTGCTACCACAGTGACGTGCTCTTCTGTGACCGGATCGGTCCGATTTAGACGCCGGGCGTTTGACATTGGTAGAGTGCGGTGTTATAATCTATGGCAGATGGCAGGAGAGGAACGCTGATCTGGATGGAGTATCAGGATTACTATCAAACCCTAGGGGTGCCGCGCGACGCGTCCGAAAAAGATATCAAGCATGCCTACCGGCGACTGGCTCGGCAGTATCACCCAGATCGGAATCCCGGAGACAAAGCTGCGGAGGAGCACTTTAAGCAGATCAACGAAGCACACGAGGTCCTCACAGATCCTGACAAACGCCGGAAATATGATCGCCTGGGTGCCCAATGGCAGCAATGGCAGCGCATGGGTCGCAACCCGGGTGATTTTGATTTCAGCCAGTGGTTTGCCCCCGGTCCGGGCGGGACTCGCATGCAGTACGAGGATTTGGACAATCTTTTCGGCGGATCCGGCGGTTTCTCTGACTTTTTTCAGTCCATCTTTGGTGGCACGGCACGTCATTCTGGTAGACCGTGGGGGCAGACCGGTCCTCGTCCTCGTCGCGGCCAGGACTATGAGCATCCAGTCGAGATCACTCTGGAGGAAGCCTATCATGGCACCCGGCGCATGCTGGAGGCTGATGGCAGCCGGTTGGAGGTCAAGATCCCGCCGGGCGTCAAGACTGGCTCAAAGGTTCGGATCGCTGGAAAGGGCGGGACAGGGGTTGCCGGGGGTGCGGCGGGTGACATATTCCTGAGGATCAGGGTGTTGCCTCACAACACGTTCGGGCGAGACGGAGACAACCTGAAGTGCGAGGTGCCGGTCTCACTATACACTGCGATATTGGGCGGTACAGTCGATGTCCCGACACTTGCGGGCACAGTTAAACTCAAGATCCCGGCCGAGACGCAGGCAGGCCGTTCTTTCCGTCTGCGGGGCAAGGGGATGCCATTGCTGAAGGATCCCGAACGCCATGGAGACCTCCATGCTCACATCCGGGTGGTGCTGCCCCAGAAGTTGAACAGTCGCGAGAAGGAGCTTTTTCGGGAGCTGGCCGATCTCCGTGACCAAGCTTGAAGGCGCATCAGTCTATCCAGGCGCAGAGTGGCCAGGGCAGGGGCAACACCGGCAGTTGGGCCGCATCCTGTGCCGTGTTCAGGAATCAGGCATTTGGGTGAGATTGTCAGGAAACAGTAGGGTAGAGGTTGGGCACGGTGCTTGATCTTTGAGCGAAAACAGTGTACAATGGGTATAGAGCCAGCAGGGAATCTGGCTGGTACTGCATTCTCTATTCCATACACCTGACCAGATCTGGAGGAATCGTTAATCGTTTGATGCGTAACAGAATAGTCGTTGGGTTCTTGCTCGGTGTGCTCGTACTGACTGGGTTGGCGTGCAATGTTTCTGAACTCAGTACGATGATGACCACGCCCGCGCCGGCAGAAACGCCAACGCCAGTCATTGTTGTTTTGACGCCTACACCTGTTTCCCCCGATGTGACGTTTCAAGCTGACATCGAAGAGCAACTTGTCATAAATGTCTATGCCAGGGTCAGCCCGGCTGTGGTGTGCGTCACGGCGGCAGAACACTTTGGCAACTGTATAGGTTCTGGCTTTGTGATCGACGAGCAAGGTCACATCGTCACGAACAACCATGTGGCTGAAGCGCTTCCTGAGCTGCTCGTTACACTGGCGGATGAACATACAGTTCCCGCTGAAGTCGTGGGCACTGACGCTGGCAGCGATCTGGCTGTTCTCAAAATCGACGTGCCGCCGGAGCAGCTTGTCCTGGCTGAGCTGGGAAACTCGGCTGAACTGCGGGTGGGGCAGCGCGCGATCGCAATCGGCAATCCATTTGGCCTTGAACGTACTGTGACCACCGGCGTGATCAGCTCTTTGGGTCGGACTCTGGATCGGGACGACAGCGACTTTCAATTGGCCGAGGTGATCCAGACTGACGCTGCCATCAACCCTGGTAATTCCGGAGGGCCCCTCCTTGATTCCCAGGGCCGCGTAATTGGCGTCAATACTGCCATACGCAGCCTCAGCGGGGTCAATTCTGGCGTAGGATTCGCCATCCCTGTGGACATCGTAAAGAGAGTCGTACCTGAACTGATCACCCATGGCCGGTACCGCCACACCTGGGTGGGAATCCGTGGTCGCACCATCACGCAAGAGATGGTAGCTGCCATGGAGCTGCCTGTCGACGTCGGCGTACTGATCTCAGAGGTGGAGCCAGGCGGTCCAGCGGAGAGGGCGATGTTGCAGGGTGGGAACCAGGAGGTGGTGGTTTCTGGCATCCGGATGTATGCCGGCGGCGATATCGTGACTGCCATCGATGGCATTGAAGTCAAGGATTTTGACGATCTGATCAACTATCTGGCCAGCCGCACCGCTGTGGGCGATGTCGTAACGCTGCGGATCGTGCGGGATCGGCAGGAAGTTGAGGTGGAACTCACGCTCGAGGAGCGCCCTGGAGAACGGTAGAGGATGCGCCTCGGCAGGTTCGTTGAGAGCTGCCGGGGTTCTGGCCATCACTTGCGATGGCTATGGTCCATTTCTATGGGGCTTTTCTATAACATACACGAGGAGGCAGGATGTTTGCAGAGCAGGATCTGAACGAGTTGGTGCAGTTCAAGAGTGATCAAGCCCAGGTGCTCAGCCTCTATCTCAATGTGGACCCAACGCAGCATACGACTGAGCAGTACAAGCTGACCCTCCGATCGCTGCTCAAGGAAGTGGCGGGCGAGGCGGACGCAGATGATCTGGAAGCCGTGGAGAGATACTTTGACTTTGAGTACGATTGGCAAGGCAAAGGCGTGGCGGTGTTTTCCTGCCAGGATGAGGATTTCTGGCGAAGCCACGTGCTAGCCGTCCCGGTGCACAACTATGCTTATGTGTCTCACCGGCCCTATATCAAGCCCCTGACGGATGTGCTGGATGCGTATGGCCGCTACGGCGTGGTTCTGGTTGGTAGCGAAGGGGCGCGGATGTTTCTGTTCAACCTGGGCGAGATGGTGGAGGCCACCGGCATGCTGGGTGAGGAGGTCCGCAGGGTCAAGCACGGGGGCGCTTCCGGTGTTGCGGGTATGCGCGGTGGGACGGCTGCGCGGGCAGCCCGCCGTGGGGAGGCTGTAGTCCAGCGCAATCTGAAGGAGATCGCTGAGGCTACGCAGGCTTTCTGTGCCAACAATGGTTGCCGGCGGCTGGTGCTGGGCGGGACAGAGGCGAACGTCAGCCAGTTTCTGGAGCTGCTTCCCAAGGCGGTGCAGGATGGCGTGATCGGCTCCTTCACCGTGGACGTTGGCGCTCCTGTGGCCGAGGTCCAGGCGCGTTCCATGGATCTGATTGAGCAGGTTGCAGAGAAGCGCGAAGTTGAGCTTGTGGATGAGATGGTTGCTGGCTGGAGACGTGGCATGGGCGCCACGGCGGGTCTGTCTGACACGCTGGCGGCCCTGCAGGAACATCGCCTCTCAATCCTGTTGGTGTTGGCAGGCTACGAGGCATCGGGCTACCGTTGTGCGAACTGCCGTTACCTGATGCTGTCTGAGCGAGAGGAGTGCCCTCTGTGTGGCGGTGCGGTGGAATATGTCGAGGACCTGGTTGACACGATGACCCACCGGGCGTTGGAGCAGGGGGTTGAGGTCGAGATCGTGCGCGGCAACGAAAAGCTGGCCGAGGCGGGAGGCGTTGGGGCGCTGCTTCGGTATTAGCCAGTTCGGGCCGTAGAAACCAGCGAGGGCACTGCATCCGCAGTGCCCTTTTTGGTTCATAGACCGCAGTCTTGGCAGTGGTTGATGGACAGGCGACTCGCTTCTGAACACCGGAGTCGGTTCGGTGGCGTGGAGATTGTTCTCAGAATCGCTCCCACGGCACTGTGGCGGGAAAGAGCTCTCGTACAAAGCCCCAGGCTAGGTCTAGAGCTTGCTCTTCGCTTTGATCCTCAGGCAGGAACAGGTTGACCCGTATCGAGAGCACCCCCTCCCTGGAATCCCGCCGGGGATTGTCCCACAAGTACCAAAACAGCACCATGAGCTTCTGCCCAGTCTGGGCGTGCTCGGTGAGGATGTACTGGGCGTACATAGGCTGATCGTCCAACAAGGCTGATTCGCGCCGGTTCTCGACAACCTGCCACAAGCGACCCGGATAGCAGGTTTCCGGTGTATGGCTAAAGAGCAGAAAGCTGTCGTCACCTTTGTTGCCGATGATGGCCAAAGTGACAACCTGTCCCGATGGAGCTCGGTACTTGCGCTGTAGGGCAACGGTAGGATGCTTCAGGTAATACACGACAGCAGGATCGTCGGCGACATATTCATCCTCGCCTAGCTGCTGCCACTCGCCCAGTGAGGTGGGGATCGCTGCCGCAATATCCTCGGTGGTGTCGCCCGTCAGGTCAAGGGCGCTACGGACTACAGTCTCATAGGGCGTGATCCGGTACCAGCCCTCGACATCCACAAAGTAAGTGAAGGCCAGGTCCTGTTCAGGGCTATTGCTTTGCGTGCCAGGTGTGGCAAGTTGCGCAGGCAGGCTGTCTGCTGCGCTCCACCGTTGGCCCCAAGTGAGGCCCACGCCGGCTACCAACAAGGCTATGACTAGAAGATATCGTCGCGAATTCGAGAGCATCCCAATGCCCTTCCCAGTACGAGCAGGAGCCCGAGGGCCATGAGAAACAGTATGGGGCTGGACCAGTCATGATAGTAGCTCATGGCCACATCCTCACCAAAGAGGACAGCCACAACCAGAAGGATGGCGACGCGTAGCACGTTGCTGAAGGTCACCAGAGGCACAATGGCGATCAGCATCAGGGCCTTGGCCCACGAACGGCCTTCTACCAGGTAAATCCATCCCACGCCTACCGTAACCATGGTGACCAGTGAGCGCAGTCCGCTGCATGGTGCGCCTACGACAACTGACGTATTGGGCAGCGTGATCTCACCACCTTGCTGTACCGCCGAGATGCCCACGAGCCGCGCCAGTTCTGTGGCCGAGCGGGCGGTGAAGGATTCCAGCCAAGGGCTGGCAACGTCGATGAAAGGCAGGGGGATCATAAAGGCCAGGAATAGGATGGGAAAGAGCCAATGCCTGAGCCGCGGCCATCCTTCGAGATACAGTAGGATGCCGGTGAGCAGCGCCACCAGCCCCACAGTGGCCACGACATAGTTCTGCCAGCGCATGGCCCACACCACCGACGCCAGGCTGGCCACTGTCAGAACAATGCCAGCCCAGGAATCGCTTCGGCGCGGCTCAGTCCTTAGATAGCGCCACTGGCGCCACGCCAACAGGGCGGCGATGGGTGGGATCAGAAAGCCATGGGTATAGTAGGGGTTGCTCAGCCATGACTGCACGAGCCACACCAGGGCGGGATAGAAGAGCAGCGCGAGCAACCCGGCAATGGCAGCATAGGCCACCAGGCCGGTTCTGTCTCGGATCAAACGACACCCTTTCAGTAGCAGATTGACTATCGTACTGGCTTGGCGTATAATCTGCCAGCCGGTTGAATGTGGGCCCAAACGCATTCTGACGGGACCTACCGACTCTGGCGGGCAGAGTATAGCCCGTTTTGAGGCGGATGTCAAAAAGCGGTGTCTAATCGTATGGCACGACAAGCAAATCTGTGGCGCCGTCTGGGACAAGGCCTCTTGTTCACGGGTGTGATAAGCGCGATGGTCGTCGGTTGGTTCTGGTATCGGTCGTCGATGCCACAACTACCCAAGGCAGCGCCGATCCCCCACACCGATGTGAATCCCTTGGGGGCCAACTTTTTCCTGGATCGTGAAGTGGAACGCTGGAAGCAGGAAAAGACCTTGGAAATGGCCAGCGCGGCGGGAATTGGCTGGATCAAGCAACAGTTCTCGTGGGAAGAGATCGAGCCTCACGGCAAGGGCGAGTTTGACTGGGCCAAGTACGACCGTATCGTCGACCTGGCTGAACGGTACGGAATGCAGATAATCGCCCGGCTGGACCGCCCGCCTGACTGGACGCGCGAGGACAACCAGTTCAAGACCCGTCCACCCGATAATGTGGAGGACTATGGTGATTTTGTCTACGAGTTTGTCAACCGGTTCCGCGGGCGCGTGCGCTATGTACAGATCTGGAACGAGCCGAACCTGACGGCGGAGTGGGGCTTTCAGCGTGTTGATGCCGTGGCCTATACGCGGATGCTGGAGGTTGCCTATAGGCGGGCCAAGGAAGCCGATCCCAACATCTTCGTCCTCAGTGCACCGCTGGCCATCACGCTGGAGGATGCTTCGATGCGTGGCAACCACAACGACCTTGTTTTCCTGGAACAGATGTACCAGGCTGGCGCCGGCAATCACTTTGATATCCTGTCGGCCAATGCTTTTGGCCTGGACCGGCCTCCGGAGGATCCGCCCGATCCCAGCGTGCTAAATTTCCGGCGCGTGGAGCTCCAGCGAGAGATCATGGAACGGTATGGTGATGTCCACAAGCCGGTCTGGATCAACGAGTACGGCTGGAACGCACCACCAGAGTCCTTTCCTGAGGAGATTCTGACGTGGGAGCGGGTGACCGAAGAAGAACAGGCAGCGTACACTGTGCGGGGCATCATTTGGGCGCGGGAGCATTGGCCCTGGCTGGGTGTGGTCAATATCTGGTACTTTCGCCAGGTAGGCGACGTTGCTAGCGACCGCCCTGCCTACTACTTTGCGCTTGTGGACCCCGAGTTCAATCCCCGACCGGTCTACGAGGCCGTGCGCGAGACAGCTCAAGGCATGGACGTGGCTACGCCGGGTCTGCACCAGGAGACCAGTCCGGCCATATCCGCTCGCCGGTGGCAAATGGTATTGGATACGGAAGCCAGCGCAGGAGCAGCGCTCATCCCGGGCGAGGTGGGGGGAGAGCTGTTCTTTGCCTTTGCAGGGAACGGCGCAGCTCTGGTCACGTTGCCGGGACAGGAGTCAGCCCGGCTCTGGATTGAGGTGGATGGCAAGCCGCCGGCAGGTATGCCGATGGACGAAAGCGGGCGGGCCTACGTGGACCTGCCCTCGGCCACATCCGAGCTCCAAGCAGTCGTGCCTCTTGTAGACGGCCTTGGCGAAGGGGTCCATCACCTGATGCTGAGCCCTGACAACCCGTCGTCAGCCACGGTGGATGCCTTCCTGGTGACTCGGGAGGTAGCTCCGGCGCCGTTCTACGTCCTATGGGGAGGATGTGCGGTTCTGGCTCTTGCCGGGCTCGTGCTCTGGAGGCATGGCGCCAGGTATTAGCGCAGGCATGGCTACCGTCCACCCAGGATCGTCTCTAGGCGTTGCTGGACGTTGGCCGCTGTCTCCGCTGCGTTCTGCTTACCGGCGAGCATAGCATTGACCTCCGTGTAGATCGCCTCAGAAACTTGGACGTACTGCGGCGTCTGTGGGCGCGGCCTCGAGTTGGCATAGGCTGTGTACAGAACGGCGAAGACGGGCCTGGTGGCCAGCAGTTCAGCGTCCTGGTAGGCAGCCTCCAGGGCAGGCGGCAGGCCCGATTGTTGGGCCAGATGTACCTGCTGGTCGTATCCGGCCAAAAAGGCCATGAAGCGGAATGCCTGCTCCGGGTGCATGCTGTTGGCCGAGAGGGCCAGGCTCTGCCCAAGAAGGCAGGGGGCAGGTAGGGGAGCAACGCCGACCTGGCCTGCCACACCCGATTCACTTCCCTGCAGTTCTGCCCAGGCGAACGACCAATTCCGCATCAGCGCCGCGTCCCGGTCCTGAAAAACCTCCAGGCTCTGGGCCTCGCCAAATCCTGTGACCTCTTGCGGTGAAGCCCCGGTAGCGAGGAGGTCTTCCATCTGTTGAAGCGCGGCTTGGGTCTGCGGGCTGTCAAAAATGGGAGTTCCCTCGCTGTCCAAAACGTCTCCACCGTTAGCCCAGATATACTCCAACGTGTTGCACGTCAGGCTTTCGTAGGGAGCACCTTGCCAGACGAATCCATACGGCAGGTCTCCCTGAGCCTTGGCCTCCAGGGCAAGGGCGTGTAGTTCTGGCCAATCTTCAGGTGAGCCTTGACCAGACTGAGCGAAGAGATCCTGGCGATAGTAGATCAAGCCACCGTCGGCTGTCCACGGTAGTGCCATGATCTGCCCGTCAACAACGCTGGCCTGAACGGTCGCTGCAAGGAAGGCGTCCATCTCGAGACCGGAGGCTGTGACATAGAGGTCAAGCGGTACCAGCCAACCTCTGGCGGCGAACTCGGCAAGCCAGGAATCGTCCACCACGTACACATCCACGGTTGTATCGCCGTTTTCCAGGGCGATACTGAACTGCTCACGCCGTTGGTCCGGGGAGACCTTGGCGCGTACGATCTCTGCCTGGATATCGGGATTGGCGGCCTCAAAGGCCGCGATCTGATCGTCCAGGATGGGTAGCAATGCATCTCCAAAACGCCCGGAAATGGCAATGGTCACGGGCAGTTCAAATGGAACGGTGACCGTGGGCTGGGGACCACTAGGGGTAAGTGTCGCCTCAGGTTCGGTCGGACGGCATCCGGTGGCAGTACAACCGACTATGATGGCGACTGCCACAAAGGCAATCCGGAAGAAGTCAAAGCTGGATCGCTTCACCGCTCAGCAAACCTGGATCTCGGACTATCCATCTCGAACCTATGCCAGTTGGTCGACGATCATACCGGTAAACAGCAGTGCCAGGTAGAGGCTCGAAAGCTTGAACATCAGCCACGCGTTTCGCTCGGTGGGCCTCAGGAGCAGATAGGCATGCCCAGCGAGCGAGACTACGCCGCCGACGATCGCGACCGCAAAGTAGATGGCGTCGAATCCCCCCACCACACCTAACAGAAGCGACTCGGCGACCATGAACACGACGCTCCCGGCGATCAGGTTCACGGCACGTCGCAGGTTGGTTACCACCGGCAGCATGGGCACCATGGCCCGGGCATAGTCCTCCCGGTAGCGGATTGCTAGATTCCAGATGTGGTTGGGTGTCCAGGTGATCACCAAGAGGCTTATGAGCACTGCCGTCCAGGTTACATTGCCCTGCACCACCGCCCAGCCGAAAAGCGCGGGCATCCCGCCGCTGACGGAACCGAGCAGGATGTTGGTGCACGATCGGCGCTTGGCCAGCAGACTATAGACCACCACGTTGTCGAACAGTCCCAGAAACATCCACAGGGCAGCCAGTGGGTTGAACAGGAATGACAGGCCCATCGACAGGGCGGCCAGGAACAGTCCCCAGACAAGCGCTTTTTCGGGAGGGTCGATCCGCTTGCCGGGCAGGGGGCGAGCCTTGGTGCGATCCATCAGGGCGTCGATGTCACGGTCGAGGTAGCAGGTGAGCGTGTCGGCGGCGGCGCAACCAGCGGTGATGGCGATCAAGGCCACCACCCAACCGCCAGGGGACAGGCCACCTATGCCGCCCGCCGCGACCATCGACCCAATGCAGGTGAACACCAGCAGCGCGACTGTGCTGGGTTTGGTCACCTCAATGTACTTCCAGACGCGCTCGCGCCAACTCTGGGTCGCGGTCAAGGAGCCTAGTTTGGTGGATTCATCGAGCATCGGCGTACACCTCCCATGACGGCGCCATTATAGCGGAAAAGCGTGGCCCGGTCAACTGGCAGACCTTTCAGGTTTTTTGACAGTCTTTTTCTGTCTGTGGTAGAATCATCCTGTTCGCAAAACAAGAATGTGCTCGACGAGGTGCAATGGCCAAGATCCGTGTCCTGCTGGTCGACGATCATGCCATCGTGCGTGATGGTCTTCGATCGCTGTTGGATGGTGATAAGCATATCGAGATAGTAGGTCAGGCGGGAGACGGTCTGGAAGCAGTCCGCAAAGCCCAAGACCTGAACCCGGACGTGGTGGTGATGGATATAGCCATGCCCCACTTGAACGGGCTTGAGGCCACGCGCCGCATCCTCAAGGCCAGTCCTGACAGCCGGGTGTTGATCCTCAGCCAGCATGAAGACGACGAGAATGTATTGGATGCCCTATGGGCTGGCGCCTCGGGCTACCTCCTGAAGCGGGCCGCCGGCGCTGAGCTTGCGGAGGGCATCAAGTCTGTTGCCCGAGGAGGCGCCGTGCTCCATCCCATGGCGGCCCGGGTTCTGGTGGATGCTTATCGTCGCTGCGAGTGCACCGAGAGGATTGACAGCTACGAACGGCTCACAGACCGGGAGCGCGAGGTGCTGATTCTCGTGGCTGAGGGATACACAAATCATCAGATGGCCGAGATTCTACATGTGAGTCCCAAGACCGTGGACGGTCACCGAACCAGCTTGATGTCCAAACTAGGCCTACACGATCGGACGGAAGTGGTCAAGTATGCACTCCGCCGTCAGTTGATCGAATTATAGACTGCCCCCTCGCTTTGTTACAGATTTCACAAATAGGGCATGGAATTGGTGCCCGAAATGGGGTTGTTACCCTATTCACAAACAGACAAAGGTATGCTATAATTTTGGTGTCTGGGGATGAGTGTATTCCTGGATTGTATTTCGATCTCCGAGCCTGTCTGCCTACTGAGTGCGTCTGCAGGTGGAAGCTGCTACCGGAGGATGGACTCCATGGTGGCAGGCCGATAGGGTGCAGTTGGAAACGCCTGTGCCTCCCGTACTGGAAAGGGGATCGATGGTCGGTTTATATCGCCGGCCGTCAATCTCCTTTTTTGACGAATAGATGGGACGGCAAAAAGAGGAGGGGGGTGGTGCCAAGAGATTTTTTGTGCATTGAGGTTCTGGATAACACAAGGAGGTGAGAAGAACGCTATGGACCTATCGCGAAGAGATTTCATGAAATTGTCCGGGGCGACAGCGGGTGGGCTTTTCTTGCCAGCCAGCTTTGCCGCTACAGCCTTGGCGGCGGGCACTGACGTCATCTTTCCGCTCCACAAGCCCATCGGGGAGGCATCCACCGTATGCCCCTACTGTTCCTGCGGCTGCGGGCTACTGATCGCCACCGGACCCGATGGCCACATCGTCAACTCGGAAGGCGACCCTGATGCCATCAACAACCGGGGTGCTCTCGACCCCAAGTCGATCTCCGTTCGGTCGATGTCCCAGAGCGACCGGCGTCTTACGAAGCCACTCTACCGCGCGCCAAACAGCGACAAGTTCGAGGAGGTGGAGTGGTCCTGGGCCATAGAGCAGGTGGCCAGGCGCATCAAGGACACGCGGGACGCGACGTTCGAAGCGACGAACCAGAACGGGGTCACTGTCAACCGTACCCCAGGCATCGCTTTCCTGGGTGGTGCGGCCAACAATGACGAAGAGTGCTACCTTGCCATCAAGCTAGCCCGTGCCCTAGGCCTGGTAAACATCGAACACCAGGCGCGCATATGACACTCCGCCACGGTGGCCGGTCTGGCCACAACATTCGGGCGGGGTGCCATGACCAATCACTGGGTTGACCTGAAAAACTCAGACGTGATCATGATCAACGGATCGAACGCGGCGGAGAACCACCCGGCTTCCATGACCTGGATCAATAAGGCGCGTGATGAGCGCGGCGCCAAGTTGATCGTCGTTGATCCTCGATTCACCCGTAGTGCAGCCAAAGCCGACATCTATGCCCCCATCCGCTGCGGCACCGATATTGCCTTCTATGGCGGTTTGATGAAGTATATCATCGACAACAACCTGTACCACGAGGAGTATGTGGTCCACTTTACCAATGCCGCCACGCTGATCAACCCCGGGTTCCAGGGCGCTGAGGATCTGGACGGCCTCTTCTCCGGGTTTGTGGACGACGATGGCGATGGCTTTGGTTCCTACCCGGACCGGTCGACTTGGGGTTACCAGACCGACGCCGACGCTAACCCGCTTCGTGACGAGACACTCCAAGACCCCAACTGCGTGTTCCAGCTCTTGAAGAAGCACTACCAGCGTTACGATTTGGACTTGGTGTCAAGCATCACCGGCTGTCCCACGGACAAACTGGTCGAAGTGTACGATGCCTACGCTGCGTGCGGCGCGCCGGACAAGACGGGATCGATCCTCTATGCCATGGGGCAGACGCAGCACACGGTTGGATCGCAGAATGTGCGCTGCATGGCCATGATCCAGCTACTCCTGGGAAATATTGGCCGGCCCGGCGGCGGGGTAAACGCGCTGCGTGGCGAGAGCAACGTGCAGGGCTCGACCGACATGGCCGTTCTGGCCCACATCATCCCTGCCTACATGGCCACCCCGTCGGCGGGCAACCACCCGACGCTGGCGGACTATTTGGAGAAAGAGACGCCAGCGACTAGCTATTGGGCCAACAAGCCCAAATTCCTCATCAGCTTGCTCAAGGCCTGGTGGGGGGACCATGCCACAGTCGAGAATGACTTTGCCTACGACTACATGGGCAAGGTCGAGAGCGCGGCCAATCACTACTGGATCGCACTCTTTGAGGCGATGCACGCTGGCAACATCAAGGGGGCGTGGATCATGGGCCAGAATCCGGCGGTGGGTGGTCCCAATGCTCGCTTTGAGCGACAGGCCCTCGAGAAGTTGGACTGGATGGTGATCCAGGAGATCTTTCAGACCGAGACCGTTGGATTCTGGCAGGAGCCGGGCAAGGTCCCGAGTGATATCAAGACGGAGGTCTTTGTCCTGCCGGCAGCCGACGCCATGGAGAAGGAGGGCAGCATTGTCACCAGCGGGCGCCTCATCCAGTGGCGACCCAAAGTGGCCGAGCCTCCGGGTGACGCGCTGGCCGACCACGACATCCTCTACTTTGTCGGCCGCAGACTCAAGGAGCTGTATGCTGCCGAGCCGGGGCCCTTTGCCGACCCGATCACGTACCTGACCTGGGACTATGGTGGGGGTCCAGTGCACCCGCTAGTCGGCGAGTTGGTGGATATCGAGAAGGTGGCCTACGAGATCAATGGCTATGCCACGGCCGATATCATCGATGCCGATGGCAACGTCGTCGCCAGGAGTGGAGAGATGCTGAACACCTTCGGCAAGCTTCAGGCCGACGGCACGACGGCCTGTGGCAACTGGCTGTATGTGGGCTATTACTACCCGATGTCCGACGGTGAGGGAAATACCCTGCCTGCCAGCAAACGGCGCGGCCAGAAGGACCCAGGTGGCCTGGGCACCTATCCCTACTATGCCTACTCGTGGCCGGTCAATCGCCGCATCATCTACAACCGCTGTTCAGCCGACTCGCAGGGCAACTCTTGGCCCGGCGGCCGGGAGCTGATCTGGTGGGATGCTGCGCAGGGCAAGTGGACTGGTTATGACGTGCCCGACTTTGCTGCAACCAAGGCGCCTGGCGACCCGGGATTTAACGATCCCTTTATCATGAAGACCGACGGCAAGGGCTGGCTCTTTGGCGCGCTGAACGAAGGTCCCTTCCCGACGCACTATGAGCCGGTCGAGTCGCCCACGACCAATGCCCTCTATCCGAACCAGCAGAACAACCCGGCTATCAAGATCTGGCGGACCAACGAGGGACAGGACATCGGCAACAGCTATGCCGACGTGAGCGAGTTCCCCATCGTGGCGACTACCTATCGCGTGGTGGAACACTGGCAGGCAGGTGGTATGTCCCGCTGGCTGGAGTGGCTGGCCGAAGCTCAGCCCGATATGTTCGTGGAAATGAGTGAGGAGCTGGCTGCGGAGAAGGGGATCAAGTCTGGCGATATGGTCGCAGTCAAGTCTGCGCGTGGCGAACTCAAGGCGGTCGCTATCGTTACCAAGCGCTTCAAGCCGCTGACAGTCAATGGCCAGACGGTCCACCAGGTGGGCATGCCTTGGCACTTTGGCTGGGGTGGCGGGGACGAGCGGTATCAGGCCCTGGCCCGAGGAGAAGCGGCCAACAAGCTAACTCCGCACGTGGGTGATGCCAATACCACGATCCCGGAGTACAAGGCGTTCCTCGTGAACGTGGAAAAGGCGTAGGGGGTGCAAGATGGCTGATAGACTTGCGATGTACATTGACGCGTCCAAGTGCATGGCCTGCCGGGGGTGCCAGGTTGCCTGCAAGCAGTGGAACGATAACCGTGGCTACATTCCCGGCGAGCGCGAAACAACCAACGTCGGCACATACGAGAACCCTCTGACGCTGGATTCCCAAACCTGGACACGCATCAAGTTCACCGAGTATGATGACCCGGATCGGGGCTTCCAATGGCTGTTCCTCAAGGAAGGGTGCATGCACTGTGGCGAAGCCGCTTGTGTGGACGTGTGCCCAACCGGTGCCCTCAAGTATGGTCCCAATGGCATCGTCACCTTTGAGCGGGAGTTGTGCAACGGCTGCGGTTACTGCAGCCAGTTCTGCCCGTTTGGCATTCCGCAGCTTGAGGTGCTCAATACTCTGACCGGCGAGGCCAAGAGTTCCAAGTGCTTCTTCTGCCAGGACAGGACGACGAACGGCATGAAGCCTGCCTGTGTCAAGACCTGCCCGGCGGCAGCGCTGGACTGGGGTGATCGCGACGAGATGGTCAGCAAAGCGGAGAGCCGGGTCGCAAAGCTCAAGGGCGAACTTGGCTTTCCGCAGGCCAACGTCTACGGCAAGACCCAGCTCGGCGGCCTGGGCCGCATCTATGTGCTGACTGCCCCGCCGGCGGAATACGGTCTGCCCGCGGATCCCAAGTATCCGGCCATGAGCACCGTGTGGCAAAAGATTCTACAGCCAGTGGGCCAGGTGGCCTTTGCGGCCACCGTCGTCGGCGCCGTGGCTGCCTTCTTTATCGCCCGCCGGAATGTACACATGGAGGAAGTAGAATGACCGTCAGACTAAGAGGCACTGACTCGACCGTACTAATCCGATGGATTCCCAAGTACACTGTCCTGGAGCGGTTCCTGCACTGGGTGCACACAGCGATGTTCATTCCCCTGGCCTTGACGGGGTTTGTGCTCTTTGCGCCCTGGCTGGAACCCGTTGCCCAAAGTGAAGCAGGGATCCATATCCGCATGTTGCACCGCATCGCTGCCATCATATTTGGTGGCGTGCCCATCGTCTACACCATTCTGCAGCCACGGCGGATGCTGATGAACTTGCGGGAGTTTCTCAGCTTCAGCAAATATGACCTTCTGTGGCTGAAGGGCGCGGTTCCGTACTATGTGCTGGGTCGCCACGAAGAGATGCCACCTCAGCCACGGTTCAACACTGGCGAGCGTCTCACGGCGGTCGTCATGGTTCTCGGTACAATCATCTTCGGAATCACAGGGCTGTCCATGTGGTTTCTGAAGGGGGCAATGCCGCCATTTCTCTACCAGTTGATGGTTTTCTTCCACGACCTGATGTTCATCATCACCTTTGCCATGTTCATGGTCCACTTCTATCTGGCCGTGATCCATCCCATGATGTGGCAGAGCTTGGTGAGCATGCGATATGGGGTCGTGTCGGAATCATACGCCCGCGAACACCATGCTATGTGGTACTATGGTGAGGAACGGGCTAAGCAAATGTGGGAGCAGCGACAGGCAGAAGGCGCGCACTGACGCGCTACTGCGGGGAGGGGCTGAGAAGGCTGGTGGGATCGGCGGGCAGGATCGCGCTCCGATTGCTCCAGGATCTCAGCCCCTCAGCATGTGGAGAAAAGACAACATGGGCATGAGCGACAAAGACGCTCAGGTATTGCGCGCCTTGTCAGCAGCTCGCGGGTCTCATGAGGAGCTCGTCGATCTTTTGGACTTTTACCTTGATCTCTTCCAAGTGCAGTTCCAGGCCAAGGCAGAGCTCGAAGAACCCAAGATGCGCGACGAGTTGGGCATGCGTTGGCGACTGGAGGGCGGCATCCCCCAGTTGACATTCGATCAGTTGGGGCTTTATCCAGAACCCTTCGTGGACCTAGTAGCACGGGTTGCTGCTATCTTGCTGCGCCATAACCCTGGCTGGCAGGTTGAACAGGAGAGTTGGAGTGCGGAGGGCCTGATGACGCAGGCTCGAGTGGTGTTTGAGAGCTGGGACACTTTGACTGCACCCAAGTCCACGTCCAGGGGGCCTGAACACGGTGAAGGGGAGCTTGACCCTCCGACAGCCCTGGCGGTGGGTTTCGCCCTGGCACCTTTCTTGCAGCGGGCAGCGGAGGCCATTCTACCTCGGTTGGACCTGACCCTGTGGACACAGGATCATTGCCCAGTATGCGGCGGGGAGCCCAATTTCGCCGTACTAGAAGAAACCAGGGGTGCACGCCGGCTGCTCTGCTCTCGCTGTAACGCCCTGTGGCCTTATCCGCGAGTTGGATGTCCCTACTGTGGCTCAAAGGAGAAACAGATCTATTACCCTAGCGAAGACGGGGTATACCGCCTCTACGTCTGTCCTGACTGCAACCGCTATCTGAAAACCATGGATCTCAGAGGGATCTATCGTGAGGTCTATCCTGAGGTTGAACGCCTGCTGACTGTAGGAATGGATCTGGCGGCTCGTGAGCAGGGGTATGGGGCCTGAGACGTTGCGATCTCACCAACACTGGTCGCCATATCTTGAAAG
>Ga0180437_10002735_pt1 | contig 27420 bp, 31 predicted proteins | sample SS_ome_4_FD_132410 | JGI IMG/M metagenome (GOLD analysis project Ga0180437, IMG submission 132410) | Hypersaline lake sediment archaeal communities from the Salton Sea, California, USA - SS_3_D_1 metaG | ecosystem: Environmental > Aquatic > Non-marine Saline and Alkaline > Hypersaline >...
CAACAAAGAACTTCAACTTCTCAATATCTAATCGGGGTTCGATATGCTGTTTTGCCATCTTCCTCTTAAGAACTCGCTCACGTAGGTTAATACAAACTGTAGGATGAGAATGTAACCAGCTGGAGAACGACATCATTATAACAAAGATTAGAGGAAAAGACCTCTAAGTTAGACTCAGGCGTAGTCCTGACGGATACGCTCGTGGACCTCCTTGAGAGCTTCGCCATCCTCTTCAGGACTTTCCCAGGAGGCTCCTCCGTACCAGCCCTCCCTCATCGTGCCGTTCGGACCCATCCAGTAGTAGTGGAGGTTGGTGGATACACCCAGCGGCATCTGCTGCTTGGTGTTAATCTCCATCAGGCGCACCGTCTGGTCATTGCCAACATACACTTCGTGACTGTTGATCTCACGGCTCAGAATTGTCTCTTCCGGAAAGGTTCCATTAGCGTACTGGACACCGATGCACTTGGGGTCTACCGGGCGAAACTGGAGTGGCACGCCCATAAAAGGGTGGCCAACAAAAGGAAAAAGAAAATGTGCCTGCATTTCTGAATATAAGATAGTTATTATGATGAAAACACCGTTATCTCGTCAATTTTAAATGATTGAAGGCATCTACGGTGTTGCAATATACCCAAAGATTATATCTAAAAGCTCGTTAGGTAGTTCGGGGAACCAGGTGTTAACATAGGTGAAATCTCCGTTTTCCTTTCTAGCTCTGGCTAGAACCAGGGTCGTGAAGATCTGCTCACGAATATCTGGTGGAAACTCTGTGTGATTATAGGTGGACCAAGGTCCCGGTTTTCGAATCTCTTGGATCCTCTTATTTCGACTGGTAAACCAGGTTGGTTCTTCACATCTGGATCCATGTGAATACTGGACTATTAAACACCGATTGGTTAGTAACTCGTCTGGTTGTTGTTCAAGAACAGTGTACCAGTCGTGGATTTCAACACATAATACCTCTAGGGTGCGGTTATACCTTAGTAGCTTTTTAAGAGCTACTCTCCTCTGTAGCATGAGTCCAAGTAACTCATTGTTTTCAAGATGAATCACGGATTTTCTTGACATGCTAGGGAAATAACTCATATCTATCAATTTTAATGTGGTGTTGCTCACAAGAGCATTAAAGATATTGACTACCCAACTATGCTTGAGCTTAGTATATCCAATCTCCAAAGACTGAAGTGCTTCTGGACCCTTCTCAATAACCTGAATTAACAGGTCTACAGTCTCATCTGTCCAAGCGTTTTGCATAATGTTTAAAGAAGCAAGTTGACAAGCTGGATTGAGTAGAAGATTCATGAAGTGATAGTTCGAATAGGTCGAATAGGTCGAACCAAGGTCCCGTAAATTACACTGAATATCAGCTGTAAAACCTATGCTTAAATGGCGGATACTAGTAAATGGTAGTATGTGACATAACTCCATAATCCCCTCTTCAGTCATTCTGGGCTGGTAGATTTCTAGATCTGTTAGTGACATCTGTTTCATACTAGCTTTAACGATAGATAGAACGCCATCGTCATCAGTCTTACACATTCGCATACATAGTTTAGCAATGGTCTTGTTGCTCTGGAACATATTAGCTATATTTTGAGCACTACTATAGTTAATCCCACGACTACAAGAGCTACTAAGGTCTAAACTAGTAACTGTGTTGTTATTTGATAGCGCATCACAGATAGTAGCCAGTGCCTCAGTTGAAATACGGGGGTAAGGACGTCGAATCCTATCGTTTCTATACGGATACAAACTTAGCTCTGTGATCCCCTGGTCAATAGCAGACAGGATTCTCGGTAGGTTGTTGTGGTGTTCCATAGTTGATAGACTAACTGATTAATCCTCAAAGAAGAATCAATTTTAAGCAGCGCTTTTGTACCTTCGTAAAACTGAATTGAAATAGTAAGAATGCTCCTATATTACTACTTAAAAGATGGATCCCCTACAAAACGCCATGGAAAACGTGAGTATGGAGTGCCGGGTACTGGCCAGGTACGTTCGCGGATGGTACACAATGTATCGTAACGGTCCTGTCGTTGACTGGATGAACGATCATTATGAAGAGTCACCCGCACGCCCCATGGACGGATGGTGGTTCCTGATGAGTGATACCGCGAAGAAAATGTACCTGGACAACGAGATGGATAACTACTGGAAATCTCGAGGAAAATGATGACAAACATCTGAAAATTATAATTGAATACACTTTGACAAAATGGGTATCTTTTCCTGCCTCCCTTTTAGGAGGAAGAAGAAGCCTCCCGCTTACCAGCTGGTCGGAAGCCACCCCCCTCCAGTCTATCTTGACGACATGAAGCCGTTGCCAAAGAAGAAGAAGGTGAAGAGGAAGCGCAAGGTTAAGGCCACGCGCTACCCTTTTAACTTCCGCTGCCCGGTTGCTCCTATCGATTTTTACGATACCCCTCAGCAGAAAACGCGTCATTCTCCCGTCTACTACGGGGCTGTTCAACCGCCTGTAGCTCCGGTCGCAAAGGATCACCGCCACTTCTGGGGTATTCTGGCTGCCAACGGGGTCCCCAAGGACACACAGGTAATGGTGGCACATTTTCATGTGACTGATCGCCAGACTTTGTTCCAGCCACAGGTTTACACCTTTGGTGACATGCTCCATCTAGACCTCCTACACATTCACCAAGGATGCAGTCCTCGCGGAATCGGGTACCAGGTCGTCAGTCCTTAACAATCTGGTAGGGACCCAGGTCGTCAGTCCTTAAAAAAATGACGACATATATCATAAAGCAAGCTAAGGGTTATTCCCTAAGTACACGAAAATGCCCCCTGCACCCCCTCAAGGATCTTTCATTCGCTTCATCTACACGACTCCTGGTGAGCCTGTTGAGATTGATGATGCCGTTGGACATGGAGATGTTCACTTTCTCGTCGACGGCATGGGCAGTGTTCAAATCACTGTTGACGGTCTGTTCCGTGATCTAGATTTCCCTCCTGATTTCAACTACACTGTTAACAAGATTTGGGGACTTGAGGTTGGACAAGAGACTGAGATCGATGTTGAGCCTTACCTTGATGCTGATGGGTATCCTGCGGTGGATTACTCCATTCGTGCTGTTCGCATGGCTCACGCATGATCTCCTCGAGCATCTTGGCAACTGGTTCCCCTATCCGATAGGTATGAGTCGTTTCAACACTCTCTTTTCCTTTTGAATTCTGTGATTTTAAGTTAACTACCCATTGGAAGAGGATAGTACTCTCCCTCAAACTCTTTACGGCTCACCTTTCGATTATAAACATCTACAACACAGAGACAGGGGTTAAGAGGCTCGTATTTATCCCTTAAAGTCCTGGAATTATAAATTTTATAACACCAAGACCCCTTATGGGTCTAATAAATTAGACTTCGGTCTTTAAGGGATAGTGTGCTAGCTGATAAAGGACCTTAAAATAGGTTGTACCATTCCGGACTTTACGACAAATTGCGATTCGGAGGGTTAAATCTTGATCTAAAACGTGCTCTGCCCAGCTTAATCGATGACCTAACACGTATTTTTCGAGCCAGTGAAGCAATTTCTCCTTTAAAATCTGATTCTCAGACATCTTTTCGCGTGATCGACCGGTCTTAAACAGATTTTTATACCCTCTAACAACCCCAAGACTGAATTTTTCCCAATAACCACGCGACATTTTAGAAAAATACCTTACTATTCTTCTAAACCAGTAAATTAAATTGTTTCATTTGGTGTGTGAGTATCTTTAGTCGGTAATGAGGGGTTCGATAATCTTCTCTCCTCCGGATTCTGCCTTAAAGTTCTCCCAGACATCATTACGGAAGCTGTTTTCGTAGAGGAGATCGAGGACCTCACCTCGTTGTTTATAATTTTCACGAACATTCTTCTGAACGTCTGTGAGAGCTCTATCCATAGCGCGGTAATCGGCCCTTGAAACCCTCTCGGGGTTGTTTTCCATGTAGTCTGAGATCTGATCAGCGGTGTTTTGGACAACGATCTCACTGATTTCATCTGAATTTTTGTTTTCCCAGTTGGGAGGATTGAAAACTAGACCTCTTTTTCTTGATTTATTGGGAAGATAGACGTTAAAGTTCTTGGGATTCTCATAATAGAGGATGCGAGCGAACTCTTTGATGCCTGCATAACGCAATTTAATCACTTTGTCGAACTGTGCATGGGTGATATGAGAGATGTCTTCCTTTCCGAAGGGGTCAATATTGACATTAAAGTTGTTAGTGTGGTTGCTGTTGTCGTTGCTGGTGATATTAATCCTATCTCCACTGCTGTGATCGTTGTTGATTGTATGGGGCGCAGCTGCAACTTGAGGCTGGCTTTCAAGGTTTTGGATGCGTTGCCTCAGTATCATAAGCTCTCTGGCACCACATTCTTTTCTGTGTCTTGCAAGACTGGATGAGTGTTTGTACCTATTGCCACAATCCTTACAAGCATACTTTCCTGTTATGATTACAAGAGTTCCCTCATAATCAGTCTTCATATCCTCGTATGAACAGTTGGACATAATAGGTTCACAAAGTGCTCTTTTACGCGTAATATGTCTTTTGAATCTACTAGGACTAAAGTCCTCACCACATCGCAAGCACTTGGTCTTAGTCATTTATAATATCATACCAGATAAACTATAGCTCTAAATTAACATATTTGCGCTACTATTTGGCTAGTTTTTGGCTAGTTTTTGGCTAGTTTTTGGCTAGCAATGATAGTATTTATTTTAGTAGTAAATTGAAAACATCTATTGGTTTCTCGTTACATTTGTCACCTTAATGGTTAACTCGGAGTAATATGTGGGTGTACCCTGGATATTTGTATAACAATAATGGTTCAAATCTTGCAACATTCACCGTTAAACTACTTTTAGTCCCGTTAAAATAACGTTAGGTTTGATGGATTACTTTCCTTTTAATTAACGGTGTACCCGCTACACACGATGCGCTAGTACAATTCTACAGAATGCTAGCTGCTTCGTTAACTCTGCACAAACTATGCTAGCACCCCTGTTTAACGTATTTCCAATTCAATATAAACATGTAGTTGAGAATTCCGTTAAAATGGGGTGGTTGAAAATGTCAAAACTTGGTTGAAAATGGCAGTATTATATTAGTATTACTATTTCCGTTAACATACTTCACTTATTTAACTTATTTTTAATGGATGTACTCTTCTTAAAACCAACCAGGCTCTTGTGAGGGAGGGGGAGAATCTGTATTAGCCGAGAGATCAAACCACTTCATCTTGTTTTCCGTTTAAACACCTCTCGCCAAAAAACTTTCTGAAATCAAGGTATTTTACTTCTTATCAGACCATGTATACACTCTTATTCTTCCTTAAACGTATCCAGATCTGGTGCCTTCATCATCTTTTCCTTAAGCATTTCTAATTCACTCTTTAATTGTTGGATCTCATATTTAAGATGTTGATTTTCATTTTCAAGTTCATTAACATGTTCTTCTAATTTATAATTCTTTCTATAAATACATTTGTGTTTATGTCTAGATAAACTCGAAGGGTGTTGATAAATTTTGGAGCAAAAATCACATGAATATTCCTTCTTTACATTTCTTTTTGCCACAATATCTTTTACCCAATATTTCAACCAGTAATCATAATTTTCATTCATTTCATCATAAGTTATATTTAAAATATAAGATTTGCAAATAACCTTTCTTCTTGAAACATGTCTGTTATAAATACTTGTACAATATGTCTCTCCACATCTTAGACACATTTTTTGTTTACCCACTCTGTTAAGAATATTTCTCAGAACCTCAAATTCTTCTTCTGTTAAATCTGGATACTTATTTTTATCATATTTCCCTTTTCGTTTTATTTTCTTTACAAAATTCATTTTGTTAACCTCTTCAGCAACATTTTTCATCACTCTTTTAATAATTTCAAGACAAACCTGAAAGAATTCACGATCTTTTCTCATTCTAAACTCCTTCAAAGCTTCAAAAACCATACCTTCAGCCTTAAATTTATCTTTCACGCCTTCAGAATGCAAACATTCCATCTCGTTTGACATAAATGTCTGTGTACTTTTAGCTCGACCCTCCAAATCGACGCTACATCCCAGTTTAAAAACGTTTTCCCCCATCGTAATCAACATCGGATGGGAAAAACAATAGATATGACCAGCTTTACCCCGACTCATTTATAATATTTTTGTTAATCCGCCCAAGATTTTTCGTTTCAATTTTTGAAAATACACTTTGACAACAACTTGCAATTGACAACTAACCACAGAATCTGTCAATAAAAGATATAATGCGTCTTCTTAAGGCATTTGTGGTCGGCTCTTCGCTCTTTGTGGTCTTTCTTTTCCTGATGCTACAGGCTTGAACAAAAATAAGAATTACAGTTACGAAATGTATTCAATAGTGGCCCCACTCTTCTTTGGCCTAATGAGTGTTCTCCTTTCTTACATGTTTACGAAACCTGAGCTTAAACACTATCTCATCACTGGTGTCATTACCAGTCTCTTCGTGTTAGTTCTTAACTATAATCTTAAAACATACCCATTCACGTCTTGGCAAGAATGGGTAAGGTACTACTCTCACCTTCTACCAGCTCATCTCTTCGCATTCGCAATGATCTACTTTTTAATCACTAATATCTAAATGTTTTAGTATATGTGGCGTTGGACTATCCTAATAACGCTAGTTGCTGTACTCATGCTCATTGTAGCAAACTTTGAAACGATCAGGATTAACTTCATGTTACTCATGATCTTTATTCGAGGCATCCTTGCACCTAACTGCTTCTGGTATGGCATTACAGATCGTCTTATATCAGATGGTAGCGGTGTAAATCTCTACTACACCATCAAGGAAAAGTATAAAAAGAAGATTGTTCCCACCAATATGTTGGGTCAAACCATTAATGTCGTTATTGACAACGGGTTTATTAGACAAATCTTAGACAACTCACCCGATACTTTCGCTGTTGGGAAGTTTAAATTCAAGATATTCAAGTCTTTTATGGAGTACAACGTTGGTGTTAGTGAAGGTTGTCCCTGGAAACAACGCAGATTACTTAACGAGGCTGTCTTAGCCAGCGATCAACTCCATCCTTACGCAGGTATCTTTAATAATCATATTGTTAGACTAACAGCTGAACAAGGTGCACCCATGCACTTCAAACAATTTTCTGACTTCGGTCTCAAAACTGCAGCGGCAATCGTTTTCAATGACACCTATCTTAAACCTTTTAAGATTTTTGGAGAGGCAAACAGCCTTAAGGCCCTTCTTCTTGGACAACACCCTATTACTCCTGAGACAGACCATGACTATCACCAATACCTGCTTACTCAAATTATAAATCCAAAGCCTTACAGCCTTACAGCAATGGGTAAGAGAGATCTTGCAGCTATCGAAGGTCGCTGCCCTGCCGGTGAGATGCAAGACGGGACCACAGAACTCTTACATCAGATCCCCCACTGGATGTTCCCTATCTCTGGTCTTATCACTGTAAGCGCCCCTCGTGTACTTGCTCTTCTTCTCAACCACCCTGTTGTCCTTCATAAACTGATCATGGAGCTGCAACCACTTGGAAGGGAGCCTACTGCACAACAGATTCATGGTACACATTATCTTAGAAACTGTATTCTTGAAACATTTAGACTTAACAACCCCGTGGTTACAACCTACCGAACCTTAAGAAAGCCTTACGAATTAAAAAAAGGATACTCTTATAAGACTGGTGATCAGTTCTTGATCCTTAACAACCCTGTATTGAGAGATCCAGAAGCATTCCCTGAGCCCAACCGCTATCGCCCTGGACGTTGGAATCAGGCTTTAGAACAGAGCTACTATGCAATCATGTTTAACCAAGGACCTCAGCGCTGTCCTGGTAAAGAACTCGCTATCTTTGTTCTTAAGAGTTTCATTATAAACTGGCTTAACGCCTTTGGTATTGTCCAGACAGGGCAGGTTAATGTAAAAACGAAGAAGCTTGATGTTACTGGCCTTCCTCAAATGCTTAACCCTTGTAACATCAGTTTTACCTTGTCGCATTAGTGTTCACTTCACAACATTGGTCTTCCTGCGATAGACATGGACTGGTATCCCCTTAGCTTTAGCCTTACCAATCGAATCCCAGGTGCCTTTGCTCCCACTTAAGGGAAAGGCGATCATCTCCTCAGCTGCATCTACAATCAAATTGTTACGCATTGGCCCAGCCTTAAGACCGTACCTCTTCCAATCTGCCGGGAAATCCCTATAAGGAATCTCATGCTCCTCGGCATAATGTTTCGCTAACTCGTCAGCACCCTTAGCTGCACCGCTCACTATCTCAGTAGGTTTACCGTATTTTCCAATATAATGTTCAAGGCGCTCACAAAAGAATGTGTAGTCCGTGAAATACCGTGACCCTACAATGGCTAGGACAACCATTTTTATAAGGTTAATGGAATAAGTAATCTTATAAATCAGTTTTACTCAGAGTCGGAGAGTCCTGGGCAGTCCTCGGTGTTGTTGAGGAAGGTGTCCAGACTATCGTGCATAAGTCCTCGCACGTCGGTGCGGAGGCGCGGCGGGCATCGGGGCATCTGAACCCACTCGTTACCATACCAGTCGCGCCACTCGCGATGCTCCATGCTCATAGGATGGGGCATGATGGGGGAGTGAATCTCCACCTTCACAGTCTTGGCCGGCGTCTTGAAAGCATCTGCATACTTGTCATGGGGAAGCACACAGGGCGGTTGCCAGGGTGACAGCTGCATCGGACGTCCGTTCAGATGCGTCACAACCACATGGTCAGGTCGACCAAGATCGATCACTGCACGGTGTGATTCACCGGTGAAGCTCTGTTCCTCAATGACCACATGCATCGGTGGGGGAGCAAACACTGCCATAGGTGGTGCCATAGGAGCACCAAAAGCACAGTACCGCTGACCACCAAACATTTTCTTTTCTAGAATAGGTAGCTAAGGATATTTGATCAATATGTTTTCACTTTTTTGGCTTAAAGGATTATTCGTTATATTACTGGTATAAGATGAAACAGAGCGATATCATGAATAGGATTACTCGTAGCCTTAAGTTCCTACCAGGACCCCTTCATAAGCTGATATACACCAATGTGATCACAGTACTGAATACTTCTGGCTTTGATGACTTTAAGCTTGTGGATCTCGAAAGGATGGTTGATATGACTGATAAGTTAATCCATTGCAAGGCTACCTTTCAGTACGGCAAGAAGAAGACCGAAAAGATAGTGTTTACCATGAAGTTCAAAAAGGGGTCTATGAAGAGCTTCCAGTGGTCTGTTTAAGAGTTTAATACCTCTTTAAAGTATAAAACATGGGTATCAAAAACGTACTTCGGCGACGGCGTGAGAAGAAAGCCTACAGGAACTGTCCTTTGATCGGGGAGGGTAAGCGCACTTTTGACCGTCTTTACGACGGCATCGCCTCATGTATCGACTCTCTGCACATGGGCAAGAAAAACATCGACGGCACAGTTCCGATTCCGGAGTGGGCTGGCTGGACCCTAAAGATGAAGACTATCTTTAAGGACCAAGACGCTGGCTTCCCATCAATGAAAGCCGTAGCTGAAAAGTTAAGAGAGAAGTACGGTAGCGCATTTGACGCCAAGATCGTTATTGACGACAACTTCATTAAAACCAATAAACTCAACCTTACTGTACGACATGAAGGAGGGAAGGGACGACTGTTTCTAAGATTCAAACGGGGTACTTTTCGTGGGAAGCAGATCCGCGGACAATTCTGACGGTTTGGAGATGAGTGTTAAAAGTGATGAGATTCAATTAGTAATTCAATTATACATATCAGAGTGAAATGTCGAGAAAAAATATTCATACAATATTCAAAAACATTGAACACATATGTATGCTTGTTGGAGCATCTGGTGGTGGAGCTGGTGGTTATCTCCTTGGCTCAACATCGAGAGAAAATAATAGGACACTTAATCAGATTCTTTTATCATCAACAGGATTTGTTTGGGGAGGGGTCATTGGATTATTAACCCCAAGATTTTTATTTGGAGCTGGTCTTTTTATTGCCCCTGGCCTTGTGATTACTAGTCTTGGAAAGGCATTAACCAAAAAGTAAAAGTGAAAGTGGTTTAGGGCTTTATTTGAATAGGTTATAAAGTAATTTTCAGATGGGGATTCCAAGTTTTTTCCGCAAGATCATCAAGCAGTATCCGGAGACACACTTCTGGCGTAAAGATGTTAATGTTGACCACCTTTATTTCGACTTTAACTGTCTAATTTACCACTGTTTGTACATGATGAATAAGGAGGGACTTACCATACAACAGGTTGAGCGAGAGCTTATCCGTCATGTAATCCGCTATACCTCGCATATTATCTGCGATGTCGTTAAGCCCAAGAAATCAGTCTTTATTGCACTCGATGGACCCGCACCTCGCGCCAAGATGGAGCAACAGCGAGCCCGTCGATTTAAGCGCATTATTGACCAGGGATTCAAACGGTATCTACGTGACAAGTACGAACTTCCTGATGTTGATGAATGGGATAGTCGTAAGATCAGTCCCGGCACCATCTTTATGGACAAACTGGGAAAGGAGATCAGGAAAGCCATTCGTAACGGTGTTTTCAGTAAACATGCAACCACCGATGGGAAACTCCATATCACCTTTAGTGACAGTAACATTCCTGGCGAGGGTGAGCATAAGATTATCCCTTTGATTCGGGACCTCCGGGGCGACATAGAGTCTCGTGTTTGCATTTATGGTCTTGATGCCGATCTTATCGTTCTAGCGATGGGAACCGGTAAGAACCAGATTTTGATTCTGCGAGAGCCAAAGGATTCTGAGATTGAGAAGTCGAAGTACCGCCACTGCGAGTTCTTGTATCTCTCGATCGATGTAATCCGCCAGGCTTTCATGGACGACCTAAGTGTTTCTCTAAAGGGAACTCCTCTAGGAGCAGCGCTCGACGTTGATCGAGTTTTTAACGATTATGTTCTTCTTACCTTTATGGGTGGAAACGATTTCGTTCGACCGATTAGCTTCCTGCACATTAAGGAGGGTGGTCTTAACCTGATGCTGGCCATCTACAAGGAACAGCTACCGAACTTTGACGACTACCTTGTAGTCTTAGGATCGAACGGTAAACCTACGATCAATCTGCCATTCTTCAAAAAACTTGTTGACGAACTGTCAGCGATGGAGATTAGGAAGATGAAGCAAAAACAGCGGAACATTAACCGGAAGAGGGAGCAGAAGTTTGACGAGGTGCGTGCTGAAAGGGAGGAGGGAATGAGTCCTTTCGACCTTGAGTATAGCCGGTTCCAACATCTGCCCTTTTACATTCGGGATCATCCGCTCTTTGAGCTTTACAATCCTGTGATTGAGATTCTCGATTTTGAAAAGTCGATAAGGATCTGGCGCGAGAAGTACTACGAGCACTTCTTTGGCCTTGATCCTAAGAACGATCAGAATGAGTATAACAGTACACGACGCTATGTGGCTAAGAACTACATTAAGAGCTTGTGCTTTACACTGGAGTACTACCTGTGTGGCATCCCCTCGTGGACCTGGTACTACAAGTATCGTGTTGCTCCACTGATCTCTGACGTTCAATTCGTTCTGAAGAGGTTCAAGAGTATTGACTTTAAGTTTACTCAGAGTCGGCCCTATACACCGTTCCAACAGCTGATGATGATCATGCCTTTAGACGGCGGTTATCTACTGCCAAGAGAATGCTCCAAGCTAATGAAGGACGAGGAGATGAAGGAGTGGTATCCAGAGGAGTTTGCTATTGACGCGGCGGCTGGTATGAAGTATATCTATGCCGAGCCAATTCTACCTGAAATCGACGATCGCGTTCTGATTAGGAAGATGAAGCCCATCTTTAGCAACAAGCTTAATGCCAGCGAGAAGAAGCGAAACCGACTGATCGGCGCCAATAAGGCCACCGTGGTAATCGCTGAAACCGATGTACTTTCACCAGAGGAGTCATCTGAAGATGATCTGGATTTGGATCTGATTCCACTACCAGATGTAGCAGGAGTGGAGAACTGATTATGATGTAAGTAATTTATAAGAGGTATAGTATAATGAGGACTATAGTTCCGTACTGTGTGATTGCAGTGATTGCCTTGATGACTTTCATGGTTATCTATTTTAAGCCTATTGAACAAAAGGTCTCTAAAGAAGATTTTGCAGATAGCGCTAGAGGGAACTACCAAGAACCTAGCGAGGTAGCTCTGGGAACCCTTGGGTACACCTACTTCGACAAATGGGCACCTGCCGTTAACTTTAAGAAGAACAAGCGTGGGTTTAATAACTTTGGAACCATCGGAAAGTTTCCGGCAATTCCTCTGTGCGACCAGTGCCACCTAGGTACCAACTGCCCTAACTACACCTTTACTGGACAACAGAACGTCTGCACAGCCTGCGCCAACCGTAACGTTAACTACGATGATCTAAGCAGGCCTCTCTTCGTTCAAGCTCGTTCTGCTGGCCGTCCCCGCCAGTGCCGTCAAATCGTTAACTACCGCTAAGAGCTCCCCTTCAATAGCGGAGGGGACGAAGGGTTCCTCCTGAAAAAGTGATTTGTAACCTGAAAAAGTGATTTGTAATTTATGTGTAAACACTATTATACGTAAAGAAAAATAATGTTTTGCTATCAAGTATATCTGAACGGTACAGGTGGTTTCGGAGGCCTTTCGTCGTTTCGAACCGAAAGCCACGCAGAAATCTTTATTGACCTGCTGAAAAAGGTTTTTGACGGATCAGATCCTATTTTGGCGGTAGAGGCATGCGATGAAGATTATTATCAGTCACTGCCGTCTGAAGAAGGAAGTGTAAAGACCATCGTTTTTGATATTGTGATAAACTACTTCCAGGATAAAGTATGCGAGGTCGAGGACATCGTCGGGATGGCTTTGACAATGAAGTCAAAGGATGCTTTGCGAGAGAAGGTCAAAAAAATCGCTGAAAAGATACTTGAGGTTGGACCTAGTCCGTACCAACGTTGTATAAAATACAACACAATGTACAGTGGATGTTTTACCCCTTACTTTGATGGAAAGGAGGGAGCTCTGCATGTACTTTTTAAGGATGTTGGACTACTACAACATATTCTGAATGGGAGGAGGGAAGCTTTTACCATGAGAGGGAAGATCGAAAAGCTTGGCATGGAGATCTATAACGAACTTTACAATGCTATTGCAACTATCTACTTCCCCCCCACGGAAGAATGCAGTCTACCTCTTGGTACTAAGATCATTGGTCAAGATAGATATAGGCGGTCGTACGTACTTGTCAGTTCTAACGAATTGATGAGTTACAAGAAGGCATCATATACTGGTAAAGTAACTACAGATTATACATATCGTTACCAATGTTTCAAACTCTCAGAGAATATGGTTATGATCGAGCTCTACGAAAATCGAAAGAACCCGTATGATCCAGATGAAAAGAGAAAGGTGAGGTCCACCTACGTCTTTGATCTTAACACTGGAGAAAGCCTGCGTGACAATCGTAGTCGCCTTGAACTTCCTATCATCAGCATTCCCGCTGGAACCAAGTTCTGGACAGACGTTGACGAACGCTACATGACATTTACGTTTAAGGACGACAATAAGGTTGATTTTAACCTTGTGTCCAAGTACAAGATTGTTGATTATCAGGATCTCGACTATACGATTGAATGCAATCGATTGATCATCCGAGCCCCACGTGGCAGCCTTACTGGAGATCTTTTAGCGTCTAAAGCTGAACATCAGCACGGTACCTACAGGATCGAGCTACAAGAATGTAACGGACCTCCCAAGGGAACCCGCATCCTAGTACCCAAATACTACAACTTCATCCCCCCGGCACCACCCCTGCCAACCGTCTAACAGACGGCGGAGGGGGTCTCAGGGGGACAGGCTGAGCCCAGGGTTCCTCTTGAAAAGTGATTCATAAACAGCTAATATTGTCTTTAACATCAATTATTTTGAAAATGCCTGAAGTTACTCTTTACAACGTGGATGTAATTAGCCATACCACGGTTTCTATGTATCGCACGTTCATTAAAGAAAAAGATGCTGATATGTACATCTCATTTGTGAACAAGATTTTCCCTGGTTCTACTGTACATAAGACGTGTCGACAGTGTGCACGAAAGTCTGAAAGTATTGAGAGGATGGAACTCACGGACTGGTCAACAGAAATTCGTGAGAGACTGTTCCAAGATGTGATCAGAAAGCATTCCAGGAAGCTTGTGCTTGTTGAAAAGGCTATCGGTCTTACTATCTCTAAAGATGCAACCCGCGCCTTTGATGCTAGGGTTGCTAGGGTTGCAGAAGTGATCCGCAACAGAGGAGCCAGTAGGTACGGCCAATGTGTTCGTACCGGTGCGGCCTACAACAACTTCTCAACCTACTTTAAGGACGATTGTAGCCGTCTTTTCGAAGACATCGGCTATGTTGACAACATTCTTCACAACGGTGAGATACGACGCGCTCGTGGTTCGCGTGAGGTCACCCTACGCGACAAGCTAGTTATGATCGGTAAGGAGATCTTTAACGGTCTTTACGATGACATTGCGACGATGTATTTCCCACCTAGTGAGTACAAATTGCCAAGAGGTAGCAAACTCAATGGGGATTCCCGTGTTGAGCTTCTGGAAGACAGCAAGATTAAGATGGGTAACGATACCTTCTCTTACCAGAGCTTCATGATCACAAATCAATGGGTAATGCTTGTTGTCTACAAATCTGAGGTTGAAAAATGCCGTATGGTTTTCAATGTAACTACCGGCAAAAAGCTTGATTCCTCCAGGGTGGGGCGCTATCGACTACTTGCCTTGGAGATTCCCTTCAAGAAGATTCCGAAAGGAACTGTGTTTATGTGTGAGACTTGGAATAGGTTGACAAAGTATGTCTTCGGGAAGAAAGGTCTTGTGGATGAGATCACTGTATCTTCGACCGATTCTGGAGAGTTTCGGGGTCTTTACTACTTCATTGAGGAGGAAGGTGACAAACACGTCATCTTCATCGGCGAGGACGGAGATAACGGTGTCTACGACCTAGAGGTCGTTAAGAACGGTCCTAAGGGAGTGCCGACGCTGGTCCCTACCGGGATAGGAATGACATGGATCCCACCTGCCCCTCTGCTTCCTTGATAAGAAGAGGAGTCAGCGACCGTTGTCCAAGGGCGTTATCATCGGATGTTTCCCTTTATGTGGGATATGTGCGACTATTACTGGACCCGTTAGCAACACCATTGCTGCTGGAAATAATTACACTATTATTGGAACTCCAGTTACTATTGGAGGAACGATTACTGGTGCCGCTTAAAAGTGATTTATAATACAACTGTTTTCCTAACTGAATAAAGTTAGGAAAATAAGCATGAGCGATGAATACCTTGAAGCTGCCATGGATGTTGCCCAAGAGCGCGCTACCATGTCCACCGAGTCCCCAAAGGAGTATCGCGAGGCGTTTAGCCGTGCTAAGAAGCGACGTAAGACTCTGAAGCGTAAGTTCGCGAGTCTGGATCCACGCGACGTGAGCCCTTCAGCGGAAGAGAACAGTATGTCTTTTCCAGTGAGATCGTCCCGTGACAAAACCAAGTTCTACACAGTACGACTCAATAACGGCTTGCGTTTCACTTGTAACTGTGGTGACCAGTACGGCGTTCCTACTCGTAACAACTGTCGCCACGTAGGTACCGTTATCACCACCATGCTTGCTAAGTACGTTAATAGTCACTTTAAGAAGCCTGCTCCTAAGACGGATAGCATGAAGGAGATGAACGTAACCCAACTTGAGGATATGTTCTCAAACTTCCTCCAAATCAGCAGTAGGCGTTAAGCTTATCTCGAGAATGAGTGGAGATCGTGGACGTTGCCCTCTAACTGGGCGGGTACACTACGAAGCCTCATCCTGAGGTGACCCTCCTCGTTTTTATAATGAACATCATCGATGGAGCTGGTGCCGATGTCTTGGAAGCCTAGTTTAATACTCTGAACAAGTCGTGCAACCAGGTTATGAACCGAACCCTTAGCGGCCACCGCGCCGGAAACTCCCTGGGGAATCTTAACGGTCGCCTTATCGCTAAAGTAGCGTTTGCCGCTGCGAATCTTCATCGCCTCCAGAGAACCCATACCACGGTAGCGCTTCAGTTTGATGCCGTTCTCGTAGTAAGGATCGCCAGGTGCCTCGTCGGTTCCGGCAAAGACAGAGCCCATCATCACCACACTAGCTCCGATAGCCAGAGCCTTGATCATCTTGCTACTATTAGAGATGCCACCGTCAGCCATGATAGGAATTCCATGCGTCCCGGCAAACTTGGCCAGCCAGTACACAGCCGTCGCCTGAGGACAGCCTACACCGCAAACCTCCTGGGTTGTACAGATGGAACCAGAACCCATCCCTACCCTGAGACCGTCAACGCCCGCATCGATCAACATCTTTGCCTGAGTCGGTGTAACCACATTCCCTCCTACAATGTCAACGGATACTCCGTGCATTTGCCGAATATAGTTGATTGCATTAAGCTGGTAGATAGAACATCCCTGGGCTGCATCGACAACGATAAGGTCAACACCGGCGGCGACGAGTGCGTCAACTCTGGCTTCATAGTCACGGGTGTTAATAGCGGCGCCAACCCTGAGCTGTTGGGTAACTGGATGCTTTGTGGCGAGAGGGTATTCACGACTGCTGAGGATATCCTTCTTACAGACAAGAGAGACCAGATGTCCTTCTTCGTCAACTACGGGTAGGATCCTACCACCGCTCTGCTTGAGAAGACTTTGAACCGCTTCCAGATTGGAGCCGGTGGGTGCGGTAGTCTGGGCAGGTGCCATGATATCTCCAAGTTTTGTCACAGGTGATTCGAAGTCGGTTTCACGATCGCTGATGATACCTAGCAGTTTACCTCCGACTCGACCAGTGTCCGTAATAGGAAAAGTAGAGAAGGGATGAGCTGCATTAACAACGTCTTCAACTGTCTGTTCTGGTGAGAATACAACTGGATCGCTGATAAAACCGTTGTTGTAACGCTTAACCTTCTTAACGTGTTCAACTTGAACGTCGACACTGTTGTTGCAGTGGATAATACCGATACCGCCCTCCAGAGCTAGAGCGATAGCCATCTCAGCCTCAGTGACGGTGTCCATTGGAGAGCTGACCAGAGGAAGGTTGAGCTCGATGTTCCTACTGATTCGTGTCTTTAGACTGACGTCTTCAGGTGTAAAGTCGATATAGCCTGGCAATAGGATGAAGTCATCGAAGGTGTACCCAGTTTGATTGGAGAAGACCTCCTCAGCTGTGAAACCGTCCATTGTATAACCTCATTAACTTTTTATAATTCTAAATCTAAACTTTTAAGAGCGAAAGAATTTCGGTTATCAGATTGTCTCTTTAAATTAAACCTGTTGTTCTTTGCAGGCGGTGGACGATGACTGACTTGACAGCGTGGTTGATCTCTTGGAATGAGATGCACCTTAGGCTGTACTCAAGGTCTTCGAATAAAGAGCTGGTATAACATGTATTTGGATTCCGAATAAGTTGCCTTAATCTTGTTTCCAGATCGCTTACTCTTTTAATGCTCCCTCTTTCAATATCAACTTTAATCTTGTTGATGTCGTCCGGTTTCAACAGGCTCTTAAGGCCCGAAGACCTCTTTCCTTTCAGTGCAATCAGATGAGGGACCAGTCGACTGTTGTAAGTTAGTCGCTGATGTGTTCCCTTAATGTTGTACAGTTGAAAGTGAGCGAATCTGTCTAATAGTTGACAGAAGTCCATGTCGTTGCTGATAGCAACCAGGTAAGCTTTGTCTCTGTTGATATGCTGGCACATGATGGCGATAATGTCATCGGCCTCAGCTCCAATCTCAATGATCTTTCCGTCTGTCAGTTTTATCTGTTCGTTTTGAACCTGTAGTCTGAACAGGTCTGTCTTCGAGTGACTTTGAAACTCGATTAGGTCCGGTTTGTTAAAGCTATCGATGATGTCGTTAATCATAGTGAGTAACGGTGGTACATTGATCTCTAGAACTCCATTTCTTGTACTGAATCTACGTTTTCGCGTGTTTCGTACTCTTTTGTAGGGTGTTTCCTCTTCGAGTCCCTCTTGACTGTCGATAAGTAGACTGCGCCAGTTGTACTTGCGACTGCAGTCTCTAATCAAAACGATCTTCAGGCGATCGTATCTATATCTCCCGTGACTGATCACAATCTTACAGATCTTTTCGATCTTCTTGGCTAGAAAGTATCGAAAGTTTTTCTTGAAGATGATAGTTGCTTCTTCAAGTTCAGCAACATTGAGTCCATCTTCACTTTGTAGCTTTTCTGCATTCTCTTGTAGATAAGGGGCCATACTGTTAATAGTAGTTTGCATTACGGCATTCCACATCTGTGGAAGATCGAATGCAATTACAAGGTCACGTCCTCGCATTGGTAATAAACAAGCTTGTTCTTGCATATGTGTTATAATCAATTACCAATTCACTTTTACTTAGCGATAAGAGCTGCGATCTCGACCAGTTCTGATGGGTCTAGGTCGTATAGCTCAGGGTTAACTACTAGCTGTTTCAGATGCTTGCAGAGGTATTTGGGACCTCCGCGATGCGTATAGTCTGGGCAGCTACAGGTCTTATTGGTGATATCAAGTTGATAGTTTACCTTCTTATTGTTAAAGCTCTTCATGGTTACAACCTTTGGAGCTTTCACTACAGGGTACCCATTGGTTGTTGGTACACTGGCGTGTAACGATGGGTACTTTGGAGCTTTTGCTTCAGGGTACCCATATGGTGATGTCGTGGGTACAACCCCGGGTGATGATGGGGCGCCTCCGCCTGAAAGTGTGCTTGACATCTGCTGCAATGCGGTAGTGAGATCTGCAATCTTGTCATTTGTGCTGACACGTGTGTACACATTGGAGTGTTTCACTTCACCAGACTCTCTAAGCTCACCTAGTACCTCTTGTAGATGTGTAGCTTGAGCATTAAGGTGGGGGCGACTGTACTGAATGAGACGCAACAGATCAACACCGGCAATGGGGCCAGTAATATCAAGTAGGTCAAGACAAGCAGCACGCAACTCTTCCATATTAATTTATATTAATACCTATTCAGACAGTTCAATGCTTTATGAATCACTTTTCAGGAGGAACCCTTCGCCCCCCTTCGCTAAGTACCTAGTTGTAGAGGTCGTCGGGGAGGCTGCTGCTCTGGGCAGTAGGTGTAATCATACAGAGAGCATCGACGTTGAAGGTTCCTGATCCCAAGACCCCTATTACACGCTGACGAATTGAGTTCATCCGGACAATAGAAGGGTCGATGACAACGGAACCATCAGAGTCTTTGCCGACAGCCAGTGAAAGAGAACCTCGTGAAAAGGGATCCATGGGGTGAGATAGGCATAGTTAAACACTAGATGTATTCAGTTGTCAATTTTACATATGTTTGTTGTATAGGAATATGCCGGAGGGTCCCGAAGTTACTCTGATGGTCGAACAATTGGCCCGTAAGTTTAAGGGGGCTAAGCTGAAGGACATCGACATTATTAGCGGAAGATACGTACGTCACGGAGTTCCCAAAAAGTGGCGCGCCTTCCATAACGATCTACCAAGTAAGATTGTTGCCTTCGATAACAAGGGTAAGATGGTATGGTTACAACTAGGTAATGGGTGGTACGTGAAGATAGTGCCGGCAATGACAGGTCATCTAGAACTTGAGCCTGATAAACATGCCCGCTTGAAGTTTGAGACATCGAAGGGTGATTTCTATCTAAATGATATGCGAAACTTCGGGTCGATCCACTTCCTGAGTGGAAAGGAATTTAAAAGGGAGCTAGAAGAGCTAGGTCCTTTTCCGTTAGCCAAGGGTAAACTTGATGTCGACGAGGTCTTAGAGAGGTTCCGTAGGAAGTCACAAAAGCGAACTGTTGCGGATGTGATGCTTGAACAGGACGTAATGGCGGGTGTAGGTAACTACATTAGAAGCGATGCCCTTTATACGGCTGGTATCTCACCCCTACGGAAGCTAAACAGTTTAACGGATGCAGAACTGAAGAAAATTATAAGAGCCTCAGCAAAGGTAATGCGCGACAGCTATAACAGACAGAAGAAGGGAGGTCCTTTGTACTACCCAAATATCAGCTTTAAAATATATCGCCGTCACGATGTAGCTACTAATAAAACCAAGATCAAAGGGCGGCATGTGTGGTGGCACCGTGTAAAACAACATTAGATGGCTTAACATTCAGCTTCTTCCGGAACACCTTCAATAAGAGAACTCATCCTTTTCCTTATTTTAACTTCATTGATAATAGCATACATAATAGCAGAAACATCCGGTATCCGGTGTATTGTCAGCAAAATATATTCGGGTAATAGAACATTCCCATAGAAAACATCTATCATAGCCGATTCTGCATCAATCCATCTACTAATTTTATGTAGTACACCGAGATATCGCTTGATTCCATCTTTTGAATTGGATTTAATATAACCAGATTCTATCCAATGGTTTACCGTTTTCTTAATCATCATAATAGATTGTTTCAATTGATTTTCCGTTAGTAAAATAGATATTCCTTGCGAATGTTGATCTTTATTGTGGATATTAACATACATTTTCTCAATACTTTTAATAAGATCTTTCATTCTTGATATCAAGGATCCATGCTTGGACATCTTTAGTGGTACATGTAAGAAACGTATCCCTAAAGACCGAAGTCTAATTTATTAGACCCATAAGGGGTCTTGGTGTTATAAATTTTATAATTCCAGGACTTTAAGGGATAGGTGTTTATAATCAATTTTGCAGAAAATTGATGATTAATATATTCTGCAAAAATATTCAGACATCAATCTCAATGTCTGGACACACACTTTTGTTTAGACAAGATGGTTTTATCGTTATTTCTCAGGTAACCGGGAAATGCGATTTGATAACTCATGATGATTTCATTGCAATGCCTAAGTTTGCCAAGATTGTCTACGAAGAGGACTATAAAATGTGGCTCCAATGGCGCGAGTATTCCTAAATCCCCCTTGTTAAAGGGGTTATAAAAATGATTAATTATTATCTTATATTGCAGTTACAACTATAGGATAATATGAAGCCTGTTAGAGTGTTTAACCATATAACAGAGATATACTACCAACTATTCTTCGAGGAAAATGGGTTTACGTCGATGTCAGAGACTACTGGAGAGATCGAGTGGCTTGCTGGTGACGAATATGAAGACATGGGGACCTTCAACCAGGCCCTTTATGAAGCTTCATATGAAGCCTGGTGGGTATGGAAAGACTCGCAGAAAAATGATGCCAAAAAGAGTGAACCGAAATCTAAAGCACAAGTAGATGAACCGGCCACGCCTAGGAATCATACTGGAACGTACCGAGGCTTCGCCGATGGAGAGCCAACGCTTTCGTCAGCTATTGAGCCGCGCAATGGACGGCGATGAAGACGCCGCAGCCGAACTAACAGGCGGCCCTTCTGCACCTATTCCTGCGCCGCTGAATCCGAAGCGGGGAACAGCTCAGATCATGAAGTTTCTGAGGAAGTACTAATAAAAGATGTAAAATACTATTATAATGGCATATTGTTCTATTTGTGAAGAGTACGTTGATGGTGAGACTGGGACTTCCAATCCTAAAACATGTAAAGTATATTGTGATGATTGTTACAATGAGTATTGCTTCACCTGCGACATCTGTCTTTGGGTGTTTCATGACAACTGCGCAAATGAGTGTGATTGTGATTACGACTACCAGCTTTGTAATGATTGTTTGGTATCTAGGTGTGCAGAAGTATGGTATTGTGATTGTTGTTGTGGTATCGTCTGTGAGGATTGTTGCATGTGTTAGTAAAAATTGACGACCAAATCACTCTGGGATATAACTTGAGTATCCAACCCTACAATTAAAAACATGGCCACTCCCCAGATCCCTCTACTTTCGATCCCTGATCATCTGCCGCGTCCCGGTTACGGCTGTGGTCGTCAAGGCTCCTCCCACGAGCAAGAGCCTACTCGACCTTCTAGCACCAACTCCCGCTATCAAAGAGCGAAGGCGGACTCCATGAGTAAGTGGCCTGTTTGTACTGGCGCTTGTGTTGACTGCGGACTCAAGAGGGAGAGCTGCAAGTGTGCAGCCACCCAGTGCCGTCAGCCTCGTTAAGCAAATCATAATTCTACCATTGTAAACGGTAAGTTTGCACATATGCGAGGATTGTCGTTGTCGTAAAACATATAATAAACGTGAATAGGTTCTACAGGTGGATTAACCAGGATTTTGTTGAAATAGTCAACTAAATGTACAAGTCTATCAGTACGTTTGATCTTTTTTACATTTCGTTTTGTTTTATAATGATCAGGATTCCATCTAATAACCGCTAATTTTTTCCCACAAATACCTTCCTCCTCGTATATGTCAGAAATTCGACGTTCATCACACTTGTATGTACCATTGTGCCATTTATGTTGGTGTTCATCACACTCGATGATGATAACTAACTCTTTCCCAATGTAAATCTTATCTGGTCTATACCTTTGACACCCGCCCATACTTTTAAGAGAAACATCAGATCCAAGAAGGTATTCAGTACCTATATGTTTATCTAAATATTTTGACATTACAGTTTCAACACGTGATGATTTCCCAGTTGTTTTCTTAAAGCATTCTCTACATATTTTATGTTTACCGTGATTATCGTTGTATACTATTGAACTATTACGATTTCGTAAACAGAAGGAACATTGATGCTTGCCGATATCATGTACATTTGATTGATGCTGTTTCAGATTACTTTTCTGTTTGAATTTGAGACTACAGTGTTCACACATATGCCATTTTACATTGATATTATGTACATCGCCAAGGTGTTTTTTTAAATTTGGGTTTTGTTTAAATTTTGATGGACAAAGATGACAATAGTTCCATTTTACCCCAATATCATGTTTATTAGCCATGTGCCTTTTTAAATCTGAGTTATTCTTGAATTTCTGAGTACACTTGTCACATGCATGCCAAACTACACATATATTATGCTTATTTGCCATATGTTGGTTCAGATTTCCTTTTTCCTTAAATTTGTCCGCACAGTATTTACACGACTTCCATTCCACACCTATATCATGTACATTTGCTAAATGTCTTTTTAAATTCCCAGGTTGTTTGAATCTTTTTGTACATTCAGTACAACTATACCATGTTACCCCAATATCATGGCAGTTTGCTAGGTGGTTACGCATTCCTGCAGCAGTTTTAAACTTTTTTGGACATTCTGAGCAATTATGCCATTTAACCCCAATATTATGCTTATATGCCAAATGCATCTTGAACGCCCCTTTGGATTTACACTTGTGATTACAGTGTTCACAATGATTCCACACAACACCAATATCGTGCCTATTTGCCAAATGATTCCTGAAATGAGGTTTTTTATTGCTAGTATAATCACAATGCTCACAGTTGTATATAACCATTTTAGATCTATATGAACTATCCCTTAAAGACCGAAGTCTAATTTATTAGACCCATAAGGGGTCTTGGTGTTATAAAATTTATAATTCCAGGACTTTAAGGGATATTTCTAAGCTAAAAAGTGAACCTGATTTTGAGCTTTATTCTGGATAGGTAAGTAATTAAATGAAGACTCTATTGATTGTCGAATCCGCCACAAAAGCTCGTAAAATCCAGGGATACTTGGGTGACCAATATCGAGTAATTGCAAGTTGCGGTCATATTCGTGACCTAGATACCAAAAATGGGATCGATGTTGCTAATAGATATAAACCGAGCTATGTGATATCAAAAGATAAGAAAAAGGTAGTAGTCAACATCAAAAAAGCTGCAAGCCAATGTAGAGAGGTTTTGATTGGAACTGACGATGATAGAGAAGGAATGGCTATTGGCTGGCATATTGCTAGGATTCTAAAGCTTAACATCCCACGAACTAAACGCATTGTTTTCCATGAAGTTACCAAAAAGGCACTACGAAAAGCTGTCCAAAATCCAACTAATATCGATATGAATATGGTGAACGCCCAACAGGCTCGCCGGATTCTTGATATGCTCCTTGGATTTGAGCTTTCCCCACTACTAGCTGGACACTTCCAACAGCGCGGACTTTCCGCAGGTCGTGTTCAGTCAGTTGTTAACCGGATGATTGTTGAAAGAGAGGCTAAGATCGCCGATTTTAGTTCTGATTCTTACTATCAGGTTGATGGTGCTTTCGTTCCTGAACCACCATCTAAGGCGAGGAATCCTAAGAAACCGTTACCAGATCAGATGGGTGCAACTTTGACAAATAAGTTGAAGGAGCATGACGATGCTTTTAGTTTGCTGCAGCACTGTGGTAAAAGTAAGACGAAGTACACTGTTGCTGACAAGCAGCTAAAGGATCGTAAGAGTCAACCTCAAGCACCTTTTGAAACATGTACAATGCAACAGGTGGCAGGAAGGTTGCTGAATATGAGTACAAAAAACATTATGAAATGCGCTCAAAATTTGTACCAAGAAGGTTACATTACATACCATAGAACTGATTCGACTGAACTATCTGAGGAAAGTTTAGACAAAGTTGCAGAATGGATTATTTCCAACTGTGGTGAAGAATATTACCGTAGGAAACAGTACAAAACAAAAAGTACCGATGCTCAAGAAGGACATCAAGCCATAAGACCTACTGAGATCGACCGTGTTAAGCTTTCGGATGAGATGAGTGCACCTGAACGCAGGCTGTACGAGATCATCTGGAAGCGCACAGTTGCCTCCCAGATGGCACCGGCTGTATACGAGGTTGTTAACCTTGAGATTACGATAAGCGGACGTAAGGAACGTTTCCATACAACCGCTGAACGAATTATATTTGACGGCTACTTACGTGTCTACCCTGAGAACCAGGGAGATCAGAAGATGGCCAAGAGGGCAGTTAAGATGTTGAAGCGCATTCAAGACGGTGCAGAACTGTTCTATCACTGGATGCGGGGAACACAGAAGTTCACCAAACCACAAGGCCGTTTCACGGAACCTACGTTGGTGAAACAGCTTAAGAAGTTGAAGATCGGTCGACCATCAACCTATGCTACGACGATTAGTCGTGTACAGGAGCGTGGTTATGCCGAGAGGAAATCGACTGCTGGTAAGGTTGTTCCGGTACATATTCTGGAGCTAACTGACGAGCTAAAGCAGTCTCAGAGTGAGACCAAGATGGGTGCTGAGAAGAACAAGTTGATGCCTACCGATCTCGGTATAGCAGTTAACGACTATCTCTGCAGTCACTTTGAAGCTATTCTCGACTACGCTTTTACGGCGAAAATGGAGAAGGAGTTGGACAAGATTGCCGGCGGAAAGAGTAGCTGGGTGTCAGTAGTTGACATGTGTTACAAGACCTTTCACCCTGTGGTGGTAGAGCTTAACAAGTTGATTAAACCCGCTCCTGGTGGTGGCAAGTATCCAAAGGTTGAGAAACGCCTGGTTGGTACTCATGCAGCCACCGGCCTCCCGATGCTGGCGTACAAGTCTAAGAATGGACCTGTTCTGCAGATCGGCTCTGATGACCTACCGAAAGAACAGCGCAAATATATTAACATCAGTGCTAAGGAGATCAAGAGCCTCACGGAGGCCCAAGCGAACACCTTGAAACTGTATCCTATGAAGCTGGGGGTCCACGAGGGCACCTCGGTAGTATTGAAGAACGGTCGCTATGGTGAGTACATCACCTGTGGCGATACTTCTGTGAACTTGAAGGACTTCGATGGAGACATTACTCTAGCGAAGGCTGTTGAACTACTTTCCCAGAAGAAAGAAAAGGGGAAGAATGTTCTGAAACGGTTTAAGGGTAAGAATACCCCGGTCGTAATGAACGGGCAGTAGGGTCCGTATGTCCTTTTCAAGGGCAAAACGGTCTCTGTACCCTCAGGCGTAGACCCCTCTAAGATCAGTATGAAAAAGTGCAAAGAGCTTATTGCCAAGAAACACGGCTAAAAATAAAAGTGATTCGTTTTGGGCTTTATTCTACTTTATAATAACTATTTATTACAAAGATGGCTGCTCCGTACCACATGTGTACTGATGAGTACAAGAAGTATCTTGACGACAACCCTGTTTTTAAGGGTCAGAGCCAGGCAGAATGGAACCGCCAACAGTGGGCTGAGAAGCGCAAGAACTGGGGGAAGCCTTCGAGTCCTGCCAACTACAAGGTAACACGCCACGAGCATATCTGGCCGAAGAACGGCGGAAACAGGCTTGGACAGAGCAAGGTGACAGATCATTTCGCGTATGAGGAAGATGGGATCCGTGTTTCAGCGATGAATGAGAATGCACCGCCACCCTACGATTGGTCACAACAGACCGATAAGAGGTGGAGTCAAGCTTGGAACGAGCTAGAGAAGACCTCTGGACTGACAGAAGACAGTGGCATCTACGACAATTGGTGCAACCTGTCACAAGACGACGCAGATGCCATAATCGACATGCTCGATCGGAAGTCTCCGTCTCCCAAGCTTGGAAACATCTGGGCTCAAGAGGCATAAACTATTATAATACACCTTTATCAAATAGGTATCGTGTCAATGCTTTAATCTTTAATAAAGAGCATATAATAGAAACTTTATTAAAATTTTACCTCAAAAATTTTTACACAAAGACCCAAGTCGTCTTCAATGATAAGTTCCTCAACACCAGGTCAAATACTTATTAGAGAGATCAGTGGGGATAAATAAGCATTGACCGATCTAAAAGATATCCTGTTAATGCTTAAAAGGGGGGTGTTGAAGGCGTGAATAAAAACTTCTTTTAATTTTTACCTCAAAAATTCTCACAGAAAAATTTCGAGGCCCAAGTTGGCTTCAATGAGAAGTTCCTCAACACCTGGTCCAAGTCTTATTAGAGAAATCAGTGGGGTGTTAAAGAGCATTAATATGTCTAATATGTGTCGGGTTAATCCTCTAATCTTAAATAAACAGCATGTGAATAAAAATCTTATAAAAATTTGGTTTAAAAATTCTCACAGAAAAATTTCGAGGCCCAAGTTGGCTTCAATGAGAAGTTCCTCAACACCTGGTTCAAGTCTTATTAAAGAGATCAGTGGGGTTATAATGAGCATTAATATGTCTAATATGTGTCGGGTCAATGCTTTTAAGGATGTTATTGAAGAGATGAATAAGAAAAGTGTTGAAAATTCACCTCAAAAATTCTTAGAGAAAATTTTCAGAGCCCAAGTTGGCTTCAATAAGAAGTTCCTCAACACCTGGTCCAAGTCTTATTAAAGAGATCAGTGGGGTTATAATGAGCACTAACCAGTCTAATATGTGTCGTGTCAATGCTTTAAGGATGTTATTAAAGGTCTGAATTAAAAATCCTTAAATTTTTTACCTCAAAAATTCTTAGAGAAAATTTTCAGAGCCCAAGTTGGCTTCAATAAGAAGTTCCTCAACACCTGGTCCAAGTCTTATTAAAGAGATCAGTGGGGTTATAATG